>KB659972.1_pt78 | contig 18880 bp, 20 predicted proteins | sample 558768 | NCBI scaffold set KB644980.1 | reverse complement strand
TGGCTGGTCTGGTCCGTGCTGCCGTTCTCGCCCTCGAGTTCGAGTGTGACCTCGTACTCGCCGGCCTGGTCGTACGTGTAGCTGGTCACGACCTCGTCGGTGCTCCCCGTTGTTCCATCACCGAACGTCCAGTTGTACGCCGCGACGGCACCGGTCGAATCGCTCGCGTCGAAGGTAACCGACTCGCCGGCACGTGGTTCGGGTGGGCTCACCTGAAACGACGACACCAGCGGCCGCTCGTCGGCCTCGACACTGAGAGTTCCCGGCTCGGTAGTCGTTCGGTAGGCGTTCTGGTTGGGTTCCTTTACCTCGACGTCGGAGGAGGAGCCGTTCGAGAACGTGAGCGGACTCTGGGCGACGCGTTCGCCGCTGAACGTTACGGTTCCGATAGCTATCTGATCGGCACCCTCGTAGGTTTCGGTGCCGAGCGCCGCCTCGAACATCACCGCCGAACCGTCGTCGACAATCTCTGATTTCCGGAACCGGCCCTGGAACTCCTCGAACCCCGTGATCGTCCCGACAGTCGGGTCGTCGACCTGTAACCTGAATGTGTACCCGGAGACCCCCTCTGTGGCACCCCGTATCACGACATCGACGGTCACCGTGTCGCCCGAGACGGTCGTCGGCTCCGGAGGGTCGATTGTGACCGTCACCTCCGGGTCGGTCTGTGCGAGAGCAGTCGGCACACCGAGCACGCCGACTGCTGTCAACCCGAGTGCTCCGAGCGCCTCCCGCCGGTTCGCTGTCTGCCTCATCATTGTCCGGAGTACAACCTCAACCGTGTATACTGTTATTGCATCGGTAATAGCTCTACCGGGTCGGTGGTCTGTGAGAGGACGTTTCGGGTGCCCGCGTAACCGAGGTCCATCGGGGCCGGCGGAGCAACCGGGCTCACCGCTCGGAGTATCGTGGTCGCTCAGGCCGGCCGGAGATGCTCACAGTCACCGGCGGCGACCGCCTCAACGCCGTCACCGGTGTCGATCCGGAGGGTCCCTGGGAACTCGATGTCGGTGGCCTCACCTTCGACGGTCCGGTCGCCTGTCTCGACACGGACAGACCGACCCAACGTGTCGGCGTACTCACGCCACGCCGGCAGAATGGTCTCGCGGCTCTCGTGGAGGGTATGGAACTCCTCCAGGAGCCGCTGGGTCAGAACCCGGCGGTCCACGTTCACACCCTCGGCGCTGAGACTCGTCGCGTCCGCGGCTGGTAGGGCCGCTGGGTCGACATCGGCGTTCAACCCGACACCGACGACGAGCCACGTCACCCGGTCGGCCTCACCCTCCATCTCGGTGAGGATACCGGCGAGTTTCCGTCCGTCGACGAGCACGTCGTTCGGCCACTTTATCCCCGCCTCGATACCGGCTTCCCGGACCGCGCGGGTGGTCGCAACCGCCGCGGCGAGTGTGTAAAGCGGCGCGTGTGCGGCCGGCACCCCGGGGCGGACGAGCGCGGAGAGCCAGACACCGCCGCTCGGTGACACCCACGTCCGGTCGAGACGACCACGCCCTCCGGTCTGCTCGTCGGCCACCACCGCGACGTTCGAGCGCCCCTCGGCCGCCAACTCGCGGGCACGCCTGTTCGTGCTGTCGATGCTGTCGTGATAGATCACGTCGAAGGGAGCCTCGAGACCGAACGCGACGGCCGGGCCGAACTCCGGCACAGACCCGAGTTTGTAGCCGTCGTCACTGCCCGGTATCTCGAACCCCGCCTCGCGCAGCGCCTCAACGTGCTTCCAGACCGCTGCGCGCGAGATATCCAACTGGTCTGCGAGCGCCGGGCCCGACACCGGTCCCTGCTCAACCCCCTCCAGCACGCGGATGCGTGTCTCCTGCATGGAGTGTGCTACAGGCTCCAGCGTATAGTAGTGACCGCTCGTCGAGCACACCGGTCGATACGGCGGCAGCCTCCGGTGCAGTCGGAGGCCAGGTCGGGTCAGGTCGACGACTCACCGGAGCGCCGGTCGAGTCCGAACACGACACAGAGACGGAGTGCAGCCGGCACTGACGGGGCAGCAGAGCAAAACGAAGGCTATCGGACCTGTTCCTGTCGCTGTCTCACCCGTCGGTTTCGGGCAGGATGTGGACGCTCCCATCGGCCCGAATCACGGGCACGGTTTCCGCGTCGGGGTGGAAAAACGGCGGGCGAGCAACGGTGACAGACTCGTAGGTTTCGGGGTCGAGCAGCTGTACGGCGTGTTCGTCCTCGACAGCAACGACAGTCGTTTCGGCGGCATCCGAGCGCCAGCCGAGTCTGCGGGCGTCGGGCGCGTCGTCGAGCGGGGCCTCGAAGGTGCCACCGGTGTCCAGGCGGAGCCCGGAGAGGCGGTCGCGTGCGCTCTGAATCAGGACTGGACCGTCACCGTCGCCGGGGTCGACCAGTTCGCCGGGGCGATACGGCGGGAGCCGGACGGCGTAGGTGAGCCGGTAGACACCGTTGCCGTCCCCGTCCTCGGTGACCAGCGTCTCGTGGTCCGTGTAGGAGCCACCGAACGTCTCGACCAGACGGCGTGCGACCTGCTCACCGAGCTGTGTCGTCGAAAGCCGGATGTCGAGTCCACCCTCGACAGCTGTGACCTCGGTAACAAACGCCTCGCGGTCACCGTCGGCCTCGTGTGCCGCGACGAGTTCGTGAGCGAGCTCGGCGGCGCGGTCACACTCCTCCTGATCGGGGTCGCGGCCACGGGCTCGCACCTGGACGACACCGGCGTACGAACCGCCGGCGATACGGCCACACCGCTCGCAGGTTCCCCGGCCGAGTTTCGCCGGGACGAGCACCTCCTCGGCGAGCGGCCGGTCACGGAGTCGACCGGTGAACTGACAGTGCATCCGAATAGTGGTCTCGTCGACCTGCTCGGGGGCGACCTGCCAGGAGATCTCCGTCGCATCGACGTGAACACCCAGCGCCTCCTGGACGGCGTCGACGGCGATATCGGTGTAGTCCTGTGCACCGATATCGACCCAGCGGTTGCCGCGTCGAACAGCCCCACACCGGGCACAGACCTGTACCTCGACGCGTTCGGGGGCGTCCACAAGGTCGTACTCGGCGAGATAGCAGTCGTCACACAGCGCGCGGTCCCGGGCGGTCGGTCCGGCCGCTCTCCCGTCGACATCGGTGCCACAGCGCGGGCAGAACTCTCCGGAACGACTCATTTGATTATACATACGGGTCGGCTACTTGTAAGCACCGCGTTCGGCAGTCCTCCGGCGGCCGACCGGACACTGTCGGAGGAATATGTAATCGAAGGTAAAAACAGACAGGGAAGGTGATAGCTTTATCAGAATCCAGCCCAACTTTAAGCTGTGAACAGGGCGCAGCGAGAGCGGGGGAAGTCGATTCACCGGAACACTGGACGGACGTTCTACTACGCGACCCGGTTGTTGCCCGAGCGCGTTCGCGAGCAGACCTACGTCCTGTACGGCTTCTTTCGCATCGCCGACGAGGTCGTCGACGGCGAGGAGGACCGCACGCAGGCAGAGCAACGCGCCCGTCTCGAAGCGCTCCGGGAGGCGGCACTCGGTCACGAACCGGCCGAGGATCCCGTCGTCGAGGCGTTTGCCTCGGTCCGCGAGGAAGCCGGAATCCCCGAGACGGAGGTCGACGAGTTCATCGACGCGATGATATCCGATATCGACACGGACCGTTACGAAACCTACGACGACGTGGAGGCGTACATGCGCGGCTCCGCGGCGGCGGTAGGTAACATGATGAGCGCGGTCATGGGGGTCGATACCCCCGAGGTTCGGCCACACGCGATGGCCCTCGGCGAGGCGTTCCAGTTGACGAACTTCATCCGCGACGTCCAGGAGGACATCCGCGACCTCGACCGGGTCTACCTGCCGCTGGAGACGCTACACCAGCACGATGTCGCCATCGACGACCTGCGGGACGAGCGCTGTACGCCCGATGTCCGGGAGGCCATCAGCACCGAACTGCGCCGTGCCGAGGACCGATACCGGGTGGGTGTCAGAGGCATCCAGAAGCTTCCAGAGGACTGCCAGTTCGGTGTTTTGCTGGCTGCGGTGCTGTACGCCGAGCATCACCGTCTGATCCGCAGCCGTGAGTTCGATGTTGTCACCGCTCAACCGACCCTCTCCCGGAGTCGCAAACTCTGGACTGTCGCACGGACCTGGTGGCACTGGCGGCGAACCGGTGACCCTGTCACCGTGTTCCGGCGGGTCAGCGCTATTCCAGCCGACGAGCCGGCGTCCGAGGAGGGTGTCGGCAAAGGTCGTGCCCGCCATCTCCCCTCTCCGGCCTCCTGGATTCTTCGCCGGTGAACGACCCGCACGACAGACCACAGCAGACCCACGCCGAGACAGTCTCTCTAACCCGCTACACTGAGCTACGAGGCTCCGACTGTGGAGTTCGGCTACGCTGATCTCCTATCCTGCCGTCACTGGTGGACCCCTCGACAGAGCATCCAGCCCTATCCTGGCCGACGAGGTTCGCGTTACTCCCCCGGTGAGTTCGACAATCCCTCTATCTCACCGGGGTGTGCCCCGTCAGACCGTCGCAGCGGATTATCAGTTCTAAAAACAGGGAGAGAAGATTAATGTACAACAACCGGCTATCGTTAGTTGCACCCGACGAGGGTGCCGACTATGCCCACCCAACCCCCACCGCTGCTTCTCTCTTCGCGGTTTTTTGCGATGCTGTACCCTATCAACGAGCGATAGCTCCGGTGTAGACACTCTGAGACTCCGTTATCAGGTGTAATATCGCATCTTGAGACAGTCATAACTACAGCTATTACACCCGACCACACCCCGTTAGGGTGCAACCCACCATCCCACTGTTTTACAGTACGCTCCAAGCAACGGTTACACTCGTATTCGTGCAGTCGGTGCCTGCACTCGTATCTGTATCAGAGTGAGCGCACACAACTGTGTCCGTTCGAGTTTATCTCTACGGCTCAGGTGGACCCGATGTTACACCTGTTTACTCAGGATAGACAGTCTGTTGTTTCGCCGGAGGCTCTGATAACGTTCTCTCCGGGTATTACCTGCAGAGGGGGAGCCGTCGGGGTATCAGCGCACGTTAGTCGACTGCGTAGCCGAGTGCGGCGTCGATACGGCCGAGTTCGGGGCCGGTCGTAGACTCACCGACGATGTAGCCGGTGTCGTTTGCGAGCAGCCCGGAGCCGACGAGCGGGGCGCCGTAGTTGATGGTGCCGATGTCCGCGGGGACATCGAGCAGAGTCTCGAGCTCGTCGAGCGTTTCGTCGCTCGTTTTCGGGTGACAGAGCACACCACGGTTGGTGGCAACAGCGGCGGTACCGACGGTGTGAACACCCGCAATCGCGCCTCGACGGACAGGCACGTCGAGAGCCTCCTCGACAGCCCGGACCGCCTCACGGGTGAGGTCGGGGTGGACGTACGCGCCGGTGTCGTTTGCCAGAACAACGTTACCGGCGGCGTTGATGCGCCCCGGCAACTCGACAACCGACAGTCCGGCAGTCTCTGCGATGTGGTCGCGTTCGCGGTCGGTTACCCGGTTGCTGACGAGCAGTCCGTTCTCGTTGCCAGCCGCGAGCGACCCGACCGTGCCCGACCCGCCGACCGTTGTTGAGACTGCCGGGACACCGAGTTCGGACCCGCAGGCCTCCTGCAGATCCGCATCGATGTCGGAACGAACGAGCAGACAACTGTCGGTCGCGCGTGCGAACACACCAACGTACGACGACCCCGAAAAGGCGGCCCGTAACACGCTTACTCTGCGGGTTCGGCTTCGACGACGCTCTCGCCCTCCTCGTCGAAACGGGCGGCCCGGACCCGGAGTTTGCTCGGCGGCTTCGTGCGCCCCTGAGCCCACACGGCCTCGTTTATCGAGGGCTCGAGCCGGACCGCGTCTTCCGGAACCGAGAAGTGCTGGGCGAGGTGCTCCCGAATGATGGTCATCGCCCCGTCGGCGCGACCAGTCCTCGAACTCGCCTGCACGTCACGAAGCGGAACTGTGACGACCCGCTCGTCGATATCACTGGCGCTCATTCGTCGGTGTCGCTACGCCGCCAACTGCGCTGTTTCGGGTTTCGGACGACCTCGCGGTCGGTCTTCATCATCACCCACGCAGGGACTCGCTGGTTCTGTCGCTCGAGTTTCGCCAGTCGCTTTTTCTTCGCCTTTGACTTCTTACCCATAGTGTAGATTAGTACTCTGCCGATAGTTAAATCCCTGTTCCTTTGGACGGATACCGCTCGTCGAGCCCGGTGCTCGGTGTCGGAGCGTCATCCTCGGGTGCTGTCTGACGCCGCGTCAACGGCGACAGGACTCCCCTCGGTGGTCGTCTCCGGTATCGGTTCCTCACTGTCTGAGGGCTCTTGTTCGGTATCGTGGCGCCCCTGTCGGTGGACGCTCACCCCACGGACGACCACGCGGATCCCGTCGGTGTATTCGGTGTCTATCTCGACGGTCCAGCCGTGGACACGGGCAAAGGCCCGCACGTTCGGGAGCTTCATTCCCGACTCGGCGTCCGGAACGGCCTCACCGAAGGCGAAGTACTGCGATGTCTCCCCGGTGGGTGGGTCACCGTCGTCGGTGACGACGAACCCGTCCTCGAATGTCCCGACGTGGACCTCGTCTGCGCCGTTGTGACGAGCGAACTCGGAGGCGTTGATCAGCAGTTGGCGCAACCGACCGGGGTCGGCCTCGAGGGTCATCCCCTCCTCGGCAGTCAATGACATCCGACCGGTGTCGGCGTGTGACCAGGCGTCGTTCACCGCGGGCGCGAACGCCACCGTCGCGAACTCCTCGACCGTCTGGCCGTACCTGGCTAGCGAGTTGAAATCGTCGACCAGACTCGCCATCCGGTCGGTCATCTCCGAGGCCCGCTCGACAGACTCGCGAGCAACCGGCTCACTCGCCGGGTCCATCCGCTCGTCCGCCACCGCTAGACGGCTATCGATTATCTGGATGACGTTGCGCAGTTCGTGGTTGAGCGCGCTGGCAAACTCCTCAAGTTGCTGGTTGTGACGGGCCAGCTCACGGCGGCGCTGCTCGGCTGCCGTCACGTCCGACAGCACGACCATTCGCCCGCCGACCTCACCGAGTTCGAGGCTGCTCGTCGCGGTCAGATAGTACCTGACTCCCCCGGCACGGTCTGTCTCGACAACCTCCTCACCGCTGTCCGGAACGGCGGCGAGTTCGGGTGTGACCGCCTCCAGTGGTCGGCCGAGTCCGTCTGCGAGTTCCGGAAACGCCGCCCGTGCCGCCGGTGTGTAGTCCTGGACTCTGCCCTCGCTGTCGAGAAACACCGCGGGGTCGTCGTCCCCGCCGTTTTTCTGGACAGCCAGAAAACGCCGCTCGAACACAAAGAGAACACCCACAGTGAACGCGGCGACTCCGAGCGGTGCGTAGATGATGTTGATAAGCGGCGTCCACAGCGCGATCAGGTCGAACACCACCGGGAGCCCGAGCAACACAGAGAGCGCAGCGAGCGGCTGCGTGTTGTACCCCGACTCGACGTACAGTTCGTAAAGCATGAACAGACCGACCGACGCGAGCGTGTACGAGAGCCCGGTCGCGACCCAGTGGATCGGCCCGTGGATGACCGCGAGATGGGCAAAGGGTGTTGTCTCCTCGACGAGTGTGAAGTACTGCCCGTGGAGCGGGTTGGTGAGCTTTGCCGTTACCACCGCGGCGAAGATAGCCAACCCCAACCGCTGGAACGTCGAACGTCGGTGGTAGGTCCGGCCGGTGTACGCCGAACAGAAGTACAGCCACGCCCAGACTGTGCCGAACCCGATCGCCAGACCGACGGTGTACAGCGCCTCCTCGACCGGTCGGGGCCCCGGGGTGAGCAGGAACGCGAGTTTGAACACCGCCCACCCTCCCGAGGTGAGGAGCAGCCAGACCAGTCCACGCCGGACATCCGGCTGGTCGACCTGCCGTGCACGGGGGATACTGGCGAGGCACGCGAGCCCAGCGAGGCCGAACACGACCGCGTACCCGAGCGTTGCTGGCGATGTCTGTACCGGGAGTCCAATCATCTGAGGGCTGGTTTAGCTTCTGATACTGGTTCTGGTACTATTCATCTCTAGATGGAACGCGACTGTAAAATTACTTTCGCACGGCACAGACACCGAACCGACCTGTCTGAGTGGGTGCACCACCGACCCTGTTCGTGGTCCTGTGGTGATTGCGATGACGACACGCTCGCACCGCTGGCACACGGTTCTGGGCTCGAAACAACCGACCTGGGCGGACACGGTATTCAGATCGATCCCCCGTCGGGTCGGCCACTCTCGACGACGGGCCATCGGTCGGTATCTCACCACATCGGCGGTGTCTGACCCCGGCTTGGACATACTCCAGAGTCATTTTTGATAATAGACTTGCGCTGTAAAGTAACCCTCGCATGACAGACCAGGGCATTCAATTGTAATCGGGCCTGGGGGGGTTTGCCGGCCACGGGGGTGTGGCGGGGTCGGTCAGGCGAGTCCATGCTCCCGACAGGCACGGGGTCGGGGAGTGACCGGGGCCCTGACAGACGGCGATAGACTGTCTCCGGAACTACCTCGGGAGATCGAACCGTTCGACGGTCTCGTAGACCGGGCCGTCGGAGGTGAGCGTGCTCTCGGTTAGACAGACAGCGTCCACGGTGAGAGCGCCGGCAGTCGGGTCGCGGGTCTCGACGAGCTCCTGGACACGCTCCTTATTGTCTGCGTGGTCCATCCGTGCGAGGGTGACGTGCGGCGTGAACGCGTGCTCCTCGGGGTTGAACCCCATGGCTGTGGTCCGGCTCTCTATCCGCTCGTGGAGGGCAGTGAGCTGCTCGCTCCCTTCCCGGACGCCGAGCCAGACGACACTGAGGTACTCCAGTCCCGGGAACACCCCGAACCCGCCAACCTCGGTTCGAAAAGGGCTGATACCGCTGTCGGCGACGGCCGCCGCGATCGCCTCACGGAGGTCGGGCAGCTGTCCGGCCCGGGTATCCCCGAGGAATTTCAGTGTAACGTGGGCCTGTCGGGGGTCGGTGAGTCGCAGGCCGCTCGCGTCGGCGAACGGACGCTGGACGGCGGCTATCTCCGCGGCCAGTCCGCCCACATCGACGGAGACGAACAGTCGCATACCCGATGTAGGGGACGCAGGTCTTAATGGCATCCCCACCGTACGGAGACTATGACTGACAACGCGGACGACCACGAGTTCTCGGAGGGCCAGGGGTTCGGTGACCCGTACGAGGGGTTCGACCTTGGACCGGAGTTCGAGATCGACCCCGACGAGGTCGACCCCGTCGACTCGCGGGTCCTGACAGACCTGCTCGGCGGTGACCAGCTACCCGACAGTGCCGACGCCGAGCGTGTCCTCGATGTCGGTATCGAGTACATCCGCATCAACCGTCACGAGCAGGCAACCGAAACCCTGGAGCGGGCCGCCCGCCTCTCCGAGGACGACCGTATCGCACAGGAGGCCTGGGTGAACAAGGGTGTCGCACACGCCGAACTCGAGGAGTACGACGCCGCAATCGGCGCCTACCGCGAGGCGCTCGATATCGACGACAGCTCCGAACACGCCGCGACGGCCGAGACGAACCTCGCGTACGCGCTCTGGGAGTTCGGCCGCACCGAGCAGGCGCTGGAACACGCCGAGCGGGCTGTCGAACTCGACCCACGGTTCGGACAGGCCTGGTACAATCGCGGGTTCTTCCTCAACGAGCGCGGTCTCGCGGAGGATGCGGTTGCGGCCTTCGACAACGCCGTCCGCCTGGGCTACCGGAGTGCCGACCTGCTCGAGGAGAAGGCGCTCGCGCTCGAACAGCTCGGCGAGGACGAGCGCGCAGAGGAGGTTGTCGACGAGGCCGAACAGCTCCGCGCGCAGAACGAACAGGATCTCGTCGGCCAGCAGTCACCCGGTGGGGCCTCCGCCGAGGAGCAGCCCCCTCGCGAGCGCGGGCTTGGTGGCGACCGCCCTGGCGAACGAAACGGCGGCGACCGCCTCGGCGAACGAAACAACCGTGATGGCCGCCCTGGTGAACGGGACAACCAAGACCCTCTCCGGGAGTGACCCGATGCCCGAACTGCTCCTGAACGAGCGCGACACCGCAAAGGGGCGCCTGGTTTCTGTCTGTGACGCCGACGTGCTCGGCGAGGAGTTCGAGCGTGGCGAGGTGTCACTGAGTATCGACCCGGCGTTCTACGACGGTCCAACGGCCGACCCACAGGCCGTGCTCGACAGTCTCGTACGCTGTGACGTCGCCAACCTCGTCGGCAACCGTGCCGTTGGGCTCGCTGTCGAACAGGGGCTCGTCCGTGAGGAGAGCGTCCTCGAGTTCGACGGAACACGCCACGCACAACTGCTCCGGATGTGACTGTTCCTCGGTTTCTCGAGTAATGTACCCGATATCCACGCGGTGAGAGCCCGTCTGTTCGCCGAACTCACGTCGGAGGCGTGACCCGGCTTCGGATACCCCGCTCCGGCAGTTCGAGCACCGAGCAACACTCTGTGAGGACCGGCGTGACCGAGTCTATCGTTTTCACCCGACGAGACTGCTTTCCTCTGACGGGACACGACGCGTCTCGGAGGAGTACAGACGGTAGCGCAGTTACGGGGAGTTCGTCGCCTCCTCCTGCGGTGGGAGGTCACCGAGGGCGGCCACCCCGGTTTCTGTGTTGCTTATTACGAACACCGCACCGTCAGCGATGACCGGGGGGCTGACTATCTTCGGACTGAACGTGCCGTCGACGACGTACTGCCACCGGAGCGTACCATCCGTTTTATCGAACGCAGCGACAGACGGTCCAGAACCGAGTGATTCGGGGGACACTGGTGCCACGATACTGTTGTCTCCGACCGCGAGGCCGTCACCCCGTGCCTGGTTCTCCTCTCGTGACCACTGCTCGTCGCCATCTGGTACCGAGACTGCCGAGAGACCGGACCCGGCGAGCACGAACACCGTCCCGTCGTCGATGGCGATCGCACGGATATCTTCCTGAGAAACCTCGACCGAGGCTAACCGCATCCCGTTAGAGTGGTTGTACACAGTAACTGCCGCTCCCTCCCCGACCAGGACACCCGTCTCCGTACAGACGGGTCGGGTCTTCGGGTCCTCGGGCTCTCGTTCCCACACCAGCCCCCCGCTGTCCACGTCGAAACAACGCAGAACGCGCGTGTCCAGTCCCGCCCACCCGGTGACGTACACGTGATCCCTGAACACCGCTGGCGCACTCGAGATGCCACTCAGTTGGGCCGTCCACGTCGTGTCGCCGGATTCGGCGTCGAAGGCAACGAGTTCGGATGCGGACTCGCTTCGCTCCGGGCGACGAAAAAAGGCGAACCCCATCTGGCGGTCTGTGTCGACCGTTATCGGTCCGCCCGGTGAACCGGTGATGCTCCGGTCCCACCGCAGAGTGCCGTCGGTGGTATCGAACGAGGCGAGCCGATCGTCGGACGCAAGCAGTACGTGCCCGCCAACAACAGCGGGTTGGGTAGCCGAGTTCGGTGACTCGGCGATGTCGAGTTCTGCCTGCCACCGGGTGTCACCGGTCTGTGTGTCTAGTGCGGTCAGCACGTCGTCGACGGTGTACACTGTCTCGTCAACGACCAGCGGTGTGATCAGGCCACTACCGCTGCTCCAGGCCGGTGTTCCACGGTCGGGAACGGTGACATCGGGGTTGGAGGTGTTTCTGGCATCGTTTCCCGACTGGTTCCACACACCGGTCGGTGTCGTCGGAAGCGACCGATCACTATCGCCGGATGAGCCGAGACAGCCGGGGACCAGACAGAGACCTGCTGCAGATGCGAGCAATCGACGACGAGTGAACTTCATGTAACTCACTCTATCGTCGTCAGAGTTAATCGGCTCCACGTGTTTCAGAGGCAGAGACAGGTCTGTCGAGCGTCGGTTCCGATAACTGGTGGCCGCTCTGTACGGGCGTATCAGCGCTCACAGTGACTGCTGCCGGTCTGTGGGTCGCTCGTGTCCGTTCCTCCGGAACCGCGAATCCGGCAGGTAGAGACCCTCTCTTGCGGTGTGGAGCCCTGCTCGCGGAAAAGAAAGTCGAGTGGACTCGGCGGGATTTGAACCCGCGGCCTTCCCCGTGCCAGGGGGATGATCTACCACTGATCTACGAGCCCTCCTCTGACTCCAAATTTCCCGTCGGGTCGCATAAACCCATCGGACCCTCGCAGTCGGGGAACGCACGATTTATACAGGCGAGTAGCCAACTCAATCGTATCAATGCCTAACTCGAACGGACCACAGCAGGGGACCAGACACAAACTCCAGAACGACACCCGCGAGGGTGGTACCTCACCACCACAGCGTGTTGTCCGGGAGTTCGACGTGGGCGACACCGTCCACCTCACCATCGACCCGAGTGTCGAGGACGGCCGGTATCACCCGCGGTTCAACGGCGAAACCGGCACTATCGTCGGCGAGCAGGGACGAGCATACCAGGTCGAGATTACCGATGGTGACCTCGAGAAGAAGCTCATCTCCCTTCCGGCTCACCTGACACTACAGAAGTAGCTGTCGAGTTTCAAAAAGGCCGGTTGGAGGCGTACACCCGGGGTGGTTGTCAGAGGCACAGTCCGGTTTCGTTCCCCAACGCGGCATTACATATATGTAGCCCCCAAACTTAAACAACTGTCTCTTACTCTCAGCCCCTCGTGATTTAGACGCGACCAGTTTGGCGTGTATCTCCGAGGCGACTCGACGGCCGATGTGGGTATCCGATTCAATTTGAGAGGCGACGTGCATGGCCGAGTCGGTCAACAGCTGTCGAGATTCTCACCCTGATAGCTGCCGTCGTACTCCGTCTCGTGGGCAGCCACCGCGAGAACGAGCTGTGCGATTCGGGCGTCGCGTTCGAGTTCGACCGTGTGGTGCACCTCGAGCAAGCCCTCACCACGGCCCTCGTACCCGGCATCCCAGACGGCGGTATCGAGCATACAGGAGTTGCGCAGTAGCGACGACCGGGGGTAGAGGAAGCCAACGTGGTCCGGCGGGATACAGATGTGCTCGCCGTAGCGGACAATATAGCCCCCGGGGTCGAGTCGGTAGACCCCGTCCTCGGGGTCGCGCTCACGCCGGTCGCCGATCGTTTTGTCGTCTCGCCGGACCCGACCGGGGGAAACCTGTTCGAACACCGCCGACAGCGTCAGGTCGACACCGTTTGGCTGGACCTGCGCCTCGTTCGTCTGTTCGATGTGGGCTGCGACGAACTCGCCGCTCCGGAACATGGCACACACTGTGTCCAGCAGCCTCAAGTCCCTGCCGGTGCCCGCGTCAGGCGATGCGCTCGTCGAGGATGAGCCGGGTCTTCGTCGAGACAACCTCCTCGAGATCGCGGGCGCGCTGGATGAGCGCGTTGAGACTGGTGGTGTCGGCGACATCGACCACGAGCACGACATCCGCTTCACCGGAAACCTGCCAGACAAAGTCGACCGGGTCCCACTCGACGACGCGCGCGCTCAGTTCGCGGGTCCGGACGTTCACGTCGACATCGAGTTCGATCATCGCGCGGACGTTGCCGGTCCGGGTCGCCACAGTGAACCGCTCGATGACACCGTCCTCGACCAGACGCTCGACACGGTTACGGACCGTTCCCTCCGAGGTGCCAACCTGTTCGGCGATCTCCGTGTACGGCGTCCGCGCGTCCCGCCGTAACAGACCGAGTATCTCGCGGTCGAGGTCATCCATAACAGATGTTTCCCCCGACCGGCACTTGAACGCTACGAATTTCGTAACAGGACTTCGAAAGCAACGTTTATCAAGGGTAGTTTCGTACGGTTTTCGTAATGACCGCCTACATCGCGATACCAGGTGAGCGCGTCGTCGAGGGGCGGGCACGCTCGCCGGGGACAGTCCGCGGTGAACTCGTGTTCACGACGGCGTACACAGGCTACGAGGAGAGTCTGACAGACCCGAGTTACGCCCGGCAGTTGCTGACGTTCTCGTACCCGCTGATCGGCAACTACGGTGTGCGCGAGGAACGGTTCGAATCCGACAGCGTCCAGCCGGAGGGTGTGCTCGCCCGTGAGTTGACCGACGACGTCGCGACGTGGCTGCGCGAGGCGGGCGTGCCCGCGGTGGACCATCTCGATACCAGAGAGTTCGTCACCGAGATACGCGACGAGGGAGCGATGGCCTGTGGCATCGCCGCCGGCCCGGACGCAACCCCCGAGGACGCGCTGGCGGAACTCGATGCGTGTGTCCACATGTCGGCACACACCGATATCGGGGCAACAGTCTCTGTCGAAGAGCCCGTTGTACACAACTCCGGGGGCGAGGGGGTGCGGGTGGCGCTGGTCGACTGTGGCGCAAAAGGCTCTATCGTCGACTCGCTCGTCGAGCGCGACGCCGTTGTCCACCAGTTGCCCTACGACGTGGATGTGGAGGCGGTTGCGTCGGTTGACCCCGACCTGCTGTTCATCTCGAACGGGCCAGGGGACCCGAAGAACTTCGAGGGGGCCGCCGACCTGGTCGAGGCATACACCGGCGAACTACCGCTCGCGGGTATCTGTCTCGGACAGCAGGTGATCGCGGGCGCGCTCGGCGGGCGCACAGAGAAGATGGAGTTTGGTCACCGCGGTGTCAACCAGCCGGTGCGGGACGTGCGGACCGACCGCGTGGTGATGACCACACAGAACCACGGTTACACCGTCGTCGACCCGGGTGACGTGCTGACAGTCACACAGCGCAACGTCAACGACGGTACACCGGAGGGACTCGACAGCGAGGCCGACTCTATCATCACCCGACAGTACCACCCCGAGGCCAACCCCGGCCCACACGACTCGCTGACTTTCTTCGACGAGGTGCTCGCGATGGCGGGCGAGCAGTAGCGCTACCGGCCGTCGACGAGCAGGTCCCGTGTGGCCTCGAACTCCGCCGCTGTGGTGGTCAGAAACGGGCCCTCGATGCTGCGGGCGAGCGCACCGGCGGCCAGACCTGCATCCAGGGCGCTCGCCGTGTCGTCGCCGTGAACCATCGCGTCACAGAACCCACCGATCACCGCGCCGTACTCGCCGGCTGTGTCGATCGGGTCCACGTCGATGCTCTCGCGCTCGTGGACAACGTTTGCTCGACTGGAGTCCTCGAACGCCGCGGCACCGTGGCCGGACCGGAGCACCACCGCGATGTCGAGTCCGTACTCGACGGTGAGGTGACTCGCCAGGTCACGCCACCGTCTGTCGACACCGAGCGCCTGTTGGATGTCACTCTCCCGCCCGAACACCACGTCTGTGTGGGTCGCAAGCTCCTCGAACACACCGCGGTACACCTCCGGTGAACCGAGCCCTGGCGCGTACTCAAGCGCGAGCACCGTCCGCGCGCCGGCCCCACCGCCCGCCCGGAGAAGCGCTGTCACACTCTCGGCGCTGGCCTGTGAGAGCACGGCCGTGTTCACCCCCGACAGAAGCAGTTCGGCGTCCTGGACACGGTGCATCGGGAAATCACTCGGCGAGGCCGAGGCGAGCGGCGTCCCGTCTCGGTCGTGGAGACGCTTGCTCTCGCGGGGCGCCCGTGCGCTCTCCCCGAACACCAGCCCCTGCCGACAGTCCCCGGTTTCCACCCAGGTGATGTCCGTCTGGACCCCCTGGGCGTCGACCTGTGACCGGACCCGCCGGCCCAGTGGTGAATCCGGCAGTATCGATGCCCATACCGTGTGCGCACCCAGGGTATGTGCTGCCACAGCCGCGTTGCTCTCGACGCCGTCCGCGTGGAGTCGCATCTCACTGGCCCGCTCGAGTCGCTGGTTTGCCGGCGGCGAGAGCCGTAACGGCGTCTCTCCAAACGTGAGGAACTGTGTCATACGGTACGCTCGGCCGGCGCGGGGTTAACTGTGATGTCCGTCCTCAACCTGCGGAGTCCCGATTGTTTAATAACCCACGCAACGAACATTCTGCACAATATGTCTCGAAAGGAGACACCCGTCAGCGAGATTATGAGCAGTCCCGTGCAGACCGTCACGGAGGAAACCACAATCGCCGAGGCTACGGACGTGCTGACCGACGAGCAGATCGGCTCGCTGGTTATCGGCGGCGAGATTATCTGTGGTATCGTCACGAACACCGACATTGTGCGCACAGTCGGGACGGACATCGACCCCACGGAGGCGACGGTGACGGAGATAATGAGCGACCCTGTCGTCACGATCCGTCCACACGAGGCCGTCCACGTCGCCGGCGAACGGATGGGTCGCAACAACGTAACCCGACTCCCCGTCACAGAGGACGGCCAACCGGTCGGCATCGTCACCACCACCGACCTCGCACACTTCCTGCCGAAAAACCGCATCCTGATGGCCTCCGAACCGGAAAAAGATGTCCACGAAGGCGAGTTCGAGTGACCACCCACAGAGGACACGCGACAGCCGACCGGCTACCGAGCGTGGTGCAGGCGGTATCCGCGGTGACTCCGGTTGTCTGAGCGCCTGGCCAGAACAAAAGTTGAGGATGGCGTCCGGGAGACTGCGAATTATGTATTTTGTTGACCCGTTGCGCGACGACTGTCGAGGTTTCCGCTGTGGCTACGACCGTTTAAGCCTGGGCGTGTGAAGAACACACCAATGAGAGTGACTCTGACCGCTCGATGGTCGACGTGGAGACAGCCACCGGCCGGAACAGTACACACGGGGACAGACGTCGGGGTCGGGGGCAAAACAGGATGACAGCAGAGATTCCGTTCCCGGAGGTGAGTGGTCAGCCGACCGCACAGCATATCGCGGTGGCACCGGACGGGACGATGTTCGTTGTTCCATCGGGGAGCCACGACCGGTTGCGGACAGCGGTCGTCGAGGAATCGACCGCGAGGGATCCGTCTGTCGACCTCGCACTCTCCGGGTGGACGTGTCTCCAGAGCGACGGGTTGACCGACCGGGTGAACGTCGACGTGCCGGACCGGTTCATCGACGCGCACCTCATCAGGCAGTTTGCTCGTGCACACGACGCGGGGTCCGTGGCCGTGGCGAGACACCCCAGCGGTGAGGTCATCCGCTCGAACAACCCGCGGTTGTTTGCGTTCGACGAGTCGACAGACGGGTAACACTGCCGGGCAGGGGGAAACACAGCGAACCGTGACTCGGGTGTGAAACCGGCGAACAAACGAGGTCTCGGGGATCCTGGGGACGTGAGATGTCCTGTCCGGTCGTGTGAACAGACGGGTCTATTTACGACAGCGAGAAGTTGACCGTCTTCGTCTGGGTGTAGTGTTCGACGGCCTCCTGTGCGGTCTCGCGACCGATCCCGGACTGCTTGTAGCCGCCGAACGGCTGACCGGCCGGGAAGTCGTTGTACGTGTTGACCCAGATGTTACCGGCCTCGATATCACGCGCCGCTCGGTTGGCATTGTCGATACTCTCGGTCAAAACGCCCGCGGCGAGTCCGTAGTCGACGTTGTTTGCCATCTCCATCATCTCGTCGTAGTCACTCCAGGTGAAGACCTCCTGGACCGGGCCGAATATCTCCTCCTGGACGGCCTCGTTGTTGTGGTCGATCTCGTCGATGAGCGTCGGTGTGACGAAACAGCCGTCGGCCAGTGCGGGGTCATCGGGCTGGTCGCCGCCGGTCAGGAACGTCGCGTCGGACTCGCGGGCCGTCTCGATGTACGACATCGTGTTCTCGACCTGCTCCTCGGTCACCTTCGGTCCGAGGTCCGTCGAGTCGAGCAGTGGGTCGTTTAGTTCGAGGTCGGCGGCGGCGTCGGCGAGTCTGCTGAGGAACTCGTCCTGTATATCCTCGTGGACGAACAGTCGCGACCCGGCACAGCAACACTCGCCGGTGTTGAAGAAGATGGCCGTGATTGTCGTCTGGACCGCCTGTTCGAGGTCGGCGTCGGGGAACACGACGAGCGGGCTCTTTCCTCCGAGTTCCAGCGTGATATCGGTGATGTGCTCGGCCGCGTTCTTCATCACCTCGCTGCCGATCGCGGTTGACCCTGTAAAGGCGACCTTGCGGATCTCTTTGTGGCTCGCCAGCGGCGCACCGGCGTCCTCGCCGAACCCGGTCACCACGTTGACAACACCGTCGGGGACCACGTCGCCGACCTCCTCCATCAGTTTGAGGATGGACAGCGGTGTCTCCTCCGCGGGTTTGATGACGACCGTGTTTCCGGCGGCCAGTGCCGGACCGAGTTTCCACGCTGCCATCAACAACGGGAAGTTCCACGGGATTATCTGACCGACCACACCGTACGGCTCCTTGTGTGTCTGTACGACCCGACTGTCGTCGGTTTCGACGGTCTCTCCCTCGTGTGCCCGGGCGACACCCGCGAAGTACCGGAAGTGGTCGACGACCAGCGAGATGTCGATTCGTGCCTCCGTTATCGGCTTGCCGTTGTCCAGGGACTCGAGTTTGGCGAACGCCTCCGACTTCGCCTCGACGCGGTCGGCTATCTCCGACAGCATCGCCTGCCGTTCGGCCGTCGAGTAGTCGCTGTACACGCTGTCGTAGGCGTTCCACGCCGCATCGACAGCCCTGTCGATATCTGTCGCCATCCCGGCCTGTACCGACGCGAGCGCGTCACCCGTCGTGGGGTCACGCGTCTCGAACGTCTGGCCCGAGGCGCTCTGTACCCACTCACCGCCGATGTACAGCGCCCGATGCTCCGGAAGCACCTCGTTTGCTGCCTGCTCGTGTCGCTTCTGTATCGCCGATCGTCGTTCTGTCGCCGAAGGGGAATCATCCACCGACATGTTCCTGTATACTATAGACTGGTACTAATATTTTTTTGAACGCCTCGTGTTGTGTTTATATACCCGGTATATTTTTTCCAGTATGTTGCCGATACGGGTGTCTTCTTTCAGTTCTTGCCCGTGAGCGCGGCGACACGACAGACAGAGACAACATTCCGGTGTGAGAGGAGGGGTGTACCGGGAGCCGGGCACGGGTCGTCCGGAGTCCCGTGACTCACGGAACGAGCTGTTCGCCGTCGTCGTCGT
>KB659972.1_pt369 | contig 19015 bp, 15 predicted proteins | sample 558768 | NCBI scaffold set KB644980.1 | reverse complement strand
ACGGTATCGACCGCGTGGTGTACGTCAACGCTCACGGCGGCAACGTCGAACACCTCCGGGAGGTGGGTCGGCGACTCCGGGACGACCGTGAACTGTACGCGCTGGAGTGGATGTGGGACGAGAGTATCCGCGAGCGTATCGAGGAGGCGTTCGACTCACCAGGCCCACACGGCGGGCCGAAGGAGACATCGCTCGTCTGGCATCTCGACCCCGACCTCGTCCACTCGGACCGTCTGGAGCAGGCCCGTGACGGCGGTCTGTCGCAGGTCGACGGCGACACCGGACGGGTCCACGGCGCCCGGACGTTCTACGACTCTATCGACAACACCGACAACGGTGTCCTGGGTGACCAGACCGACGCCTCGGCCGAGGTCGGTGCCGAACTGTTCGAGGCCGCCTGTGATCACCTGGTCGAGCTCACAGGGTGGCTCGCCGACCAGCCGTTCGAGGAACTGATGCCGGTCGAACGGGTCTCCTCAGGTGGGTAGGATGCTCGTCGCGCTCGCAGACACCCACGGAACCCGGAGACCGCGGCTAACCGACCACCTGCGTGACGCGCTCGAACGCGCGGAGGTTGTCCTCCATGCGGGTGATCTCACAACACCGGCGGTACTGGATAGCTTCGAGTCGTTTGGCGGTGTTCGAGCGGTGTACGGTAACAGCGACGACCCCGAGGTGTGTGAGCGACTCCCCGAAACCAACAGCCTGGAGTGGGCCGGAACCCGGTTTGTGCTCGCACACGGCCACCGTCGGGGATGGACGTCACTGTCTATGCTGGCACGGCAGGAAAGAGCGGACGTGGTGGTAGTGGGACACACCCACCGACCGTCGGTCGAGGAACGTGGATGGGTGGCGGCTGTCAATCCAGGCAGTCACGCCGACCCGCGAGGCCACCAGGCCACCTACGCCGTATTCGAGCGGACCGAGGGGGGAGTGACAGGGCGGTGCCGGACCGTCGGTGGGCAGACTCTCGAAACCGTCGAACTGTGAGGCGATCCGGGTCGACACATCGGTTCTTTACCCCGGAGTCTGAACGCTGTGGTGCAGACTCGGGCAGTTATCTGAGCGTTCTGAGCTCCGTGTGCGTGTGTATAGTAACAGTTTATACGTGTGTGGGGTCAAAAAATAATCAGTGATTGTGCCAGGCGGAGCAAAGACAACTGGACCCGACCCGATAGTACGGCCCTCGGTCACCGCGGGGCGAGTCCACGGTAACAGTCGTGAGGGGCGGACTCGACCCGGGTGTCGGCCGGTGCAGTCGATAGCCCGGTCGACAGGTTCAGCGCAGGCGGTGAGGATAAATAACACGGGGAGCACAGTATTGAATACAGTAGAGTGCGAGTCACGCGACTAACTGGACGGACATGAGAGAAACACTGCTTCAGCAAACTGGGAGCACAGACAGGAGCCGACCGGGAGGGGGGTTGTAGCGTGGCGCAGGAGGATAGCGGCGACCTGGGTGAGGTGGCTGACCTTCCCTCGAAGAACGACGAACAGGACGGGGGCCGACTGTCGGGAATCGGCCGTTTTCTCTCACAGACTGCGCGCGCGCTCGCAGGGTCGACAGTCGATATCGACAATTACGATCCGAAACGTCACGGGTCACTGGTTTCGTTCGACGGACTCGACGGATACGAGGAACTCGACAGGTACTGGCTGAACGTCCCCTTTGCGTTTGTCTCTATCAACTACGACCCCGAGGAAACGGACTATCTCTACTATATCGTCGAACCGGACCTCAGCGAGTTCGAGAAACAGCTCCTCGACAGGCTCATCGAGGACGTTCGCGCGCCGTTGTTGTACCGCGACGATGTTGCCGACGAGCCCGAAACCGCGCTCCGGGAGGAGCTCCGCAAGCGACTCGAGGAGTACGGTGTCCTGGCCGACGAGGAGATGTTCTACCGGCTGTTTTACTATCTCTATCGCTCCTTCCAGGGGTACGGACAGATCGACCCGGTGATGCACGACCCGTACGTGGAGGATATCTCGTGTGACGGGCCGGGAATGCCGGTGTTCATCTACCACGAGGACTACACCGACGTCCAGACGAACATCGTCTACGAGGAGGAGGAGCTGTACAACTATGTCATCCAACTCGCCCAGCGCTCGGGGCGACACGTCTCGGTGTCCAACCCTGTCGTGTCCACGACACTCCCGGACGGGTCGCGGATCGAGCTGATGCTCGGCGAGGAGGTCACCCCAAAGGGGTCGGCGTTCACCATCCGAAAGTACGCCGAGGAGGCGTTCACACCGATCGACCTGTTGAACTACGGGACAATAGACGACCGGATGCTGGCGTACATGTGGCTGGCCATCGAGAACAACCGGTCACTGATCTTCGCAGGAGGAACGGCGGCGGGCAAGACCACCTCGATGAACGCGATGTCGATGTTTATTCCACCACGGTCGAAGGTGATTAGCATCGAGGACACCCGCGAGCTCTCCCTGTACCACGAAAACTGGCTGTCGGCGGTCACGCGCGAACAGATGGGCGACTCCGACATCGGCATGTACGATCTGTTGCGCTCCTCGTTGCGTCACCGGCCGGAGTACATCCTGGTCGGCGAGGTGCGTGGCGAGGAGGCGATAACACTGTTCCAGGCGATGAACACCGGACACACGACCTACTCGACGCTGCACGCCGACAGTGTCCAGACGGTTATAAACCGCCTGGAGAACAACCCGATCAACGTGCCGCGAGCGATGGTAACCTCGCTCGATATCCTCTGGGTGCAGGTGCTCACGAAGTCCGGCGATGAGCGGGTCCGTCGGGCGCGGGCCATCTCCGAGATCGAGGGGATCGACCAGCGAACCGGTGAACTCGACTACTCGAACACCTACCGCTGGAACTCCACCGAGGACTCGTTCCGCGAGAACAACTCCTCGGTGCTCGAGGGTATCCGCGAGGACCGGGGCTGGAGTCAGTCGGAGCTGCTCGAGGAGCTTCGCAACCGGCGGCGGTTCCTCCGGTTCCTCCAGCACGAGGGGGTGACCGATTACCGACGGTTCACCGCGATAGTCAACAAGTACTACACCGACCCCGAGGAGGTGTTGAACCACATCGATAAAACGGAGTTCGAACTCTCAGAGGAGTGAGATGGTGGGCACAGCAACGCCGGTGCTGCTCGTCTCGCTGGTGGTGATGCTGTTCATATTCGGGGTATGGATTGTAGGCAAGCTCAGTCCTCGGGTCGACACGGCGCTCAGCCGGATTGCGATGACGCTGTTCCAGCGGTTCGTCTCGGCGAGTTCCGAGCGACAGCGCCGCGTTGAAGCCGCCTTTCTGACGACGACGTACCGCAACTACGCGGCAAAAACGATGCTGTTCGCGGTGATGGCGTTCATCTTCAGTGCTATTCTCGGTGTGTATATACTCACAGTGGTGCTCGCCTTTCTGGAGCCGATCGTCGCCGTGCTGTCACAGCTGCCTGTCGCGGCGCCGCTCGGACTCTCCTTGGATTTCAGCCTCTCGCTGTCCGCCCAGGTCACGTTGATACTGCTCATCGTCGGGAGTGCACTCCTGTTCGGGAGTATCGGGGCCGCCATCTCCTACTGGGTCAGGTGGTGGCTCCCGTCGAGTGCCGTCGACGTACGCAAACGGAATATCAACGAGGGGCTGACCCGGGCGACCGCGTTTATGTACGCGCTCTCCCGCGGCGGGATGGAGTTCCCGCAGATCCTGCGAACATTCACCACCTACCAGGGGATCTACGGCGAAACCTCGCGCGAGATGTCGGTAGCTGTCCGCGAGATAGACATGTTCGGTCGCGACATAATAACGGCACTCCGCCGGATGTCGAGTCGTACCCCCAGCGAGCAGTTCAAGACGTTCTCGGAGAATCTCACGAGCGTTCTGCAGAGCGGAGGTAACCTGTCGCAGTTTCTCGAAGAGCAGTTCGAGCGGTTCCGCAAGGAGTCCGAGGAGCGCCAGGAGGATCTACTCGAGTTGCTCGCGACGATCGCCGAGGGGTACGTCACGGTTCTGGTCGCAGGAATGCTGTTTTTCATCACGATCCTGCTGATCTTCGGGCTGACCATCTCCAATACGCTAACGCTTCTCCAGTTGATCATCTACGCGGTTATCCCACTCGGCAACGCCGTGTTCGCGCTCCTGGTCCAGCAACAGCTCGACCAGTTCGGTATCTCGGGTGTCGGCACCGATTCGGGTGTCGAGGCGTTACGACAGCGCAGCCTCGCGACACCGGCGAGTGTGTTGCCGGGCACAGACAGTGAGAGCACCCGCCCCGATGGCGGGTACACCGGCCGGGACCGGGAAAACAGCCGGATGCTCGCGCTCCACGACCGGCTGTACCGGGTGAAAAACGCCCTGCGCAACCCGATCGAGATCGTCTTCTGGAACCCCACGAAGCTGCTGTGGGTGACAGTTCCGATCGGGTTGTTGATGTTCCTGCTCCGGGCGCCGGCCGTGTTCGCCGCCGACGGAATCAGCATCCGCATCCTCGACGACCTGCTCGTCCAGTCGGTGCTTTTTGTGATCCTCACGTACGCTATCGTGCGCTTTTTTTACAAACGTCATATCACGCGCATCGAGAAGGCGACACCGGAGTTTCTGGAGCGGTTGGCGAGTCTCAACGAGGCGGGTATGTCGATTGTGCAGGCCGTCGACCGGGTTCGCGGAACCGATATCGGTGTGCTCTCGCCCGAGGTTGACCGCATCTGGCGGGACCTGCAGTACGGGTCGACCGTCGACGACGCGTTCGTCCGGTTCGGTCGACGCGTCCGGACAACCGCGATTGCGCGTGTCGTCACACTGCTGACGAACGCGATGCGTGCGAGCGGCAACATGGGACCGGTCATCCGCATCGCCGCCGAACAGCACCGCGCCGAACTCAGCCTGCGCCGCCAGCGCCGCCAGGAGATGTTCACCTACCTCATCGTCATTTACATCGCGTTCCTGGTGTTCATAGTGATAATCGTCTCGATAAACGAGATGCTCGTGCCGAACATCCCCGAGTCCTCGCCGATCGATAGCGGGGAACTCGAGGCGCTCGGCGCGGGCGGCGCGTTTGGTGACTTCGGTGGGGTCAACCAGGCGTCCTACACGCTCGTGTTCTTCCACGCCTCGCTGATTCAGGCGATCTGTGCAGGCTTCGTCGCCGGCCAACTCGGCGAGGGCTCGCTGCGGGACGGCGCGAAACACGCTGCTGTGATGCTCGCGATGGCGTACTTCGTGTTCATCCTGCTGACCTCGCCGATTGCCGCGGTTCTACCGGGCGATGTCCCGGGCGAGAGTGCCGATGTCGTCATCGACGGTGACAATACGTTACAGAACTTCGACGAGGTATCGCTCTCGGAGGGCGGGTTCGTCGCCGTCTACGCTGACGAGGACGACAGGGAGTAAACGGAACACTGCTCGGCCACACGGGCTATCTCGCGCCAGGGACACACACCGGTCTCACGATACAACTCGACGAGGGGAACTTCGGCAGTATCAGACAACAGCTGGAAGACGACGAGGTCCCTCTCCGTATCGTACCGCATCTCGATACAAACGGCAACGGAGCATTCGATTTCCAGCAGCCGTACGGGACCGGAGATGGGGACGACAAGCCGTACAACACACCGGACGAGGGTGGCACACCCGGTGTCTCCGCCACCGGGCTTCTGGACGACAACTTCGTCCCGATCCCCTGACCCGTCGCCGCTCGCGACTCCTGTTCTCGGTGCCGCTCGGTGGCGGCGTCGGTTCTCAACACATCGCGGCGGCTGCGACAGTTTGGCTGTGGAGACACCCGGGACCGCACCGATAAAGAGTCTCCAGACCGTCTTTTCCGGTAATGCAACGCTCCGGACCGCTGTCGCCGGACCGTCCGGCGGCCGACGAACCGTTTCGTGTCGAGGCACCGTTCGACCCCGCGGGCGACCAGCCCGGGGCCATCGAGCGTCTGGTAGACGGGTTCCAGCAGGGGGTAGACCAACAGACTCTGCTCGGGGTGACCGGTTCCGGAAAGACCAACACCGTCTCCTGGGTGATGGAAGCACTCCAGCAGCCGACGCTCGTCATCGCCCACAACAAGACACTCGCCGCACAGCTGTACGAGGAGTTCCGCGAACTGTTTCCCGACAACGCCGTCGAGTACTTTGTCTCCTACTACGACTACTACCAGCCGGAGGCCTACGTCGAGCAGACCGACACCTACATTGACAAGGACGCCTCGATAAACGACGAGATCGACCGGTTGCGCCACTCCGCGACCCGGTCACTGCTGACCCGTGACGATGTTATTGTGGTGGCCTCTGTGTCGGCCATCTACGGGCTGGGTGACCCGGGGAACTACGTCCGGATGGCACTCCGGCTCGAACAGGGTGAGAGAGTCGAGCGGGAGGAGCTGCTCGCCCGGTTGGTCGACCTGAACTACGAGCGCAACGATGTCGATTTCACACAGGGTACCTTCCGGGTGCGCGGGGATACCGTCGAGATCTACCCGATGTACGGCCGGTACGCGGTCCGGGTCGAGCTCTGGGGTGACGAGATAGACCGGCTCCGGAAGGTCGACCCGCTGGAGGGTGAGATAGTGAGCGAGGAACCGGCGGTGCTGGTCCACCCCGCAGAGCACTACTCTATCCCCGAGACGCGTCTGGAGGAGGCTATCGATGAGATCGAGGATCTGCTGGAGGACCGGATCGGACAGTTCGAGCGCCAGGGCGACCTGGTAGCCGCACAGCGCATCGAGGAGCGGACCACCTTCGACCTGGAGATGCTGCAGGAAACGGGCTACTGCTCGGGTATCGAGAACTACTCGGTGCACCTCTCCGACCGCGAGTCCGGCGACCCACCCTCGACACTGCTCGATTACTTCCCCGAGGAGTTCCTGACCGTGATCGACGAGTCACACCAGACACTGCCACAGATCCGCGGCCAGTTCGCGGGTGACCGCTCGCGAAAGGAGTCGCTGGTCGGCAACGGGTTCCGCCTCCCGACGGCGTTCGACAACCGGCCGCTACAGTTCCCGGAGTTCGAGGAACGGACCGACCGGACCCTGTACGTCTCCGCGACCCCCGGCGAGTACGAACGCGATGAGTCCGGACGGGTCGTCGAGCAGATCGTCCGACCAACCTACCTCGTCGACCCGGCAGTCGAGGTTGCCGACGCCGACGGGCAGGTGACAGACCTCATCGAACGGCTGGACAGCCTGCCAGAGGGGGAGCGGGCGCTGGTCACGACACTCACGAAGCGTATGGCGGAGGACCTCACCGACTACCTTGCCGAGGCCGGGTTCGAGGTGGCGTACATGCACGACGAGACCGACACCTTGGAGCGACACGAACTGATCCGCGACCTGCGGCTGGGTGAACTCGACGTGCTCGTCGGTATCAACCTGCTCCGGGAGGGGCTGGATATCCCGGAGGTGTCACTGGTGGCCATCCTCGACGCAGATCAGGAGGGTTTTCTCCGCTCGGAGACCACGCTCGTCCAGACGATGGGTCGGGCGGCACGCAACGTGAACGGCCAGGTCGTGCTGTACGCCGACGAACCGAGTGCGGCGATGAACTCGGCGATCGAGGAAACCAACCGCCGCCGGCGCATCCAGCAGGAGTTCAACGAGCGCCACGGGCACGAACCCCGAACGATCGAGAAGTCTGTCGGCGAGACGAATCTGCCCGGTAGCAGTACCGATACCGGTGACGCTGCCTCGCTCGAACCCGACGACGCCGACGAGGCCGCCCGCGCCATCGAGGACCTCGAAACCCGGATGCAGGAGGCCGCCGACAACCTGGAGTTCGAGCTCGCAGCCGATATCCGTGACCGCATCGGCGACCTGCGCCAGGAGTTCGACCTCGACGGCGGTCCCGACGAGGGTGTCCCCGCCCCGGACGGTCTGTGACACTCCGATTGCGAACGAGTACCCGGGGCCGACCGTCACGAGGGGGACAGTGTCCCCGCCTCGGACGGCCCACCACGGCCAGTGCCGTCACCAGCTCACTGGAGAAAGTCGCTGTCCTCGAACGGTTCGTCCTCGCCCTCGACAGTGAGCACATCGAGCGCCGTGACCGTCGCCCCGGCACCGAGTTCACCCGCGAGACTCGGCCGGGTCCGGCCCTCGTCACTGCTGACCAGCTCCTTCACGTAGAGGCCGCCCTCACCGTGTATCTCGACAGTCGCCCGCGTCGCCGTGTCAGCCTGCCCGTCGTCGTCGGCGCTCCGGAGGTCGCCGTCGGCATCGTACACCTCCCGGATACGGGTCTTTGCCGCTCGGCGGTGTGAGACACGCTGTGGGGTGTCCTGCTCGACTGTTGCGCCGTCGAGAGCCGCGAGTGCGGACCGGAGCGCCCCGGCAGACACCGGTTCCGTGAAGCGCACGTCCATCCGGTAGGTCTTGCTCGCCGGGAGCTCCTTTACCCGCTCGACCATCTCGTGGGTGGCCAGTCGCAGACCCTCCACCTCGACCTTGCGGTCGGCAAACTCGTTTACATCCGTCTGGAGCTCGTCGGTGTCGACAGACCGGACCCGTGGGGTGTCCACCTCGATGACGAACGGACGACCGGTGCCGAGCATCCGGGCGTCGACATCCTCCCGGCCCGCGCCGTGGAAGGTGGCGCTCTCGCCGTCCATCGCCGCCCGGACGACCGGCGCGGTGAGCTGTTCGACACTCTCGTCGTAGCGGTAGCCCGCCCCGTCACAGCCGTCACAGGGCTCACCCTGCACTAGCCCCGTCCCGTTGCAGTCCCGACAGGGCCACTCTGTCTGTGGGATATCCCGCTCCAGCTTGCGGTACCGGCCGTAGACAAACGCGGAGTTTACCTGCAGGTCGACCTCGTCGGTGGAGAGGTCACAGACCGCGAGCACGTCCGACCGCCCGAAATCGACGGTTGTCCCTGTCCGCTCGCCGAGTCGCTTGCCCACCTCGCGGTTGAACTCGCTTTTCATCAGTTCGCCGGCCTCCGGGTCGAGTCCGACATCCTCGCGCAGGAGCCGGTCGTTCTCCTCGATGAGCGGTGGCACCTTCGTCCCGACCTGGTAGGTGTCGAACTCGTAGCCTCGCAGCCTCGCCTCCGCCTGGCGCGCCCACCAGTCGAAGCGGTCACACTCGTTCTCACAGACCCAGCACTCCCCGGGCGGGTCGAACTCCTCGTTGTCCGCGAGCGCCACCGCGACCCGCAGGCTACGGCCCCGCTCGGGGTTCGAGAGCCCGAAACTCCGGTCGGCGACGAGCCGACCCAGACAGCTGTCACACAGCGGACCCGAGGCCAGCGCGTCGCGAGCCACAGAGAGTACGTTCATCGGTAGATTCTGGTGACTAACGCGTAATTCGGTTTCGGAGTCGTACCGGGACTGTCCACCCTCGCACTGTTTCCCGGTACCCCGGACACACTGTGTCGAGTGGCGGGGGTGGCCGTATGCGCCGGTGACACGTAGCGCAAGATACAGGTGGACACCACGCGAACGACCGGACGTGAACGAGCGAGCAGGCGGCGAGAGCCAGCGTCGGCCGGTGATAGCCGCCGCGTTCGCGCTTGTCGTGCCCGGAGCCGGTCACGCGTACGCCCGGGCCTGGATACGGGCGCTGCTGTGGGCGGCACTGTTTGTCACGTCGCTGTGGTTTCTCACCCCCGGCGGACTGCTCGCCGGACTCCCGTCTGTCGACGTGCTCGCGGATGCCTACAGTGACACGCCGGATCTCGTGCTCTTTGCGCTCGCGGTCTGGGTGATGAACGTCGTCGACGCGTACCTGACGACGAGTCGGCGCAACCGGCGCGCCAGCACCGAACAGTCCTGTCCACACTGCGGGAGGGAACTCGACAGTGACCTGGAGTTCTGTCACTGGTGTACGACACCTATCGACGACCCCGACCCCGGAGAGCGCTGACGACGCGCTCGGGGCTCTCCGGTGCCCACATGTCGAAGCGCGGCCCGTTCACCGCTCGATAATAGACTCCTCGACAGGCTCACCGAAGTGTCGAGCCTCGTCCTCGTAGTGGACGAGCACCTCGTCGCCCACCTCGAGGTCGGTGACGGACTTCCGGCCCTCGCGGGTGTGGAGCTTTATTGTCTCCGCGTTCTGGAGGAGCGTCTCGACGCGGTCCTCACCGACAGTGGCCTGGACACGGAACATGGGGCGGCGCTCGATCTTCGAGCGGCCGACGATCGCCTCGCGGGTGGTCCCGGTCACGTCGACGATCTGCACATCGTCGCCGCTGGAGAGCTCCGAGAGGTAGCTCGTCTCGCCTCCGGGCGTGCGGAGGTAGGCGTGGACGGCGCCGGCGTTCACCCGGAACGGGCGGGACGCGACGTACGGCGAGTCGGCGGTTTCGGCGTGGACAAAGAACAGACCGCGTGACATCGACCCGACGAGCATCCCCTCGTCACCGTTCATCAGTGACCCGGTGTCGATGCAGACACGGTCTGCCGACCCGGCCTGTTCGACGGCTGTCACCTCGGCCCACTGGAACTCGAGCTGTTCGCGGTCGAGCGCGTCCCGGACGGCGACGGTCTCGCGTATCTCGTCGGGGTCGTCCGTGTCGAGCAACACGGCGTCGGCCCCCTGTTCGAGTGTCTCGTAGGCCGTTCGAGCCTCCTCGGCGGTCTGCACCCCGGCCACGAGTGATGTCTCCGTTCCGATGCGGGCGATGAGGTTCTCTAGTGGGATTATCTGCCAGTCCGTCGCCACGACGATGGTGTACTCGGCCGCGTGGGCGACCGCCTCCGCGAAGGTCTCGTAGTTCTCGTTGTATATCCGGACGTACCCGGCCTCCGGGCCGCTGTCCTGGCGGAGCGCCGAGAGGTCCGACGACCCGGAGAGGTCGGAGGGCAGGTCGACGGTGCCGTCACCCTCGGTGTGTTTACCGACGACAGTCGCGTCGGCGTCGATGCCGTTCGACTCGGCGTCCATCACGTGGACATCGTCACCGAAGGCGGCGACGTTCACCTGCCCGAGTTTGCGCACCCGCTCTACGTCGTCGCGGTCGACGACCACCCAGTCGACGCCCGCCTCTAGCCCCGCGGTGATGCGGCGCTTGCGGGCCTCCCAGTTACCGACCTCGTCGTCGGCTTTCAGCCAGACAGACCGTGTCATGTGGAGAGGGTCGACCGGCGACGGCTTGAACGTGGCGAATCGCGCTGTGCTCGCCGGAGACCCGACTCTCGACTCCGGATGTCGACCGGTGAGTCGGGTGTGCCGGTCGCCTGATGCACACGACTGTGCTCTGAGCGGCGGGGTGACTGCGTCCGACGGCCACGAATTTTTAGGTCAGCTTAAAACCCTGGCGCGACACGGGTCAGGTATGGCGCGGAGAGCGGTTCGTCTGCGACACGCTGCGACGCTCACCGGGACCCTGCTCGTGGTCGGCGGCGGGGCGGTGCTCGCCGCGAGGACTGTCGACCTGGGGCGGGCCGTCGAGACAGTCCGGACGGCGGACCCGGTGGTGCTGGCGCTCGCGAGTGTCGTCTATCTCCTCTCCTGGCCGCTCCGGGGGCACCGGTACGGCGACGTGCTCGCGGCCGTGGGGCACCGTTGTGGGACGGGCTTTCTCACGGCGACTGTGTTCGTGAGTCAGGCGGTCAACCTCGTGGTGCCGGCACGGGCGGGCGACGGCGTCCGGGCGTATCTCCTCAACACCCGCCGGAAAGTACCCTACACGACAGGTGTCTCCTCGCTCGCCGTCGAGCGACTGTTCGACCTGCTCTCGCTCGCGGCCCTCGGAGGGGGCGCACTCGCCGTTCTCGCGCTCGCCGGCGAGCACACGGCGGGCGGGGAGCGCTTTCTCGCCGGTGCCAGCGTGGTCGCACTCGGCGGTGTACTCGCGGCGGGGACCGCCGTCACAGTCGCACACAGCGACCGCCGCCCCGGGGCGTGGCTCCGCGGGCGCGTTCGGCGACGGCGTCTGCGAGCGGTCGTCGACGCCGCTGCCGGGGTCGGGACCGACCTGCGTGTCGTCGCAACCGACGGGCGGACACTCCTGTGGGTCGCCGCCGGGAGTCTCGCTGTCTGGGCTATCGACGTGCTCACCGCCGTGCTCGTGCTCGTGGCACTCGCGGATCTGAATCTGTCCCTGCCCGTGCTCGTGTGTGTCGGCACCCTCGCGGTGACTGTCGGCAACCTGGCGAAGGTGCTCCCGCTCTCACAGGGCGGTATCGGTCTCTACGAGGCGGCGTTCACCGCGCTCGTGGTCGCTGTCTCCCCGGTTGGCGCGGCAACGGCGCTCGCGGCCGCTGTCCTCGACCACGCGCTGAAGAACCTCGTCACGGTCGTCGGCGGAACCGCCGCCGCGCTCGCGCTGAACCTCTCCCCCGGAACGTTCCGGCGGTCGGAGCACAGCGAGTCGTAACTGTTTTAGGTCGGCCTAAAATAAACGGCTCCATGAGCAAACAAACAACCTCGGACATCTGTGTGGTCGTTCCGACGATACGAGAGTACGAGTGTGTGCGTGCCTACGTCGAGAACGCCCGCGAACACGGGTTCGACACGTCGCGGCTCACGTTCGTACTGGTGACAGAGAACTTCTGCGAGACCGGGCAGATGCGCGAGTTGCTGTCGGACCTCGGAGTGAGGGGGGAGGTGTTCGACGGGTCGCGCCGTGAGGACTGGTACGCCGAACAGGGTATCGAGGGGTACGGGCACGTGGTGCCGGCGGCCAGTCACGCCGAGACCAGTTTCGGCCTGCTGTACATGTGGGCGAACCCACAGTTCGAGTACGGCGTGTTCATCGACGACGACACCCTGCCCGGGGAGGCTGATTTCTTTGGCCGCCACCTGTCGAATCTCGCGTTCGAGGGGGGAGTCGAGTCCGTCGCATCCGACGAGCAGTGGGTAAACGTCCTGTACCAGGCCACCGACGAGCACGGTCTCTATCCGCGGGGCTACCCCTACTCGGCGATGGACGAGCGCGTCGAGACCGGGAGCGCGGAGATAGCGCAGGGTGATGTCGTCGTCTCGCAGGGGCTGTGGACGAACGTTCCGGACCTCGACGCGGTGCGCATCCTGATGGACGGCGACCTGCAGGGGCAGGCACAGACCCGCACCGAGGCCGACCAGTTCGAGCGGGATTTCGTCGTCGAACCGGGTAATTACCTCACCGTCTGCTCGATGAACCTCGCCTTCCGGCGGGAGGTCATCCCGGCGTTCTACCAGCTGCCGATGGACGACAACGAGTGGTCGGTCGGTCGGTTCGACGACATCTGGAGCGGTGTGTTCCTCAAGCGGGCCTGTGACGTGCTCGGGAAACAGATCTACACCGGACGGCCGCTCTGCGAGCACAACAAGGCCCCACGGTCGACGTTCGACGACCTCCACAACGAGGCGGCCGGACTCGAACTGAACGAGCACGTCTGGCGACTGGTCGACGACGCCGCCGCAGACGCCGACAGCTACGAGGCGGCCTACCGCGGGATGGCCGACGCGCTGTGCTCGGCCAGTGCCGACGCCTACCGCAACGGCGGCTTCCTCCACCACGTCGGGGCCTACATGCACGACTGGCTGGACTGTCTCGGCGAACTCAGGCGCACACCCGCCGTTGCCGACGACTGAACCGACCGTCGAGAGAACGCACTCACGACAGTAACCGAAGACGATACAACAACAATGACACAGGACGACGCGCACACGACAGCGGGGTACAGGAGACGGCAGGTGCTCGCGGGGGCGGCAGCGCTCGGTATCGGCGGTGTCGCGGGCTGTCTGTCGGAGAGCGAACCCGAGGCCGGACTCATCGGCTCGGGCCGGGCCGGCAGACCCGAACCGGGCGGCACCACCATCGAGGAACTGCCGGACCTGCAGGGTGACCTGACGGTGTACTCCGGCCGCAACGAGTTTCTGATCGGCACCATCGAGGAGCACCTGAGCGCGGTCTACGACGATTTCGACCCCAGTTTCAGGTACGCGGGTTCGACCGAGCACGTGAACACGATACTCACAGAAGGGTCGGGGACACCGGCGGACGTGTTCTTCTCGGTCAACGCGGGGGCGCTGGGCACGCTGGCCGACGAGGGGCGCACGCGCTCACTACCCGAGGACGTGCTCTCGGCGACGACCGAGGAGTTCCGAACCGAGGAGTGGGTCGGCACCTCGGGCCGTGTCCGCACTATCCCGTACAACACCGAGACACTGGACGAGAGCGATCTGCCCTCGGACATCCTCGCCTACGAGACGTTCGACGGCGACCTCGGCTGGGCCCCCTCCTACGGCTCGTGTCAGGCGTTCGTGACTGCACTGCGTCTGCTCAAGGGGGAGGAGCGCACCCGGGAGTGGCTGGAGGGGGTCATCGACGGCGGTATACAGGCGTACAACAACGAGTTCGCGGTCTCGCAGGCGGTGGCGGACGGCGACCTCGACGCCGGGTTCGCGAACCACTACTACATCCAGCGTGTCCTCGACGGCAGCCCCGACGCGCCGATAGACACCGCGTTCACCAGCGGCGACGCCGGTGCCACGTTCAATATCGCGGGCGCGGCCGTCGTCGACGAGACCGACAGCCCCGAACTCGCGGAGAACTTCCTCCGACATCTCCTCTCGGCGGAGGTACAGGAGTTCTTTGCCGTCGAGACGTTCGAGTACCCCACAGTGCCGGCGGTCGAACCCGTCGGGGAACTCCCCGGACTCGACGAACTCGACCTGCCCGATATCGACCTGACGGCACTGTCGGATCTCGAACCGACGGTGGAACTGATGCGCAGTGCGGGTGCACAGATCTGAGCGGCGTGGCCCTCGTCGACCGACTACAGACCGCTTGCGGTGTGCTCCCGGCGCGGGTCCGCCGACTGGCCCGGCCCCGCGAGCGCCTGCTGGCCGCCGTCGTCGCCGTGCTGGCCGGGGTCGCCGTGTTCTTACTCGCCAGCGAACTGTTTCCGTACCACTCCTCGAACCACGACGAGGGGGTCTATCTCGGGCAGGCCGCCGCCCTGCTGGAGGGGCAGTTCCGGCTGTTCCCGGGTGAACTCGCGGAGGCGGTCAGACCGTGGTTCTTTGTCGCCGACGAGGGCCGGCTGTACCCGAAGTACCAGCCCCTTCCGGCGGGGCTGTACGCGGTCTCGATGGCGCTTTTCGGTGAGCCGCGGGTGACACTCGCGGCCGTCACCACCGGGAACGTGGCGCTCGTCTACACGCTCGGCGCGATGGCGTTCGACCGCCGTGTGGGGCTGCTCGCGGCTGTCGGCTTCGCTACCGCGCCGATGACACTCGTCACCTCCGCGGTGTTTCTCCCGTACGCGCCGACGACACTGTTCAATCTCGCCTTCGCCGTTGCCTACCTGCACGCCCACCGCACCGGGCGCGGCGCGAGCGCCGCCCTCGCTGGGGGTGCAATCGGTGTTGCCTTTCTGATGCGCCCGTTCACGGCGGTGCTGTTCGCGGTCCCCTTCGTCGGCCACGCGCTCTGGGAGGTCGGGACGGCACTCCGGGCGCGGGCAGGCACGACCGGTCTGTCCGGACTCCTCCGGACACCCGCGTTCGGTCGGCAGACGATAACCGCCGCCGTCGGTCTCGTCTGTGTCGCGGCCACCCTCGCGTACAACACCCACATCACCGGGTCGCCGCTCATATTCCCATACGAGGCGTTTGCCCCGCGTGACGGTCCGGGCTTTGGCCGCCGCCGCATCCTCGAGCACTCTGTGGAGTACTCGCCGGAACTGGCGGTCCGGACGAACGCGGCTGTCGTCTGGTATCTGCTGACCCGGTGGGTGCCCGCCGGCGCGCTCGGGGCCGCGCTCGCGGCGGTCGGTCTCGCCGCGAGCACACGCGTCCGACGGCTCCTTCCTGGCGCGCTCGGGGCCGGCCGCTCCGGGGACGACACCACGGGTTCGACGGCACGGCTGTTGCTCGGGGGGCTCCTCGTCACTGTGCCGGTAGGGAACGTGCTGTTCTGGGGCAACTTCAATATCCTCGCGAACCCGGGCGACCCGACAGACGGGTTGCTCGGACAGTTCGGTCCGTTCTACCACTTCGACCTGCTCGCACCGGTCGCGATCTTCGGGGCCGCCGGCGCGCTCGCGCTCTGGCGTGCTCGCGGGAGTGTCACGACCCCCGTGAGCGAGCTGTGTCCCACCAGTCGAGCAGGGTTCGGTCGCCTCGGGCGGGTGGTGCTCGCGGCGGTGCTTCTCGCCGGACTGCTGGTGACGAACGGCGCGCTGGTCGCCGGTCCGCTGGCCCAAAACGCCGCCCACACCGCGACATACGAGGAGGCCTACGCACCGTTCGAGGACCGGGAGTTCGAGAACGCCGTCGTGTTCCTGCCGACCCCCTACGGCGACTGGCTCGGCCACCCGTTCCAGTATCTCCGGAACGAACCCGGGTTCGACGGCGACACGGTCTACGCGCTGGACCGCGGCCCACCGGGCAACTTCGAGGTGCGTGACGCGTACCCGAACCGGACACACTACCGCTACAGCTTCCGCGGCGAGTGGACGCCGGACCCCGGCGAGCGCGAGGTGACCCCACTGCTGGAGCAACAGACCGTCCGTGCCGGCCCCCGACTCGCCGGCGAGACGACGGTCGAGGTTCCCGACAGGGTGACACACGCACAGGTCCGCATCGAAACCCCGGCCGGCCAGACCACACACACCGACACGGATCCGGGCGCGACGCTCCCGGTCACGTGGTCGGTCGACAGGACAAACGCCTCGCTCACCGCTGTCGACGGCGAGTCTGTCGGTGCGAGTGTCCCGGTCGAGAGTGTCGGCGAGGTGGTCGTGCTCGTGCGTCTGGTCCAACCCGCGGGCGCGACGCTGACCTACCGCCAGGCCACCACCGTCCGGGCCACCGGTGGCGGTGTCGAGGCGCTCTGGCCACCCGAGCGGACTGTCTGCCCGCTGGTCGACGACTGCGGCCGCGAGGGCACCTATCTCCCCGACCGCGAGAATCAGTACGGTCTCGCCGTCGAATCACAGCTCGAACCGGTCACGGGCGACGGGTCGCCGGGTGGGTGAGAGCCGACCGGGTGATACGCACAGGCGTCGCTCTGTCACCCGGTCAGCACGGAGTTCGGAGCAGGACGTTCCCGGTCGGTCACCGGCCGTATTCGCCGGTGAGACGGGCGGAGCCGAGTGTCGACCCGTCGAGTGCCGCCTCCAGTCTGTCTCGCTCGGCCCCGGCATCGAGACTGAGTGTCCTGTCGACGGCGTAGACGGTGAACCGGTACGTGTGCGGGTCGTCGTCGGGTGGCGGTGCCGGGCCGCCGTAGCCGGTCTCTCCGAGGTCGTTCGTCCCCTGTCGTGCGCCGTCGAGTTCGTCGACCTGCCCCCCGTCCGGGATGTCGGCCGGCAGACTCGTCCGGTCGGCGGGGGCGTTCCACAGCAGCCAGTGAACGAACGTCCCGCCCGGTGCGTCGGGGTCGTCCACGATAACGGCGAGTGTCGCCGTCTCGTCGGGCAGCCCCTCGACAGAGAGCGGCGGTGAGACGTTCTCCCCGTCGTCGGTGTACTCCTCGGGGATTGTCGCGCCGTCATCGAACGTGGACGTGACCGTGAAATCGTCCGAGTCACCCTCGAGACAGCCCGCGAGCAGGGTCACACCGGCAACACAGAGTCCGCGCAGAACTGTGCGGCGTGCTTGCATATTCGATTCGACTATCTCGCGCCGTTCTCTTTTGGGTTGCGCACAGCTCTGACTGGGCCGGGGCTCACCGGGTGCCGAGACAGGTCGGGCGTGGACAGGCGAGACGCGTCCTGTCGGCCGCCGTGGTCACCTCGGGGACGTTATCGCCAAGTCGACACTGTTGCCCACGTCGGGGCCGTGGCCGATGGTGCGATACCGTCGGCGGCACACACCGGTATCGAGACCGGTTGCGGGGTGTGCGTCGGTCCCAGTCCGACAGACTCGGCAGTCGTCCGGGTCCAGTCGGGGAGAGCCGACGTCGCCCGACCCCGGACTCACAGGTTTCGCAGTCGTTCCTCGAGTGTGACGGTGACGATGGAGGCGGCGATTGCCGCGCCACCTCGAAGCGGGTCGAGTTTCGTCTCGCCGGCCCGCTCGTGGTAGGCGATCGGTTGTTCGCGCACATCGTAGCCCCGCATCGCCGGCCGGACGAGCAACTCCGCCGACAGCCCGGTGTTCTCGGTCCACTCGATAGCCTCGATGACCGCCCGCCGGTAGGCGCGCATCCCCGTCGTGGTGTCGTGGACACGTCGCCCCATCAGGACGCTCGCGGCCGCCGCAAACAGGTGGTTGCCGAGTCTGTTCAGCACCGGCATCGCGTCGGCCCCGTGGTAGAGACGGTCACCGCTGACCACGTCGTACCCCCTGTTTATCTGTTCTAAAAACACCGGCAGTTGCTCCATCGGGTAGGTGTCGTCACAGTCTGTGGTGACCACGACCGGCCGGTCGGCCGCGAGCAGCGCGGCCCGCACCGCCACCCCGTACCCCTGTGGCTCCTGTTCGATGACCTGTGCACCCCGCTCACGGGCGATCTCCGCGGTCCGGTCTGTGGAGCCGTCCACACAGACCACCGCCGCCTGCCCGTCTGTCACCCGCTCGATATCGGCGAGCACCGTCCCGATGGCCGCCTCCTCGTTGTACGTCCCCATCACGACGGTCACGTCCTCGAAGGTGAACGGCTCTCTGTCTGTCGCCGGCCCACCCTCCGGTGTGACGCTCCCACCGACCACTGTCTCACCGGTATCGCCGTCCCCCTCGTCGCCGTCTCCCCGCCCCGCGGACGGGTCGTCTGTCTGACTCATGTTCGTTTCTTTTCTCCTCCGACGGTTAAGTTTTTAGGTCGACCTAAAACGGCGCGTGCCCGGGGGACAGTCGTCCGTGTGGCGGGTCCAGGGTCACAGTGTGGCGTCGAGTGCGCTGGCGGTCCGGAGCGCGAGCGCGGCGATGGTGAGGGTGGGGTTGGTGGCACCGCCGGTTGGGAAGACGCTGCTTCCGGCGACCCAGCAGTTCTCCAGGTCGTGTGTCCGGCAGGTCGGGTCGACCACGCTCCGCTCGGGGTCGGTTCCCATCCGGGTGGTGCCCATATGATGGTACGCTGGACCGGTGTTGTCGGGACCGGCGGTCCAGGTTATCTCCGCGCCGAGTGTCTCGAGGATCTCCCGCTGGATCTCGTTTGCCCGCTCGATGGT
>KB659966.1_pt22 | contig 19206 bp, 22 predicted proteins | sample 558768 | NCBI scaffold set KB644980.1 | reverse complement strand
CGAAGTGCTGGTTTCGGTCGAAGGCGAGGGAGAAGGTCGGTCTGTAGTAGTGGAATCCGACGCCGACTGGACGACGGCGGGCTGATCGTCGGCGTCGGAATCGAGACAGACCCGGACCTCGTCGGCCGTGATCCGGAGAGTGTCGTCGTCAACCGTCGTAACGACGGTGTCGATTGCGGCGCCCGGGTCGGTTGCGCTGGCGAGCAGGGTCACTGCCTCTCGGTCGGCGTTGTAGCCGCGGCTGGCCAGTGCCTGCACGATCCGGGAGTGTGTCTCCGGTGGCACGGCCGAAGGGTGGGTAGCTCCGGGCAAAAACGTGCCGGGAGCACGGTGGCTGAAACAAGCCCAGACGGGTCAGGTGAATCGAGCGTGCGAGTGTGCGAGATGGCGGCGACGGGTCAGAAGCTTCAAACCCGGCGCAGATGAAGTGGCGATAATGAGTTCCGAGGATCGTGAGTCGGGCGGCGACGACCCGGATACCGGGTCCGCTTCGACTGACGGGACGACGGATTCAACTGGAGATAATGGCTCGACCACAGATGAGGGGTCGACCGGAAACAACGAGGGGGCCGGGGAACGGACTGACGAGCACTCGCACGCTACAGATAGCGAGAATTCCCCGGAGAAACCGCCGATGGCGACCGAGGCGAGTCAGGAAGACGAACCGTTCTGGAAGCAACTGCTGACCGCGAGCGACGGCCCACTGCTGTTTGTGCGGGAGTTGCTGTTGAGCCTCAGCATCGTCGCTGTTATCGGAATCGTGCTGTTCGCGGTCAGCGGCGTCTGGCCGCCGATGGTCGCCGTCGAGAGCAACAGCATGGAACCCCACATCAGCAAGTACGATCTGGTGTTCGTGACCGAGACCGGGCGGTTCGCCCCGCCGGAGGCGAACCAGCAGGGGCTCGTGATGGGCGAAACAGGGAGTCGGAGCCACGAGTCATTCGGCCGCAGGGGAAGTGTGATCGTCTACGATGTCCCCGGCACCCGGGGATCGCCGATCATCCATCGGGCGCGGTTCAGGGTCGAGCAGGGCGAAAACTGGTTCGACGAGGCGAATCCCGAGGCGATCAACGCCGAGAGCTGTGCCGAGCTGCGTCACTGTCCGGCGGAGTATGCGGGCTACGTTACCAAGGGTGACAACAACAAGCAGTACGATCAGGCCAACGGGATCGCGCCGATCGTCAAACCACAGTGGGTCGAAGGCGTCGCGCAGGCGCGAGTCCCGTATCTCGGCCGGCTGCGGTTGGCATTGCTCGGAACGGCGAGTACGGGGCTACAGCCCTCAGTAGGGGTCGGACCAGCGATCCATGGTTCGGCGGGCGTAGCGGGCTGACTCAGGTCGGGAAACCCAGCGGCGGGTTAGGTACTGTCGAAGCGGGACTGGACGAAGGGCTGGACATCGTCGATATCACCGAGGCGTGAATCCGAGAGGAGGACGGCCTCCGTCTCTTCGAGTGGAACCGAGAGGCTCATCTCTTTTGTCCGGCCGTAGCGCCCCTTCGAGACGACGACGGCGTTGACGATCCCGAGCATGTCGAGTTCGCTGATGAGGTCGGTCACGCGCCGCTGCGTGAGCACGTCGGCATCGATCTCCTCACAGAGGTTCTTGTAGATGTTGAACACCTCGCCGGTGTTGATGTTCTCGACGCCGTTCTGCTCTAAGAGGATGATCGAGTAGAGGACGATCTTGCTCTGGGTCGGCAGGGTCCGGACGACCTCGACGACGCGGTCGAGTTCGATCTTGTCTTGGGCCTTGCGGACGTGTTCCTCCTCGACGTCATCGGCCTGGCCGCGCTCGGCGAGTTCGCCGGCCGTCCGAAGCAGGTCGAGCGCGCGCCGGGCGTCGCCGTGTTCCTGTGCGGCGAAGGCCGAACACAGCGGGATCACGTCGTCGGTGAGCGAGTCGGGTTTGAACGCGGTGTCGGCACGATGCTGGAGGATATCACCGAGCTGGGTCGCATCGTACGGCGGGAAAACGATCTCCTCCTCGCCGAGCGAGGATTTGACCCGTGGATCGAGGAAGTCGGTGAACTTGAGATCGTTCGAGATGCCCATGATCGAGATACGGGAGTTTGCCAGCTCGTTGTTCATCCGCGAGAGGTTGTAGAGGGTGTCGTCGCCGCTCTTCTCGACGAGTTTGTCGATCTCGTCGAGCATGATGACAGCCACGCGCTCGTTGTAGTCGACGGCGTCGAAGAAGCTGTTGTAGACGCGGTCGGTCGGCCACCCGGTCATCGGCACCGTCTCCATCTCCTCGGCGTCCGCGCGGAGTGATTCGATCCGTTCCTCGACGGCCTCGACGGAGTCGTACGCGTCGTTGGCAATCGGGAGGGTACCCTCCGGGGCGTCCTCGCCGTTGGATTCTGCGTCGGGAATGCTCACGACCGTCTCATCGCCGGTGGTGACGTGAGAGCCGTCGGCTTCCGCCGAATCGATGGCGTCGGTTAGCTCGATGTGATCCGTCGAGTCGGTCGTCGACGTGTCACTTGGGGTGTCGGCTGGACCATCGGTGGAATCGGTCTCGCCGGCGAGTTCGTCACGGACCGTCTCGAGCGCCTCGATCCGTGACTCGATCAGCGCCTGATTCTTCTCGATGAACTTGTTGGCGAGCTGCGCAAGGACGCGGTACTGCGTGTCGGTGACCTCGCAGTTGATGTACTCCACCTCGCACGGAACATCGTACTTCTGTGATGTGGATTCCAGCTCGTTGCTGACGTACTTCGCGCTCGCGGTCTTGCCGGTTCCGGTTTTCCCGTAGATCAGGATATTCGACGGGGTGTCGCCGCGGAGCGCGGAGACGAGAACCGTCGCCATCTGGTTGATCTGGTCGTCACGGTGTGGAAGCTCACCGGGCGTGTAGGACGGACGAAGAACCTCCTTCTTCTCGAAGATCGGTTCCCCCGACAGCAGGTCGTCGAACAGCCCCTCGCTGTCCTCGTCGTCCGCATCGAGAACGTTATCCATATCCAGATCAGCGGCGGCCGTCGAGCGGTCGCGGCTCGAATCTGTCGACTGGTCCGTCTGTGGGATATTTATCGGGACATCGGTCTGGAGGCCGTCGTTATCACCGGTCCGGAGCTCGTCTTCCTTGTCGTCACCAGTCTGGAAGCCGTCGTCGTCACCAGTCTGGGACTCGTTCGTCGCCGTCTCCGTTGGTGGAATAGGGTTCGTCGTCGGCCGTGCTGCTGTCGTCGGTCGTGTCGTTTTCGGGGTCGTCGGTGTCGGCGGCGTTGGTGTCGGTGGCGTTGGTGTCGGTGGTTGGGTCGGATGACTCCGAACCTGCTGGTGCCGACGCCGCAGTGTCATCAGTGGACTCCCCGTCCGTCTCGGTATGATCCTCTGTCATGCTCCCCCGTTTCACGTGGAATAGCCAACAGATACCGTCACAGCCCAGCCAAAAGACCACGCAACGGCCGGTCTAGTGTGCTGGGGGTAGCTGGCGTATCCGTAATAGTGCAGGCGAAACAGAGGGATAGGTAGTACAAAAACGTTCTCACTCTGGATCGTCCGAGGTTCGTGTCTCGTATCAGCCTCATGATTCGAATCATGATTCGAGCGGGTCGGTGCGTGTAGATTCATTGACCGCGTGGTATGGGTTCTGGCCGCGAGATACACGTTTGGTTGCGAGATGCACACGTCAGAAACTCACAGCTACTGTGGGATAGACGACCGATTGATATCTGCGTAATGAGGTAATCGAGAGGTGATTCTGCTACGGTAGTAATAAAACACACGGAGGCGGAGAGATAGACGGTGAGTAGGATACCACAATCAATCGACAGGGATCTCGGTGGGTGGTAGTATCAGTTGGTGAACGACAGAACGAGTTAGCATCTCCGACATCACTTACCGTCGGTTGCCGTCGCTATCGGTTAGGTCGACGATACCGGCGGTGAGGGATCGAACGGGTCAGTCGAGAGAGAAGTCCCGGGAGTGATCACGGTGGTTTGACGAGTGGGAGACCCGAAATCAGAAACACGGGAGGATACCCCCACCCCTCTGTTTCGACTGGAACACACACGAACACCACCCCACCACCACACAGAAATATTCGTTTAGGTCGTTTTTGATATTAATACAAACACTAGACAACGTAAATTCATCTGTTAGCTCTATTCTACGGATATGGTTTATGATAATACGTTATAAAGATTGTGGAGATAATAACCCGGGGAGGGTGGGGGAGGTGTGGTGGATGTTCCACCCGAAACAAAGGGGATGGGGGCGGTGGTGTAGCTCCTTCATCAACAGCCCATCCGTCTCACCTCTGGCCAACTCACCCGACACGGATCGGCACTCAGTCGCGGTTCAATCCGTCCGTCCGCCGTTGTTCAATATCCCCGTATTTACCGTTGTACCACCGTTCAGTCGCCGAATTTTCCACGCTGGTCGGATTGACGCAGTGTTTAAGTGCTCCCGGAGTGCAAGGTTGCTGCATACGCTCTTCCGTGTGAAACGGAGGTGCGGGAGTTCAGGATGGGTCTGCTCACAAATCTCAAGGACAGTGTCTCGCGGGTCACCGACCGGCTGTTCGCCTCCGAGGATCCCAAGCGGATCGGGATCTACGGACCGCCGAACGCCGGGAAGACGACACTCGCGAATCGTATCGCCCGTGATTGGACTGGTGACGCCATCGGGCCCGAAAGCCACGTTCCACACGAAACACGCCGTGCTCGCCGGAAGGAGGGTGTCGATATCGAACGCAACGGGCAGTCGGTCACCATCGACATCGTCGACACGCCGGGGGTCGCCACCAAGGTCGACTACAAGGAGTTCCTCGACCACGATATCGAGAAAGACGACGCGATCCGCCGCTCCCGGGAGGCGACCGAAGGTGTCGCCGAGGCCATGCACTGGCTCCGGGAAGACGTCGACGGCGTCATCTACGTCCTCGATTCGACAACCGATCCATTCACGCAGGTGAACACGATGCTCATCGGGATCATCGAGAGCCGTGACCTCCCGGTTCTCATCTTCGCCAACAAGATCGATCTCGACCAGGCCGACATCGACCGTGTCGCCGACGCCTTCCCGCAGCACGAAACGGTCCCGCTCTCCGCCCTTGAGGGCGACAACATGGACGAAGTGTACGACAAAATCGCGGAGTACTTCGCATAATGCCTGAAGCAACACCCTCTGACTCCCCGGAGACGGAGTCACAAAACGGCGTCCAGATCGACCTCGTGAGCGGATCGCGGATGGAGGGCCTCCGGAGTATGGAGAAGATCCGCATGATCCTCGACGGCGTCCGCGACGGCAATATCGTCATCCTTGAGGAGGGGCTGTCACCCGACGAGGAATCGAAGCTCATCGAGGTCACGATGACCGAGATCAGCCCGGACGACTTCACTGGGATCGAGATCGAGACCTATCCACGCGAGGAGGCCAGCGACCAGAGCCTCCTCGACCGCCTCATGGGCCGAGAGTCGACCGAGACACTCACCGTGATCGGTCCGGCCAACCAGATCGAAACCCTCCACAAGGACGACCAACTCATCAGTGCCCTGGTCTCACGGAAATAGCAAATGCCCCACCAGTGCACCAACTGCGGCCACGTGTTTCCGGACGGCTCCAAGGAGATGCTCTCGGGCTGTCCGGACTGCGGCGGCAACAAGTTCCAGTTCAAACAGGGCTCGGTCGACGATGTCGAGGCAGATACATCCGACCAGCCCGCCGGCGATTCCGACCCGCAGCCCACTGGTGGCGCCGAACCGACATCCGGTCCCGAACCTGACGCATCCACAACTCCTGACACCACCGCGAACACCGATTCTCCCGCTTCTGACCCCACACCCTCACCCGAAGCGCCAACAGATTCCGAGAGATCCGACGCCGAACTGATGGAATCAGATACCGCCGACGCCGAGGAATCACCGGCCCAGTCGTCCGCCCGGTCGGATGTCGTGTCGTCGGACGAACTCCCCGATTCCCCGCCCGACGCCCCGTCGACGGCCGACGCTGACGAACCGACCACCGAGTCTGAAGAGACCGCCGAATCGTCGGGTCTCAACCAACTCCGGTCTGAACTCAACGACCAGTTCGAGAGCATCCGGATCGTCAGCCCCGGCGAGTACGAGTTGAACCTGATGGAGCTCTACGACCGCAACGAGTACATCATCTCGCTTCGCGAGGACGGCCGCTACATCATCGAGGTACCCGATAGCTGGGACACCGACATGCCGAGCTAACGCCCTGACTCATCAGGTACCCATTTTCCACAACGCCGTATCAATTACTCCCCAACCGCGTCAGTCAGGCCAGCGGCGTTCGTTCGACGACAGTGCCGTCGACGGTCGGATACTGCTCGATGATCTCGCCGTCGCTCACGTCGCCGTCCTCGACCATCTCCTCGAGCAGCCACCACGCCAGCTCGATGTGGTCGGATTTGACGGTGTAGAACTCCTCGGGGACCCCGAGATCATCCAGTCGAGCCTCGGGCTCCCACGTTTTTCCGTAGACGAGCGTCCCGTCGTCGGTGATCTCGTCGAACTCGCGGCCGATCACGCGGGCCATCCGTTTCAGCCGATTGCGGTGCTGGGCGGCGTCCTTGAACACGCTCGTACAGAAGTAAACCCGTTCGTGATCGGCCATCGTGTCGAGGATCTCCTCCTTCGATCCCTCGACCGCGGACATGTGGCCGTCCTGTAGTTCGTATCCCTTCTCCTGCATCCGGCGGTAGTTCCCGTCGCTCATCTCGAACTCGTTGATATTGCAAAACTCCGCCGCGCCCTCGTCGAGGAACTCTAGGAACTCCTCCTCGGCGCGAATTCCGGGAATCTCGAAGGCCGGCGTCATGCCCTCCTCGCGAGCAATGTGGAGGATCTCTTCCCACTCGGTGCCGTGCAGGTCGCCCCACTGTTCGTACGGCGGGTGGAACCGGATCTCGTCGAGACCGGCCTCCGAGAGCCGTCGCATATTCTCGCGGCCGCCCGTAATCCCGGTGTAGAGGTGGGTGTGGTGGTCCTCGCCGAACTCGTCTTTCAGCATGCGGAGGTACCGACAGGTCTTGTTCATCGCCTCCTGTGGTTCCCCGCCCGTGATCGACGTTCCCAGCGCGTCCATGCGGTGGGCCTCCTTGATGATGTCCTCGTCGTCCTCGACGAGACGTTCGTTGGCGTAGACGTCGGTGACGTTCTTCCGGTTTTCTCCAAGCGGACAGTAGAAACAGTCCCGCTGGTCACAGTAGCCGTAGACGAAAAGCACCATCTTCCCGCCCTTGGCGCACTGTTCGCAGCCTTTGGAGATCATCAGTTACTCACAGTATCGCTCCCCGCCACAAAAAGCGTCCGAAACCCGGTCAGCGTTCTCGACTCCGGTGTTGACAACCCCACATTGCACCCGCTGCCCCAGAAAAGCCTTAACCGGTCGCTCACGTAGCATTTGTCGAATGCTCCTCGTCCTCTGTGTCGACCTCGACGACGATGTCGGTCGCAAGACCGGCTGCTCGACGCCGGTAGTCGGGGCTGAAGCGGTTCAGGGAGCCGCCGTCGAGCTTGCCACGGTCGACCCCGAGGACTCCGACCTGAACGTCATGTTTCAGGGCATCTCGACCTGCAACGATCTTCGCGAGGAGGGCGACGAGGCGGTTGAGGTCGCCGTCGTCACGGGAACAGAGGGCAGCGACATCAACGCCAACCGCGAGATCGGTGACGAGATCGACACGGTGCTGGCCGGTCTCCAGACCGGCGAGGAGGTCCGGGCGATCATCATCACCGACGGTGCACAGGATGAGTCGGTCGTCCCGATCATCCGCTCGCGGATGCCGATCGACGGCGTCCAGCGTGTCGTCGTCCGACAGGCCCAGAATCTCGAATCGATGTACTACACGATCAAACAGGTGCTTGCCGACCCCGAAACGCGAGGGACGATCCTCGTTCCACTTGGGATCCTGCTACTCATCTACCCGCTGGTCGTCATCGCCGGCATCTTCGACGTCGCCGGCGCGGCTGTCCTCGGCCTTATTTCCGCCCTACTGGGCCTCTACACCCTGTTCCGCGGCCTCGGCCTCGAAGACACCATCGACGCGACGGCCGATCGGGTTCGCAACAGCCTCTATGCCGGCCGCGCGACGCTGATCACCTACGTCGTCGCGGCGGCGCTTGTCATCGTCGGCGGCGTGCAGGGTGTCTCCCTAGTCGATACCGCGGCTGCTGCCGTTCCTGCACCGCTTGCTGGCGTGACCGCCGCGGCGGCGTTCGTCCACGGCTCCGTCCAGTGGTTCGCCGCCGCCGGCATCACCAGCAGTCTGGGGCAGGTCACCGACGAGTATCTCGCCGACCGGTTCCGCTGGCGATATCTCAACGCGCCGTTCTACGTCATCGCCATCGCTATCGTGCTCTATGGCCTTTCGGGCTTTTTCATCCCGCCCGCTGAGGGGATCGCCCCGCTCTCGCTGTCGGATCTCGCCGCAACGCTCACCGCCGGGACGCTGCTGGGCGTGCTCAGCACGCTCACCTTCGCGGTCGTCGAATCCCGGTACCCGGCCGAACCCGATCCGGCCTGATCTGCTGTCCTACCGAGCGACCCTGTTGAGAGCAACGGCGACGGCCACGCCAGCGACGACAACCCCGATCACGGTCGGCACCGTCTGCCCACTCCCCCATTCCCAGCCGAGTAGCTGTGTCCCCACAACTGCGACGAGCGCAGCGACGACCCCGATGGCCGTGGATAGTCGCCCGCCACCGCTACCGCCGTTCATACGCGGATCTATTGCACTATCGACACGAAAAGGGTTGGCCCGAGTTCGGCTTCGTCACCGCGCGCTCACTGCTCGGCCAGCAGTTCGCTCGCGGTCACGAGCGCGTCGAGTTCGAGGTCGTGGTTGGCGAGTTTCTCGCTCGCGCCCTCCTCGCGGTCGACGACGACGAGTACCCGGTTCACGACCGCGCCGGCCTCGCGCAACGCCTCGACCGCCTCGACCGCCGAGGTTCCGGTCGTCGCAATATCCTCCAGCACGACGACCTCCTCGCCCTCGTCCAGCCGACCCTCGATCCGGTTCCCGGTACCGTACTCCTTGGCCTGCTTGCGGGCAATCACATACGGCCGGCCGGTCTCGACGGCGGTCACCGCGACCAGCGGGACCGCGCCGAGGGCGACGCCGGCGAGTTTCGGCTCGTCGACCTCGCCCGCGAAGGCGTCGGCGATGAGTTCCAGACAGCGCGGGTTGGTCTCGAAGAGGTACTTGTCGACATAGTAGTCGCTGGTACCGCCGTGGGAGAGTTCGAACTCGCCGTACTGGACGGCGTCGGCATCGCGCAGGGCATCGATGAGTACCTGATTGGTCATACGCCTGCTGGGCCAGCCGGCGGCTTAAACGAGGTGGATCCACGGTACGCGGCCGGCGTTCGATCCGGTTGGTTCGTGCAAAACGGCTATACGTTCCCCGCTGTTATCCCCGGTATGAGCAGTGAACGCGACGGGTCGGGTCAGCAGGGCCGCGACGAGGCCGGCCGGTTCGACGAAACGGTGACCGATCAGGAGATCCTCAAGGTCTTCGATTACGAGGACGACCCCGTGCTCACCGCGAGCGAGGTCGCAACCGGCCTCCAGCGGTTCGGCGTCCAGATGACGCCCGAGGGCGTCCGCAACCGTCTCGACTCGATGGCCGACGACGACCTCATCAGCCGGAAACAGCTCGGTGCCCGCGTGGTCGGCTGGTGGGCCGAGGTCGCCCCGGAGCTCGCAGCCGAGACGGCTGCTGACGTCGACCGCCGCGCTGACGCCGAGGAGTGGGACGAGCTCTAAGACAGATGGCGACGGTCCTGTTGCATCCCGACGTAACGGACACGCTTGATGCCCTCCCGAACGATATCGAATCCCGGATCCGCTCGAAGCTGGACGACGCTGGCGACGATCCCGACCGCCACCTCAAACCGCTCACCGGCCGCGACGAGTACTCGCTCCGAATCGGCAAGCGACGCGCGATTATCGACTGGGACAAAGGGGCCGCCGAACTCCGCGTGGTAAAGATCGATACGCGGGATACCGTTTATCGATAACCTCGGTCGCCGACTCACTCTGCTGTCAACACGTGCACGTGCCGCACCAGCGAGCCGTGCACCCGCCGTTCGAACCGGCGCTCGACCGCCCAGTCCGCGTCGGTGGCTGCGTTCTCCCACGACCGGTCGGCGACGACGACCGCCCGCGGTGCGATCCGCCGGGCCTCACTGAGCGCGCCCGCAACGAGATCCGCTAGCTCGTGACGGGCGATCTTCGACTGTCGGCCGTAAGGCGCATCGAAGACGACCGCGTCGGCCGCGTCGTCGACCAGCGGGAGCGCGGTCGCGTCGCCGTGGATCACGGTCACATTGCCGTCGAACGCCTCGTCCGACTCCTCGCGTAGCGCGGCCAGATTCTCCCGGCTCCCGCGGGTCATCTTCCACTGCGCATCGATCCCGATCACGTCGCTGCCGACGAGCCCGGCCTCCAGCAGCAGCCCGCCGGTGCCGCACATCGGATCGACAATTTTCGCCCCCGGCTCGGCACCCGAGATGTTCACGAGCGCGCGAGCGTCGAGCGGTGCCATGCTCCCGGGCTGGACAAACGGCCGGTCGGTGGGGCGTCGCTCGCCGTAGTCCCGGCGGCTCTCGACGGCGAGCCAGCCGAGCAGACAGCAGGCCCCATAATCACCGTCCTCGGTGTCGCCGCCCGCGAACAACGCCCGCAGTTCGTGGTCGGGATCGTCGAGATCGATTTCGAACCCGCGGTCGACGAGCACCGAGCCGAGTCGCTGCTCGGCCGCTTGCGTGCTCACGCCGGTCCTTCCACGCACATCGCGAGCGCGAACTGCGACCGGTCCTTCGCGGTCGAACTGCGCGGCGGTAAGTGCGGCCGCCGCAGCCTCGATGTCGGCGTCGGTCCTCGCAACGAGGTCGCTGGCGGCGTGGGTGTAGGCGAGCCGCCGGACGCCGTCGGGGTCGATCCCGCGGGCGGTCGCCACCCCGCCGGCGACGACCTCGACAGCACTCGCGGCCGCGGCGGCCTCACAGGCGGCGAAAGCATCCTCGTCGCCGGCGAGTTCGAGGCAGTACACGCCTCGACACAGTCGCAGGCCGGCTATCAGCGTGTCGGTCTCGCCGACCGACAGCCGTCTTTCCGTGGTCGGTGTGCTCTTGCCTGTCGCTCACAGACCAGCGGTATGGCCCTCTCGACGGCCGAAGTCGGCTGGTGGATCGCCGCCGTCCTCGCCTACGGCGTCGGCGACTACCTGACGACCGTCGTCGCTGTCCGCCGGTACTCGGTTGTCGAGGCCAACCCGGTCGTGACCCGATTGCTGTCGGCACAGCCCGGTCCGGTCGAGTTTGGTGCTCTCAAACTCGCCACGCTCCTGCTCTGCTATCTCGGCTTTCTTGCTATCGCCGACACTGCACTCGGCATCTGGCTTCCAATCGCGCTGACCGTTCTCGGGGTCGTCGTGACACTTTCGAATCTCCGCGCGATCACGAACAGCCGCCCCGACTGACCTCCGTGTCGACCGCCTGCCTGCGGGTCGCCGCGCAAACGACAGATTCGATACCCTTCGGCTCCTCCGCCCCGGTATGTCGCTCGGGTTGTCGGTGTCCAGCGGGCTCGTCGGCCTGCAGTCGTCGCCCAGTTCGATTGCGGCGCTGGGAACGGTCGGGCTGCTGGCGCTGTTTCTCTCGGTGACGGCCCATCTCGCCGCCAGAAACGTCCTCGGTGATGTGGCCCCGCTGAAGGCGCTCGGCGTCGGGATCGGGCCGGCGGTGATCTCGCTGGCAACGCAGCTCCTGTCGCTCCCGAGTGGGCTCGGTGTTGCCGTTGCGCTCGCGGTTGACGGGACCGCGATCAAACTCCTCTACGACCAACCGCCGCGGACGAGTGCCTACATCACGCTGATCCATGCGGTCATCACGGTCATCCTCGGGGCGGTCCTCGGCGGCGCGGTCGCGCTGTTCGTTACCGCGCCAACGTGACACGAGTCCGGTGACGTGAATCTTGTCACAGCACGAATCTTGTCTCGTGTTGTCGCCCTATTCGACGAGTCGCTCGATCTCGGTCACGAGAATCCCGCTCGCGCCGACCGCTTTCAGGTCGTTGATTACCTCGAACACCTCGCGCTCGTCGACGACGACGTGCACCGCCAGGTCGTCGCTCCCGGCGACATCCATCACGGTCGGCCCGCCGAGACCGGGGATCACCTCTTTGACCGCATCCAGATCCTCGCTGGCGACGTTCATCATCAGATACCGCTTGTCGTCGGCCGCCAGCACGGATTCGAAGGCGGTCACGAGCTGCTGGACTTTCTCGTCGTCGGTCGCTTCGGGCCGGGCGAACAGTCGCACCGAGCTATCGAGAACCTCGTCGATGATCGCCAGCCGGTTGACCGCCAGCGTCGTCCCCGTCGAGGTGATATCGACGATAGCGTCGGCCATCTCGACGTGCGGCGTCAGCTCGGTCGCGCCCGTGACCTCGACGATCTCGGTGTCGATTCCCTGCTCGTCGAAGTACTCGCGGGTGATTCGGGGGAACTCGGTGGCGACCGTCTTGCCCGCCAGCTGCGCCGGCTCGCTGATTGCGCCGTCTTCGGGAGCCGCGAGGACGAGCCGGCACTGGCCGAACTCCAGATCGACCAGTTCGTCGAGATCGGTGCCGGACTCGCGTTCCTGATCGAGCCCGGTGATCCCCACGGCGGCCGCGCCGTCGGCGACGTACTCGGGGATGTCGGCCGCGCGGGCGAATAGCACGGTCACCTCGGGATCGACTGTCTCGGCGTAGAGCTTGCGGTCGGCCCCGTTCTCGATCCGCAGCCCGGCGCGTTCGAGTAGCGTCACCGTCGGCTCGTGGAGGCGCCCCTTGTTGGGCACGGCAATGCGCATACTCGGTTCTCTCATCCCCGCGGCAACTGTCTTTCCCTCCGCTACGACGGGATATCGGAGCGGAACCGCTATGCGGCCGTCGACCGCAGTCGGATGTATGCCTCCTGTGGTCGCCGCCCCGCTACAGGCCACTATAAATCCGCTGTGGTTCGTCGTCGCCGCGGTCGTCCTGTTTCTGGCGATGGCGGCCCTCGGCCCGCGGGTGTCGCTGTCGCTTCGGGAGACGCGCTCACCCACGACCGACGAACGGGAGACCCTCGACGCATTGCTTGCGGCGGCCGATCTCGACCCGGTTACCGTCCACATCTCCGAGACTGCCGCTCCCGACGCGGTCCGCGTTTCGCTTCGCGGCCTCCCGGGCCGCCGCCGACTCCTGCTCACGACGGGCGTGATCGACGATCTCGAAGAGGAGACAGCCATCGCCCTGCTGACGGCTGAAGCCCAGCGTGGCCGCCTTCTCTATCTCGAATACCGCGCGTTCGCATCGGCGGTCGTCATTGGCGTCGCCACCGCGATGTTCGGCGGGCTGGTCGCGTTTTCCAACGGTCTGTTCGTTATCGCCGTTACCGCGCTCATTCTCTTCTGGCTCGGCCGGCAACTCCAGTTCCGTGCGGACCGGGCGGCCGCCGACCGCGTCGGTGCCGACGCGCTGGCCGACGCCTTCGAGACGGTCGCCGACCACCGCGGCGTCGATCCTGAGCCGGCGACATTGCGCACCTACGTTGAGGTTCAGCCGCCGCTCGGCCAGCGGATCAACCGGCTGCGGGCACGCGAGTAATTACTGCCTCCCTTGCTACCCCTTCGCCTCATCCTTCGCCGTCGACCCGTCCCGATTAAGAGACCGGCCCTGTAATCGCCAGTATGACCGATACAGCCGACGAGTATGTAATCGAGGGCGGTCACGTCCTCACGCCCGACTTCGACGTGATCGAGGCCGACGTACTGATCGACCGCAACGCTGGCGAGGTACTCGCTGTCGACGACAATCTCGACGCCGCCGAAACGCTGGACGCGACCGGATCGCTGGTGATGCCGGGGCTCGTCAACGCCCACACGCACGTTGCCATGACGTTGCTCCGCGGCTACGCCGACGACAAGCCGCTTGACGCGTGGCTGCAGGAGGACATCTGGCCGGTCGAAGCCGAGTTGACGCCAGAGGACATCCGCGTCGGTACCGAACTCGGGCTCGTCGAGTTCATCACAAACGGGATCACCGGCTTCGCCGACAGCTACTTCGAGGTTCCCGAAATCGTTGCTGCGACCGAGGCGTCCGGCCTTCGAGCCAACCTCTGTCACGCGTTCATCAGCGTCGGCAAGGATGACGAGGGCGCCCGCGCCGACGCTCAGAAGGGTCTCGATATTGCCCGCGAGTTCGACGGTGCGGCAGACGGCCGGATCACGACCGCGCTGATGCCGCACTCGCTGACGACCGTCGAGACCGAGTATCTGGCGGAGTTCGTTCCCCAGGCCCGCGAGGCCGGCGTCCCACTGCACTTCCACGCCAACGAGACGGAAAACGAGGTCGACCCTATCGTCGACGACCACGGCGTCCGCCCGCTCGAATACGCTGATGACCTCGGGATGCTCACCGAGGACGACTTCCTCGCCCACTGCGTGCATGTCGACGACGCGGAAATCGACCTGCTGGCCGAGACGGGCGCGAGCGTGATCCACTGCCCCGCATCCAACATGAAACTCGCAAGCGGGATTGCGCCGATCCAAGAACTGCTTGACGCCGGGGTCAACGTCGGTCTCGGTACCGACGGCGCGGCCTCGAACAACGACCTCGATCTCTTCGACGAGATTCGCGATGCGGCCATGCTCGGCAAACTCGCCCGCGGTGACGCCCGCGATGTCGCCGCCGAGTCGGCCGTCCGCATGGCGACGGAGGGCAGCGCGTCGGCTATCGGCCTCCCGGTCGGCCAACTCGAAGCCGGCGGGACGGCCGACATCGCTGTCGTCGATTTCGACGCACCACACCTCACCCCTGTCCACGACCACGTGAGCCACCTCGCCTACGCGGTTCGCGGCTCCGACGTACGACACACGATCTGTGACGGCGAGATTCTGATGGCAGACCGCGAGGTCCAGACGCTCGACGAGGCGGCGATCCGCGAGCGGGCGAGCGAGCACGCCAGCGACCTCGTTGCTCGCGCCGAGTAACTCGACGGCCCCAGTGGCTGTCTTCGGTACCGTTTTCACCGCCTGTCACCTTTAGTGAGTATGAGCAAATCAGCGTATCCGCCGGTCGCGTCTCACATCGACGACCCCGAGGACGCGGCGACAGAGGGCCGCCGCAAGATGGACTGGGCACTCCAGCACATGCCTATCCTCCAGTCACTCCGCGAGGAGTTCGAGGCCGAGCAACCGCTCGACGGCGAGACGATCGGGATGGCGATGCACGTCGAGGCCAAGACGGCCAATCTCGTCGAACTCCTGGCGCTGGGCGGCGCGGAGGTCGCCATCACCGGCTGCAACCCGCTGTCGACCCACGACGACGTGAGCGCAGCCCTCGACGCCCACGAGAATATCACCTCCTACGCCGTCCGCGGCGTCGACGACGAGGAGTACTACGACGCTATCGACGCCGTCATCGATCACGAGCCGACGATCACCGTCGACGACGGGATGGATATGATCGCGGCGATCCACGAGGACCACCCCGAACTCCTCGACACCATCGTCGGCGGCTGTGAGGAGACGACGACCGGCGTCCACCGCCTGCGCGCGATGGACGACGACGGCGCACTCGAATACCCGGTCTTCGCGGTCAACGACACGCCGATGAAGACGCTGTTCGACAACGTCCACGGCACCGGCGAGTCCTCGCTGGCGACGATTGCGATGACGACGAACCTCTCGTTTGCCGGCAAGAACGTCGTCGTCGCCGGCTACGGCTACTGCGGCAAGGGCGTCGCGAAGAAAGCCTCGGGGCAGAACGCGAACGTGATCGTCACCGAGGTCGACCCCCGGAAAGCCCTCGAAGCCCACATGGAGGGCTACGAGGTAAAACCGATGACGGAAGCCGCCGCCGAGGCCGACCTGATCATCACGACGACCGGCAACCGCGATGTCGTCGTCGACGAGCACTTCGAGGTCATGCAGGACGGCGTCCTGCTGGCCAATGCGGGCCACTTCGATATCGAGATCGATCTCGACGCCCTCAGCGAGAAGGCGGTCGATACCTACGAGGCCAGAGACGGCGTCGAGGCCTACGAGCTACCCGACGGTCGCCGGCTCAACGTCCTCGCCGAGGGCCGACTCGTCAACCTCGCCGCACCCATCGCGCTGGGCCACCCGGTCGAGGTGATGGATCAGAGCTTCGGCGTGCAGGCGGTCTGCGTGCGAGAACTCACCGCCAACGGTGACGAGTACGCGCCCGGCGTCCACGACGTGCCGGACGACCTTGACCGCGAGATCGCCGAGATCAAACTCGATGCCGAGGGCGTCGATCACGACTCGCTGAGCGACGAGCAGCGCGACTATCTCGATAGCTGGGATCACGGCACGTAGGAACCGTCGTGTTTTTCACCTCGCTTGGAGCATTGCACATATGAAAGTCGGCTGGGCGTATCTGGCACTCGCAGCTATCTTCGTCATTGTCGGCGCATACATGGGGATGATACAGGATCGTCTCCTCGGCGATATCGTTCTGCTTGCGTCCATCGGGCTGATCTATCTGGGATCGACGAGCCTCGCCGATGCCAACGCGGCCGCCGATCTCGTCGAGAAGGCTCACGGAACTACAGAGGACACGGCTGACGACTCTGATGACGGCTGAGCCGGCTGTACCTTTTAGGCTTCACCGGGCAAGTATAGATATGCACCAACTGCAACGGCGATCCACGACGCCCATTTCATCCATACGATGAGTGCCAACGAGAAAGGCGACCGCCGGGAGCGCGAACTCGTCAACCGGCTTGACGAGGCGGGCTTCGCGGTCATGCGTGCCCCGGCTAGCGGGAGCGCGACCGACCGCGAACTCCCCGACGTGCTGGCCGGCGACGACGGTCGGTTTTACGCTATCGAGGCCAAATCCTCCAGCGGTCGGCCGATCTACCTCGACGGCGAGGAGGTCGAGGCCCTGATATACTTCGCCCAGAACTTCGGCGCGAACGCCCGCATCGGCGTTCGGTTCGACCGTGAGGACTGGTACTTCTTCCACCCCGGCGATCTCTACGTCACCGACGGCGGGAACTACCGCGTCAAAAAGGAGACAGCCCTCGCGGAGGGAACTGATTTCGACGAACTTGTCGGCCACAGCGAGAAGACGACGCTCGACGACCTGTAGGGTCGGTCGCTGTCGGTTGTTTCGAAGCCCTTTTGCGCTGGCCGCCAAAATCGAGCGGTATGGAAATCGACGCGGACCTCCGCCGAAAGACGGCCGTTTCGGCGGCTGCCGTTGGGATATCCCTCGTCACCTTTACCGCCATTGGCCTCGCCTTCTCGGAGGAGATACCCAACGGTGGCATCGCGTTCTCGAACACCGGCGGGTTCGCAGTCGTCGCCGCGCTCGTCGGCTTCATTTTTCTGATGGCCGGGATCGGCGTCTGGCTCGACAACACCACCGCCGACACGGCCGAAACCGACGACGCTGATCCAACCGAGTAACGCTGTCACCGACCCGAGCGTAGCATTGCCGTCGACTGGAGCGTAGCGCCGCCGCTGAACGGCGCGTAGCGTCACCACAGAACGAAGCGTCGTTGTTGTGACGAGCCTACCCCTCGGTGGCCTGCTCCCGCCAGTCGACAAGCTCCGCGTCGGCCGCGTTGAGTCGCTCCTGATAGTACGCCAGCGGATGGCCCGCGATCTTCCAGTGGTCGTCCTCGTTGTGACAGATGCCGTAGGCGCTCAGCGTTTCACACGACGGCGGCGGATACTGCGTCCCGTGGTCATCTTTGAGATACTCCGTCTGATAGCGAATCCCTGCCGGTGCCAGCGAGGATTCCGCACAGAAGGCGACGATCTCGTCGGCGTCCATCCCGATCCCGGTGAGAAACGCCATCAGTGTGAACTGCTCGAACCCTTCGAGTTCGATCCCATCCTCGGCCTTCTGCAGCAGGTTCTCGATACACGGCGGGAACAGCTCGCGGGCGACAAAATCGATCTCGCCAACGCGGGTCCGTTCCGAGAGGAGTCGCCGGAGGTCGGTCAACTGTGCACTGAGTTCGGCGGCAATCCCCGCGTCCTCGTCGAGGCCGTCGAACGGCAGCCCCTCGGCAACCCGGCGGCGAATCGCGGTTCGCAACAGTCGAAATAGCTCCTCGCGTTCGACCCTGACTGTCCCGTCGACGAGTTCGCGGTTGACGAGCCGCCAGCCGTCGCCACGCGCCCCCGAGGCGAGTTCGAGATAGGTACCGACGCCGACTCGGAACCACGCGGGATCATCCATCGCGGTCGCCCTATCGCGCTCGGCCTGGATCGCGGTTTCGAGGTTGAGTTCGGCGACGAGTGTGTCGCGGTCGATGCTGGCCGAGGGTGTACTCCGCAGCTCGTCGCCCCTATCGAGATCGGTCTTGAGCCGCTCGATAGCCGTCTTTGCCTCCGCGGCGGCGTACTTGTCGATAGCCGCCGGCGAGTCCAGCAGCGAGACCAGAATTCGGGCGAGCGGATAGGAGAGGAGCTCGTCGTTGACGCGCCACTCGTCGGGTGTCTCCGAGTCGACCCGGCCGGCCAGCAGCGCGCGCTCGACGCGCTCGCGGGCCCGCTCGACGGCCGGCTCGTCGTTAGCAACGAGCGTTTCTAGCTCGACGCCGGCCTCCGTGACGGCCTCGCGGGCGGCCGCGAGGAACGGATACCGGGCGTGACGCGCCGTGATCGCCATCTGTGCGCGTTGTTCACCAGCAGGGTGAATAAGCCCGACGGTCGACGGTGTCCCGCGCTGGGCACTGATACCGTCGGCTGTTCGGTTATGCTTGTGTTACCGCGTATAACGCGTGAAAAGTGAAGTGTGGTGGGTCAGTCAGCTGTCGAGTCGGAACTGCGCGAACCGCCGAGAGATGGATCGCTGCGCCTAGACAGCGTCCGTGCCCTCCTTGCCGGTTCGGATCTGGGTCGCGTCCTCAACATCGAGGGTGAAGATCTTCCCGTCACCGGGCTCACCGGTGTTGGCTGCTTCCTTGATCGCCTCGGCGGTTTCGTCGGCCGAGACATCGGCGACGATACACTCGATTTTGACCTTCTGGTGGAGGTCGACCGTGTACTCCTCGCCGCGCCAGCTACCCTTCTTGGCGGGCTGGCTGCCACGACCGGAGACGTTGGTCACCGTCAGCGAGGGCGCGCCCACCTCGGCGAGAGCCTTCTTCACGTCGCCGAGCTTCTCGGGGCGAATGATCGACATGATCATCTTGAGTTCCGGGTCGCCACCGTC
>KB659958.1_pt158 | contig 19360 bp, 24 predicted proteins | sample 558768 | NCBI scaffold set KB644980.1 | reverse complement strand
CAGCACTGTCTGTATTTCTCGATCAGCAGATGACCATCATGGTGTTCTCATCGCCCCAGAACCTGGGCGACCTCGCGGGGCAGCTATGCTTCCAATCGAGCAGAATCAATGGCAGATCCTCTTACAGGGAGTGCATGGTGAGAGAGCTCCTGTCGATAAGAAGCGATTCATTAGCTGGGCTGCTCAGCTCCCAATTCAGGATCCTGTGCGTGAACTACGGGAACAACAGTGGCTGACGGATATCCGTCGCTATCCGTTCCCTGCAAGCGTTCGGCATAAGTATCATACCCTTCGTCGGTTCCCGGATAGATTTGTGGTCATTGGCGATGCAGTTGCAAGTTTTAATCCAATTTATGGACAGGGAATGTCAGTCGCTGCGCTTGATAGTCTCGCACTTCATCATGCGCTGTCAGATGGCATCACTGGAGTGGGACCGCGGGTTTTTGATCTCATAAAGCCGATTATACACGAGGCATGGCGAACAGCGGTGGGGAATGACTTCATATTTGATGAGACAACAGGTTCGAAACCATTCGCAACCGATCTGCTCAATATATACGCATCCCAGTTGGTCAAAAGAGCTCATGATGATGGGATACTAACAGAGGCGTTTTTACGTGTGTTCCGCCTCGAGCGGCAAGCAACCTCGCTACTACACCCGCGAATTTTGTGGCGAACGCTTCGCCCAAATCCATGAGGGTAACAGACCAAACGCACATTCGTTCTGAGGTGTGTGAGCTTCCTGTTTGGATGATTCCAGTACAGCGGTTATTGTCACAGATTACTCCCCCCGATATTTAGCCATCCAGTGCTGACCTTCCCGATCTCCTAGCGTGGTTAATCTCGACTCGATTCATACTGACCTGACTGATATTGACCTCTCTGAAACGAATGTACCGAGTGCAGAGTCGAACTAGACAATTGTTGGTGATTCCAACGGTGAGACGTGCTTTGCATCGAATCAACTGAGCCAGAAAATGTAATCGTCAAGATAGGGGAGATTAACGTAGAGTATCTTGGGGTTTGTCCCCAAGAGCACCACCGTCATGTTCGGTTTGGTGAGGACACCAAGATCCCGTTTCAGAACCTCATGTCGCACATTGCCCTCTTCCAAGAAATCGCTGAACCAACCAACACCGAGTATTCTAATTCATATGACCGACACTGATCACGACGGCTGACCCGACAAGCACCGCGATCGCCCTTCGCGTGACCGTCGAACGATCTGACGAGGCCCGTGAAAACACACTCGAGACCGCCGACGCAGCTACTGAGGGAGATTCATCGCCGGCGGTCGTGTCGTTCGCGATGGTCGGGGAACTGCGGAAGATTCTGACCGACCGCCGCATCGAACTCTCCCAGACCCTGTTGAACACCGACGGCGCTGCCGAGAGCATTTCGGTACTGGCAGATGAACTCAACCGCGACTACCGGACCGTCCACGGCGATGTCTCCCTACTTGCGGACTACGGTCTGCTATTTGTTTTCGACGAGGGTCAGTCCAAGACGTCATACTGCCCTGCGAGCGGGTTCATCCCGATGTCGACCTCGTTGGTGGTGAGTCAAGCGAAGAGTCAACGCCTGCGTGAAAACCTCTTCTGTTACTTACAACCAATAAATCACTTATCGTACAAATTATTATTAGTTATTTCACTTGAAGAGTTTATTCCGGATGAGAGCGCAGGCGAGGTCTGCTGGGTCAATCCCTCAGGACTGCCCCGGTTAGGGACGTAGGATAGTAGTCTACGTTCTTTTGACGTCCGTCGACGACGGTATGTGAGCGCGAATGGCGGGGACCACTCTGTCGAGTCGCTCAATCTTGGAAAAAGTGAAACGCTTAGACGGCGTATTAGTACTTATCGGCTCATCGAGCATTGAATAGGATCTGACAGTTGCAAGAACAGGCGACGAGTCGGCCGCACTTTATCGAGTCGTATTTATTACTCCAGCTAATCGGAATAATATATCAGAAAAATATAATTTTTCATATATTTGTAACAAACGCCAAAATTATGTTAGAAATATAAAAGTATCTGCAGAATACTGAAAGAAAATAGTCTGAATTGGGTCAAAAGTATAAGTAGAAGCAGTATAATTTTACTCTTGTACTCGGATATGGATAAGTCACAAACCCCCGGTGAAATAATACCAGACGATGGAGAGATACTGATCAATCAAGGTCATAATACTGAAAAAATATCAGTTCAGAATACTGGCGACCGACCGATTCAGATTGGCTCACATTTTCACTTTTTTGAGGTAAATGAATATCTAAAATTTGATAGAGAAGAAGCATTTGGGATGCGATTGAATATCCCAGCAGGGACAGCTGTGAGATTCGAACCAGGTGAGGAGAAAGAAGTTGAATTGGTAGAGATAGGAGGAAAGCGGCGTATTACCGGCTTAAATAATCTTACAAACGGAAGTCTTAATAGTGAATCTGTAAAGAAAGCAGCAATCAGGCGGGCGGAAAATCAGGGATACCAGGATACCGACAGTGACTAAAAAATTAACACATAAAGAGTATAGCAGTCTCTATGGACCAACGGATGGCGACAAGATCCGCCTTGCAGATACAGAATTAATAGCAGAAGTTGAGAAGGACTATACCTCATATGGCGAAGAATCGGTATTTGGTGGTGGTAAAACAATTAGAGATGGACTTGCACAGGCACCAGAGGTGACTTCAGATGAGGGTTCACTTGATTGGGTCATTACTAATGCAACAATAATTGATCCTATACTCGGTATTATTAAGGCAGATATAGGAATAAATGAAGGTAGAATAGTCGGTGTTGGTAATGCAGGTAATCCCAACGCTATGACTGGTGTGGATAATGATCTTATTATTGGTTCAAGTACTGAACCGTTCGATGCGTCTGGATACATCGTAACACCAGGAGCCTTAGATATTCATGTGCATTTCTGGGGCGCTAATCTCCCTGAAACAGCACTAAAGTCCGGAATTACGACCATGTTAGGAGGCGGAACTGGTGCGGCTACGCTTCCCATCTCAACCTCCGGTGGTTGGAATATAAAAATGATGATGAAAGCTGCACAGGAGTGGCCAATTAACTTTGGCTTTTGGGGAAAAGGATCAGTTAGCAACCCTGAGGGAATTATTGATCAAATAGAAGCAGGGGCTGCTGGATTAAAAATACATGAAGACTGGGGAGCAATGCCTGCGGTCATAGACACATGTCTAGATGTTTGCGATGATTATGACGTTCAGTGTATACTGCATACAGACACGCTGAACGAATCGGGGTTCTTACAGAGCACTGCTGATGCAATCGATGGTCGAACAATGCATTTATATCATATAGAAGGTGCAGGGGGCGGTCATGCTCCAGATATCATGGAGATGGTCGGTGAGGCAAATATCGTCCCATCATCGACAAATCCAACGAATCCATTCACTGTCAACACATATGATGAGCATCTTGAGATGATTATGGTTGTGCATCATCTTAATCCTGAAGTGCCTGAAGATGTCGCATTTGCGGAGTCGCGCATCCGTAATGAGACTATTGCTGCTGAAGATGTCTTGCACGATACGGGGGTAATAAGCATGTTTGGGACTGACTCTCAAGGAATGGGACGACAGGGTGAGTTGATATGTCGCACTTGGCAGGTAGCAGACAGCATGAAGAGTCAGAGAGGGTTATTGCCTGAAGATAAAGAAACCGGGGCAGATAATTATAGAATAAAACGGTATATAGCGAAGTATACCATCAACCCTGCAATTACTGCTGGGATAGAACCATATGTTGGATCGATTGAGCCAGGAAAACTGGCTGATTTGTGTATCTGGGAGCCTGAATTCTTTGGAATAAAACCCCATACTGTGTTCAAAAGCGGATTTCCCGTGGCTAGTAATCAGGGCGAGGGAAATGCCTCGCTGATCACAGCTCAACCCCGAAAACAAAGAGAGGTCTATGGCGCATATGGGCAGGCAAAACACGAACTAAGCGTTCAATTTGCCAGTCAAGCAGCGATTGAAAATAATATCGGGTCGAAATATGGGCTTTCAACCACTGTGTTGCCCGTTAAGAACACTCGTAATTTGACGAAGGAACATATGTTACACAACACGACTCGACCAAATAATATTGATGTTGATCCTGAAACGCATGAAGTAAGAATTGACGGTGAACTAATTACATGTGAACCTCAAGAGGAGGTCCCGATGGCACAGCAATACATGTTGTAGAGTTGTGCTGCGCTATTGAATAAGACAATAAATAAAAAATGGAAAGAAAGTATGAATCTTAATCCAAAGGATAGAGAAAGACTTGAATTATATAACGCAGCAGAGTTGGCAAGAAGACGAAAAGAAAATGGGGTGGATCTCAATTACCCCGAGTGTGTAGCACTCATTTCAGACTGGGTGCATGAGCGTGCTCGCGAGGGAGAGATGGATGTCTCAAAGATCAGCTCTGAGGCGACCAAATTACTTGATCCAGAGGATGTCAGAGATGGGATTCCAGAAATGATTGATTCAGTTCAGACTGAGCCAGTTTTTCCTGATGGAACAAAACTGGTAACAGTGCATAATCCCATCCGAAACTCACCAGATTAACTTATATATAGATTTTATTATGCGAAACAACGTACCGCAATCGTTTCAAGAATATAACCAACAAGAAGTTGATCAGTTACCCTCTGGTTCACCGGGAAAAGATGGCACAGTTGAAGCAGTATTTACTGCCAGGGATGATGGTATGACAAACGTGTCATATCAGTACGCACGTCCACCGTTCCATTTAATGGGTGACCTTCATCACGATGAACAGCTGCAGCACCTTTCGACACTATATATTCAAAATCCTAGTGGTGGTATGACACAGGGAGATCACCATGAAGTAGATATCAAAGTCCAGCCTGAGGCGCAAGCAAATGTTGCTACACAAAGCTCAACAAAGGTTTACGGCATGGAAGCAAATTATGCAAGTTCACTTACCGAGATATCTGTGGATAACAATGGATATTTAGAATATATGCCAGACCCACTAATTTTATATGAAAACTCTCGTTTACACAAGCACACAGATATAGAACTTGAGCAGGGATCGACTCTGCTGCTGTCAGATATACTGGTCCCTGGACGATTAGCCCGTAATGAATTCTTTGAGTTTGATAAATATCACTCACAGCTTAATGTTACTTATGATGATAATGAGATATTAACAGATAACTATGTATTGACTCCGGAGAACACTGATCTTCAAAGGGACGGATTAATGAAAGATTTTCACGTATTTGGAACGATATTTATCATATCTGATGACTTTAACTCACACGAGGTTAATGATCGAATTTATGATCATGTGAACGAAATGGGTGAGATTACTGCAGCATCCTCGGTGTTGCCATACAATACCGGGGTTGTACTGCAAATACTTGGTCATACCGCACAGAGTGTTCAACAGGGTATTGATCGTGCATGGGATAAAACGCGGAATATCTTATTTAATGTAGACAGACGAAAGAAGAGAACGTACTGAGTAATAAAATAATTACAAAATTATGAAGTAAGCTAAACTATGCCAGATAATATAAAGACCCAAACAAGTGAGTTTCTGACGTCATTACGATTGGCTGATTCCTTCCTACCAGTCGGAACATACGCTAGTTCATATGGTCTCGAATCATTTGTACAGGAAGATATCATTGATGACTCGGATGACCTAAGAGAACTTCTCAAGGATTATCTTCGACATCTAGTAGCTCCCAGTGATATTATTGCGATATCTTCTGTCTATGATGCTAGTGATGAATCAGATATAAATAAAATAATACAGATCGATAATAAATATCACTCGACGCAAGTAGTCAAAGAGTTCCGAGAGAGTTCAATTAAATCAGGCAATAATCTATTAGACTTGTCTATAGAGACGAGTGATTATAATCTACCAAATGAGATATATGAAAAGCTACCACATTGTCATTATGTTACGGTACTAGGGATAATTTCCAACGATGCTCGGATTAAAAAAATAGATGCATGTTTGACACATGTCTACTCATTCATGACTGAATTAATCAGCGCGGCGCAACGGCTATTTCAGTTAAGCCATATTGATGTTCAGCAAATTCTATCTAATTTACAGCCAACCGTAGTAGATTCCTGTCAGACTAATATTGATAAGAATATAGATCAAATGCAATCATTCTGCCCTTGGATTACAATCATGGGTATGAAACACGAACGCGAAGATGTTAAACTATTCATGAGTTGATCTCGTTATTAACTATTGCGGGATCTAGGTCCAGTTCTGTGTCTCGGTACAATGCAGATCATATAGGAGATAGATGCTTGTACCCCTCACAAAAACACTAATTGCAGCAAGGGCTAACGCGGTGAGGTCGCTCATGTAGAATGCGATTTGAACCGCTCGAAGTCCAACAAGAATCGTAAATGCAGGCGCTATCGTCTAAAACATAACTGAGAGAATCGAACATATTGCCCCGAATACCTCCTCCCTCACGACACGACGGACTTCAGACTCGCTAAGGGTACCGGACTCACTCATAGAAGCTGTTCTTGTTAGCATCTACTAGATGATTATGCTTGCACTGGTCGGGGTATCTGAGTGGACTGTTTGAGTTACACTTTTACATTGAATTCACTTTAAATACCTATTACACAGTTTATATTTTGCGCGATCATCAGGAGCTCTCCCTGAGCTGGGGAATCAAATAAAGATACCAGCAAAATTCGTATGATGGTTAATTAATAAAACATCGATCACTGGTCGTCGTGCGAGTCGGTTGTATATCAGATCCGTGTGAAGAGACGGGAGTCACAAAGACGTATTCCGGCGGCAGGTTTGATTTGTTCGCACCCTATTCTTCAGATGTTGTCATAGAACACAATTCTGCTGGATTGGCACATGCCTGTCGGTCTGGCGGTCATTGTCGGGAGTTGTATGGCTCATCATTCCCCAATCTGAGCTCCGAAACTTTCCAACGAGGGTGCTCAACTCTAGTTGCTCGTCATCATGTCTGTAGAGACTTACTACCGGTCTCACGACATCCTCTGTTGACACTTTCCCCATCATTTCATGCAGTTACACATCGATAACGAGGGGGTGTGGGGTACCCAATCGTCGCTCGGCTCCCCGTCGGAGACGATGGTCAGAACCCGGCATTACTTTTCCGACGAGAACTGCGCATTACGCCCTTCGCGGTCTTGCTCGCGCTTCTCGCGGAACCGCCTCAGGATGGTCGTCTGCCCGTGCTTGGTAATAACAACAGTTTCTTCAGAGCTATTCGACTGCTCTGTCTTGCGTATCGTTCATCATGCATTCCGCGTTCATGAATAAATCTTTCCGGTCTCATCAAACGGTCAATCCATTTACTTCGTCAGAGGAGTTAGTAAGGTCATTGAAACACTCATCAGGTCTACGTTTCGAAACTGATTCAATGCCCATATTCCTCTAATTGTGCTTCGACCTCATCAAGATAATCGAGTCCAATCATGACCAGCGCTCTCCCGGAGGTCTGCCAATGAGATGTCCTCATCGAACAACGCTCGCTCTCAGGGGTGCTCATAGATTTTTATGATCACGGAAGCAGCCTGTCGAGAATCCATCCCTCCGAGTCCTCGCTCAGTGATTCTTTTTCGATATCATCAGTGTAGAATCACATTAAACCCATCAGGATTCTTAATCATCTATGAAGCTAAGACTGACGTATATTCTGTTTATCAACGCCACAGGTCGACGTCTACATGGCTCTCACTGGCGGAACCCGTTGAACTCGCTGGTGTATTGTTAGTTATCTGGGCGAGCAGATTAATACTCCATGGCAATTCTGATGACCATTTTTTAATAACCTATTTATACCATATACTCCTCAATTATTAATGTAATGTCGTACACTTGCTCCAGCTGCGATGCACAGTTCCAAAGCGCTGCCGGCGTGACCCAGCACGTCCCGCTTCACCACAACACGTGTTCCGAGTGCGACGAAAGGTTCGACGAGACTGACGCGCTGCGCGACCACATCCACAAGAACCACTGAGCGATCACTACGCCACAGAAAAGACCTGTCTCGGTCACAATACTGATTTTTCGGTAGAAGACGGAGCCACGAACGCGCCCAAGGACATGTTCAGCTACGAATCGATCGGGGTGATACGGATGCCGTTCGAGTCACCAGAAGGAATGTCAGTTCAATCGATTGGAGCAGATTCAGCTCTTTGGGTACCTGAAACGAGAACGTGAGCGTCACGCCGTTCGGCGGAATCTCAAGACCTCCCTCTTGGTGTCGACGGTGCTTTCGGTCGTTCGGACGACGTCGACCCCGGGATGGAGTGTTCGGACGACGCGTTCGACCGCTTCGCGCTCTGTCTCGGAAACGAGATCGCACTTATTGAGGATGAGTACGTCGCAGAACTCGACTTGCTCGGCGAGGAGGTCCGACAGCGGTCGGGCGTCGTCGTCTGTCGACTTGAGTGGGCGGCCATCGACGAACGCCTGATGGAACTGTGCGGCGTCGACCACCGTGACGGTCGTATCGAGATCGTACAGTGCCGACGCACGTGCGGGCGAGACGAACCGCTGGGCGATGGGGACGGGATCACTGATACCCGAGGCTTCGATGACCAGATAGTCGAATTCCGCTTCGAAAGCGAGGCGTTTCAACTCCCGATCGAGTTCGTTCTGCAGCCCACAGCAGATACAGCCGTTCGACAGCTCCGTGACACCGCCGTCTTCCATCGAGAGTTCGGAGCCGTTCTCGATGAGGTTGGCATCGACGTTTACTTCGCCGACATCGTTGACGAGGACGGCGATATCGTACTCCTCGCCGCCAACCGTGAGGAGGTGATTGAGCAGGGTCGTCTTTCCGGCGCCGAGTCCCCCACTGAGGATCGTGACCGGTGGTTGCTCGTCGATGGTCATCAGTCGTCGGCCAGTGCGAGTTCACGCTGCTCGTCGGCAGTGAACGGGTCCGGGTACTCGTCCCAGTCCTCGACCATCTCTGCGTCCGAGAGGACACACTCTTCTAGTCGCTCTACCAGTCGATCCTGATCGAATTCGCGGCCGATGAACACGAGCTGGATCCCGCGGTCGCCCCACTGGTCGTCCCAATCCTCTTTGATCTCAGGGCGGGTAGCGAAGTAGCGCTCCTGTTGGGGGGCCTTCGGGAGCGTGGCGATCCACGTCCCTTTCGGACCGGCCCGAACCGACTGCCCTGCTTTGTCGAGCCCCATCGCGATGTCTTCGCGACCGGCGGACCAGAAAAAATCCTTTGCGCGAACAATACCATCGGGAAGGTCGGCAAAGAGACGAGCAATCCGCTCGGGATGGAACGGTCGGTCAGCGTCGAAACTAAAGGACGTGACGCCGTGTTCATCGGCGGCTGACTCGTGGTGATGTCCGTGCTGGAGTTCACGCTTCCACCCGGCGGACTGACTCGCGCGATCGAAATCGAACCGGCCCGTGCTCAGGATCTCCTCGGGATCGACGGCGCCGTGTTCGGTCCGAATAATGTTCGCTCGCGGTTGGAGCGCTCGTAGTACCGCCTCCATCTCGTCGATCTCATCGTCGGGGACGAGATCGCACTTGTTCAACAGGAGGACATCGCAGAACTTGATCTGATCTATCAGCGCCTCCTCGGGGACCCGGTTACCCTGTGGATCAATGGAGTCGTCAGTGAGAGCTTGGCCGGAATCAAACCCTTTCCAGAAGCTGTGCGCGTCAACGACGCTGACTATCGTGTCGAGCTCGTAGACTCCCGTGGGATCGAACTCTGCGTCTTCGAACCCACGAACAAACGTCTGTGCAACTGGAATTGGTTCACTGATTCCGGACGACTCCACGAGAAGATACTCAAAGTCCCGCTCGTCGGCTAATCGACCCACCTCATCAAGCATATCTCCACGGAGACGGCGGCAGATACAGCCGTTCGATATTTCGATGATTTCGTCGTCGTTCTGGGTGAGATCCGACTCGCGTTCAACGAGGTCAGCGTTGACATTTACCTCACCCATATCGTTGACTAAGACAGCAGCGTTCAGTTTCTGCTCGCTACTGAGAATGTGGTTGAGCGTCGTCTTGCCGGCACCGAGGCTTCCACTGAGGATCGTTACTGGGATCGGATCGCTGTTAAATAGCATACGTTATTTATGAATTTATTCTATTAAAATACTAATTATTACGGTATAACTGCTATATCATAACAGATACTAATAACTCAGAATAAAATTTTAGCATATGAGCGTTGTTAGCATTTCGATGCCCGAGGCGTTACTCGAACGCATCGACGAGTTCGCCGACGAAACGGGTACAGTGGTCGAAGCGAGGTCGTCCGCGAAGGCACACGGACGCTGCTTGAAGAGTTTCAGGGGCGAACCATCGACGGACAGAAGCATATGTGTACAGTCACGGTGGTCTTCGAGTACTGTCAACCCGCCGTCCAGCAGCGTCTCACGGGAGTACGCCACGAATACGATGCTATCGTCTCCGCGACTAGTCATACACACGTTCAAGACCAGTACTGTATGGAGTTGTACGTCCTAGAGGGGACCACGGAGGCCCTATCCGGCTTCGTCAACACCGTCTCGGATATCCGGGCAGTAGATTACTCGATTACGCCAATTAGTGACGGTCAATGCCAGCTATCTCATTCGGAATAGTAGCTACAGAATCACATCTTCAAACGGTTATTGTTGCTCGTCGCCGGTTAGTACGGCCTCGGAGCACTGTGGGCAGAGACCGACGAATCCTGGAAGGCGTTGCACCTCCCGGTACGGATCTCCACACTCCTCACAAAACATAGCCGTCCCGTCTGAAAGCCGGTTCTGTTCACTCATATCATAGTTACTCCTAGCCATTCGGCAGACAACTCAGCGAGGTTTACGTCACGGGACGGTAGTCTCCGCCACCGTGTTGCAACACTTGTTACAGCGAGAGCGACTGGCTTCGTACACCAGAACAGACCAATACTGGCAGGCCATACAATGTGATTTGATCGGATCAACGACTCACCGTGTGTGAGGCAATGTAATAAATACATCTATCAGATTAATATTAAATATTATTTAAAATATAAATTTTAATAGGCTGGCGCAGGAGGGAATATTGGTTCTCTTGGAGGATACAAGGCATTATTTTCGAACCTGATAGGTGAATTAAGATGCGAGCAGTTCGCTACGTTTGAGCGAGGAGCATCAGTTTGACTCGACTCACCGCATCGAAATCGCGCAAGCGATAGGTGAGGTCCCGGACACGCGGTGTCAGTCCACTGCAGAAGAGCGTCTCAAGACACCACTCTCCCTCGTGAATGTGATTTGTGGTCGTGATAACGTCCTGAAACTGATGTTGTACGTCGTGAATATCTTCGATAACCGCTTCGTGCTCGTAATCGAAACCGATGATAACGACGACGTCGCCTTCGATATCCTCGTGGTCAATGGATTGGACGCCCTACGGGACGATCCGACTCTCGTCCGGTGTCCCGCCACGAAGCCAGCTCCCCTCGGGAATGTCGATGAGTCCATCCATGATTTCGACGTCAGCGTGAGCGCGATATACTGCTCACCGTGGAACGGACGACCTTCGTGGTTCGAAAGAATGAGCCAAGGTCGAGCATCCTCGTCACCTTTGAACGGGTCATCGCCGTAGACGACATCGCCACGGTCAAAAATCGGTGTCTCTTCGTCCGTCACTGTTCATCCTCGACGCTCGGGTGGGGTTCCTGCGGTGCGTGCTCGCGCCACGCCTCCTTATCCTCTGTACCGAGTTTGTCGTTAAACAATGCGGTCGCCCGCTCGTACCCGCTGTATCCTTCGAGGCGCTCGGTGTCGTCAGTCACGGCCCAGTACGTCGCCTTGTGTTCGACCAGATCGCGGTCCTTCAACCGTGAGAGCGCAGTACTCACCGCCCCTCGTTAACGCCGATCTGAGAGGCAATTTCGCGCGTCTTGAACGCACGATCGTCGTTAGCGGCGAGAAATCCGAGGACCTGATCAGGGACCGAAAGATCCGTGAGCTCGTCCTCGGTTGTGTTCTCGAAGGTGTCTCGGTCGATGGACATCGTTGAAAGGAGGTACGCCATCTGCTGTAAAGAGTGTTAGGTATGAAATCTACGAAATTGCTGAAGGTGAATCACTGTCCATCGCGAAGAAGTTCGAGAACTGTATGCATTGAGACGACCAGTCTCAACTACTGTTTCTATGTGAAAGTTGAGACTACAGAGGGTTTAGCGGTCTGTGATGCGTGAATTTGACCGATTCGGTCAGCGGGTACTGCCCCAGATGACCCTCCAAACGGCTATTCTTGTCACACACTCAACTATATGGACAAATTTTTGAGACTTCCAGCAGCGTAGCCACTCAGACGGCACGCTAATCCGAACAGAGCACCTCACTACCCGATTCCTGTCTCCTTCTTCAGCAGCGTCAGCGTGTTATCCGCTGTAATCAGCGGCGAATGTTCATACTCACCGGTCAACTCAACCTGTACCAGCAGATCGACTGCTCGCCAGATTGAGTACAGGAGACACGCGAACACGAAGTAGAAGAACCGTAGCCCGAAATTTTTCGACGTGGTCGCGACCATGATCCGCTTAATTGATCGATAGCTCGGCAGGACGACCCCGTTGGTGTCATCAGGCAGTGATCTGGGTGCCTGTGAAAAATGGGTAATAGTGGGTAAGACTGATATAGACGTGGGCAATAGTGGGTTACGAGATGAAAGTTGACGCTGATAAACTCCAGACGAACGAGACCGACGACCGGGGGCGGGTGTACCTCGGGACTGAGTACGCGAACAAGCGCGTCACAGTGGCTGTCGTCGAGGTTGAGTCCGAGACTCCCGACGAGGCGGAACTAGCCGCTGCGTATCGTGAGGCATCGGAAAGCGCCAGTGATCTTGCCGACGAGTGGGATGGGGTTTCGGACGAGGCGTGGTCGGGACTTGATGAATGAGCGACGACACCGAGATTCGGCGCGGTGATGTCGTTATCGTTCGACTCGATCCTGCCGAGGGGCACGAAATGCGGAAAACACGGCCTGCGGTAGTGGTCCAGAACGACGTCGGGAACAAGAACTCTAAGACTACAATCGTTGCACCTGCGACGGGAACGTACCGAAGCTATCCCTTTGAGGTACTCGTGGAAGCGTCGGGCTCACCGTTCGAGAAAGACTCCTCTGTGCGGCTTGATCAAATTCGAGTCGTGTCTGTTGAGAAGCGAATCCATTCGGTGGCTGGCAGTCTCGCCGACTCGACAGTGGGCGAGATCGACGACGCGCTCAAATTGAGTCTCGGACTCGACTGATTGAGGGATCCTTTGCGAAGAAATCAGTGTCAGATCTGTATGCATTGAGAAGGCCAGTCTCAACTACTGCTTACAGGCGGAAGTTGAGACTACACCGGGTTTAGCGGGTCTGTGATGCATGGTTTCGACCGAATCGACAAACAGAATCTGCTTCAGATCGCTTTCTGAACGGTCATTCGTGTTCCCCAGACAACCAATACAGGAGATTTCCGAGACTCCGGATAGTGTCGTCACTCAGGTGCTGGGCTATACGTCCTTGAGGGGACCACAGAGGCCCTATCCAGCTTCGTCAACACTGTTCGAGCAGTGCCGGATGTCCAAGCAGTAGATTACTCGATTACCTCACTCGGCGAGGATTCCATTGAACAGCGCATCAAGTCGTGATTCGGTGTTGAAATTCTCAGGAATTGAAAGAACCCGTTTGCTGAATACGAAGTATGTATGTAGCACACGCCGATTTGAACCTCACTAATCGATCGATTCTTAATATCTCCAAGGATAAGATTATTAACCCAAATAACATAATACTATCTGAGGCTAAATGGTCTTTTCATTCAACACCACTTACAAACAGTTAGATCCGGATCTTTATTCGAGAGTAGCCCCCAAAAATATTGATAATCCCGAAATTTTGAGTATTAATGACGGGCTCTGTGCTGATCTCGGATTGGATGCAGCGAAGCTCAATGCTCATATTCTAGCAGGTCAGGACCTCATAGAAGAACCAATCGCCCAAGCATATGCAGGTCACCAGTATGGGAGTTTCACCGTCCTAGGCGATGGGAGAGCGATGATACTCGGCGAACATGTGCACGCTGGGGATAGGTATGACATTCAACTGAAAGGGTCTGGTCGAACGCCGTACTCCGGAAGAGGAGATGGCAACGCAACTGTCAGTTCGATGCTCAGAGAGTATCTGTACTCATATGCGATGCAGAATCTAAACATCAAAACATCAAGAAGTCTGGCAGTCATCGAAACCGAGGAAGCAGTCGAACGACGACAGACAGAACCTGGAGCCATCCTTGTTCGAGTAATGAACAGTCATATTCGATACGGGACTTTCCAGTATGTCGCAGCTCAGGTATCCGATGAACTACCGCGATTCACCGACTATGTTATTGACCGGCATTATCCGCAATTAAAGACAGAGGATCGTACATATCTAGAGTTCTTCGATGCAGTCATGCAGTCATCGATTGAGATGGTTGTTGACTGGTTACGTGTCGGGTTCATTCATGGCGTCATGAATACGGATAATATGAGTATCGATGGAGAAACATTTGATTACGGACCCTGTGCATTCATGAATTACTATGATGAGGAGGCGGTCTTCAGCTCAATCGATAAGCACGGGCGATATGCATTCGGAAACCAGCGACCCATTTTGCGGTGGAATCTCGAACGTCTCGCAGAGGCACTTCAACCATTGTGTACACAGTCAGCGCTCACGTCTAATGAACTCGAAGCCAAACTAGACGAATTTGAGGATCGATTTGATGCGCAATACTACACGATGATGCGGAGGAAACTGGGGATCAACTCAGATGGTGAAAAAGAACTTGTCGACGAATTTGTGGAGTGGCTTCGCACATCGAACGCAGATTATACGAATACGTTCCTCGAATTAGAGATGCCTGGTACGTTTGATGACCCAGTGTTTGTAACTGCAGAATTCGAACGGCTCAGGAATAAACTGACTGCTGTCGGTCTCGATGAGGAGTTGATGCAGGAAGCCAATCCGCGATATATCCCCCGGAACTACCTGGTTGAAGAAGCACTGAACGAGTATATCGAAACTGGGAATCTATCCAAACTCAGAGGATTATTGACCGTGCTGGAAGATCCATACACATCGATGGATCTGGATTCACAATTCCAGCAACCACCGCCACGAGAGTTCGATGCGGAGTATGCAACGTACTGTAATACTTAAGCGGCTTTATGAGAGTGAGCATAATTATGAATTTGAATTGTCGTAAGCGGCTCCATCTCCTCGATACCATCGCACACTGTCAGTGAACCGCCTCAAGGTCAAGCCCCGACCCCGAGGCACTCGCCCTGCTCCGCCTGTAGAACAGTTCAGGCGTCACGGACCAAACACCCCTCTATCGATATGTTCCACTCACTCGTCGCAGGCTCGATGAGAACTCTGACTGTATCGGGATTCTGATTATCTCGAATACGCACGAGATACGGCTAATACACCGGATTCTATACAGAATTAGAGCGTACAGACTTGTCGTTTTGACACCGACAGAATAAGACCTGTCAAAACACACCGAACACATCGATAGAGGGGTGTGTTTGTGTTAATAAATAAGGGAAAAGAAGAGAACTGAGAGAACGAAACGATCGGCAGACAGTCGATGAGAGCATGTTTTCTCTAATCTCTGGAGTTGCTAATCGAGTACCCCCTGATGTGGTTATCCAGGTCCTTGGCGAACCCCCACTTCGTGAAGACATCGAACACATGGATAAAGAGGTGTGTGTCTTTGCCCTGTGTTATTGAACATATCGTCAGCGGCTACTGCGTCTCAATTCCTCTCACGACACTCCTCGATAATTCTGGAGCTAATCGTGTTCACACGGCTAATCACACTTCGATAGAGGTGGGAACTTTTCTATCACAGGATAGTATCGAACAGGATATTTGCATTGATGACTCCGAGGATCATTCAGATGAGCCCGGATCGCCGAAGGACAAGACGACTGCTCAAGCAGAGCTGTCGAGCGCGTCGCAATCGGAACCATCGCGACAGCCGACATCATCTCAGGTCACGAACGGTAACTCGCAACCCGAGGATGCGACTGTCTCTGAGCAGTCATCCCAATCGATCGAGGACATGCTTCTTGAGTTCGATGATCAGAGGGGACTGATTCGAGAGCGCGCACTCATGGATCCCGACTATGTCGTCGAAGAGGATCGCATCGTTGGTCGCGACGAGCAACTCCAAGAGGTCACCAAGATGCTCCGTGTGGCGCTTGGAGACAACCGACCGCCCAACTTGTTTCTCTATGGGCGCCACCCGGAACAGGAAAGTCACTGATAACAAAGGCTTTTAATTACAACATTAGCCGTCTGTAACAGCCGAGACATCCAGTTCGGCGCGATTGAAGTGAACTGCCAGGACTTAGACACGCTCGGTATTGCCGTCTACGAACTCGTTCAGCAAGCCGCTAACGAAGCAGGTGTCGCTGTCGAAGTTCCAAAACATGGCGCTGCGACGAAAGAGAAATGCGATGAGCTCTATCGGATCGTCAACGAACGCTTCGATTCGGTTGTGTTCGTCCTTGATGAACTGGATATGCTCGTCGGACGGCGAGACAAGCAGGAGCCTCCGTTCTCGCGGCTGTTGTATCAACTCTCCCGAGCCGGCACGAACGACGATCTCAAAGCGTACATCTCGGTCGTCGCGATCTCAAACGACACGAGGATGATGGACTCCGTGGGGAGTCGGGCTGTTAGCTCATTTACACCAGAAGACGTCCATTTCGACGATTACGACGCGAACCAACTCCAATCGATTCTTCGACGCCGTCAAGATGCGTTCCATGACGATGTTGTCGACGATGACGTGATCCCACTCGCAGCGGCGTTTACGGCCCGGACCCACGGTGACGCGCGGAAAGCGATCGATCCCATGCGTGTTGCCGGTGAATTAGCTGAACGAGAAGGCGACGCTCGTGTCCGCGAAGAGCACGTCCGTACCGGAAAAAAATCGAGAAGAATCGGGTGTTGGAGGTCGTCCAGGGTATCAGTACACAGAAGAAGCTCTATCTGTACGCTATTGCAGCCGTCGCTTCCAAAACTGAGGGTGGGTCAGCTCGAAGTACGACTGGCTACCGAGTGTACCAGTATCTGACTGATGCTATCGGCGCCGATCAGTACCATCAAGAAACGTACGTGAATAAAATGAAGGAGCTCACGACCTATTCACTGGTCGATTTCGAACGCCGGAGTCACGGCCCCAGCTCTGAGATGTTTCTTAAATTCCAGTTTGGAGAACGCCCAGAGACGATTCTTGAAACACTTCGAGAAGACTCGCGTATTGAGGCAATTTCCGAAGATGAAGTCAGTTCTGTCGTCAAAGCGCAGATTCGTAATCAGACGTAGCATATTGTAGCTAGCTGTCTCCCTCATGCTGTTTTATAATGGTAGTCTCTGAACATTTCGCCGCCTCCTACCCGATGAGTAGTTTCCAGTAGTTCTGGACACCCCTCTATCGATGTGTATTGCTGTTATCAAGCCACGTTCCTGCCTATCTGATATGTGTATTGGCTATCTATCATTGAGATCTTCTTCTGCATCCGTATGTAGACGTTTTTCTGAGGTGATTTTTGATATTCGTTGCTGTTCTCTGTATACTTGCGATAGATTCATTATTTATGTAACAAATAACATTGAGTTGTTACACAAGATGTTCTACTCTAGACGTGACCCTGATACACATCCCTCCGATAGAATCCATATTAGCGGTGATAGCCACAATTCCAACGTTCAGATGAGCATAACCCTAATACTGAGTAGGAGTCTGACTGCACAACCCTCCTGGTGTATATTATGCCCCATCATCACGTAACTAACAGCTATGACCGTGGTTGAGATCACGGTCACGGTCACGGTCACTGCTGTCTTCTGGGGAGCAGTAGTCCTGTACGGTGGCTCGTCGCTCTGGTGGATAGTTGAGATAACTATTCTTGCATATGGCTGGGAGGCAGACAGTCTGACAGAAGTTGGACTAACGGACATCCAAGTTCGTATCCTGACGGTCGATTCAGCGTCAACGGTACAGGTGTCGGTAAACTCTCTTCCCGAACAGATCAAGGATATCACAGTGATCGCTGAGACAGAGATAGATATTGACGGGGCTGATGTCCACGTTCCCCCTGAGGACTTCGAGTGCCAGGCGCAGCGGAAAGGACGAGCAATTGAGTGGGCACGGCGACACGTCTCCTGCAATAAAGAGTATGTCCTATATCTTGACGAAGACACTATCAGTACCAACTTCGAGGGACTGCCAGCAGCAGATGTGATTCAGATCACGGAACGTCCGCTTCGCACTGACTCGTGGCTCGCTTATCTATGTGAGGTATTCCGGATTGGGTATCAGCGTGAACAACGCGGATTTCACCGACTAACATACCCGCTCTACGCGTGGGGAGGAGCCGTTGCCGTTCGCCGTGAACTCGAGAACAAAGTCACATGGGACGTCCCGACAATCACTGAGGACACAACATTCATCTGGCGAGCAGCAAGCTATCTCAACCAGCAGGGCGAGCAGTTGGACTACCAGTTAGTAAACGGACAATTCAGAAACCAAGCCCCACTATCACTCTGGGGGCTGATTAATCAGCGGCGGAGATGGATGTCCGGGACGGTTCGTGATATCCACCGACTCCCACGCCGGTATCTCCCGATTGTGTTCACACGTATCATTACGTGGGCGCTCTCCCCGGTGATTCCACTGTTATCAGCATTGGTGTTTCTCTACCCCGGGATAGTCCTACAGAATGGTCTTTATTCGATTGTCTCAGTCGGACTATTCGGGATCGTATTTGTGTATACGATCGCTGGAATGTCGCAGTGTCGAACACGTCCGGAGGCCTGGCTACTGCATCTCGTGATGACTCCGCTCACTGTCGTACTCCACGCAGTTGGAGCGCTTTGGGGATTCTTGCGTCCGGTAAGTGATTTCAAAGTTACTCGAAAGACGGCTGAGTACGTCGATGTAGGGACGCTATCTGAGGAAAATCCTAGATTTAGTAAATCAGACGTGGATCCGAATGATGACACCGAGGTGTCTACGGAACCATATTTATCGGAGAAATAAATGAACACTCAATCCTCACCGATTTTCATCATAATGATAACGTCATCAGATATGGGTCGACATCAATTGCGCTGTGCACACCACACATCGTGGTGACAGAGTTCTGGAAGCGTCTCTTCTCGAAAGAGAACGATTATCGAGAAATGAATAGAACGACACACCGTCTGTATGTAGCGGATAAATACGGACAACATGTTCAGCGAGAAAATGACAGTTTCTGAGACTAACCGATTAATACTT
>KB659933.1_pt43 | contig 19370 bp, 19 predicted proteins | sample 558768 | NCBI scaffold set KB644980.1 | reverse complement strand
ACATTCTAATCGAAACTCTGAGATCATGTCGTACACTTCCTCGGATCTGTTCATGTATTCACCATGGTTTCCCCAACCGCATACAATCTTGTCCGCTCTGCCGCATGCTTCCAGAATATGCCTGTCGTTCTCCGGACCTACGGGGTCGTCCATATCCTTGAGCTTGTCAGGGTACGGAGTACGGCCGGCAAACGGGTTCACAAACTCTAATGGGCGAAATCCCCATCGCTTTGCAAAGTCTATTCGCCGTCTATTGGTGGGATCGTTCTGTTCAGCACTGGCCTTGGCTGGGTTCAGCAAGATCATGACGACTGTACCCTCGCGTTTACTTATCAGGGATTGATTTTCGAACTCCCGCATCAGGTTGTACCTCCAGGCTCCGCAATCCAAAAAAATGGCGTCGCGTCGCATCTGTACTACGTGCACGTATTGGACGGTTCTACTTATGACTCGATTCCCAGCCAATATCGTGGATGATGACTCTGGGTCAAAATATGCCACAGAAATGTAGATAACATCCGTGTTCTCGTGGCAGCCAGACGGACGGACTTTGTCTACATAGATGATTCTTGCCGGGATAGGCTGGAGCAGTATTGGATGTTAGAGTGGTACCGATCTTCGAATCCCGCAACTTCTGTGGACTGAGATCCTAATCAAAAATTGCATCGGTGGTCGCTGCGCTTAGTAGTTAGACGCTCTGTCAGTGGTTTCGCGTCATCTTGCTGTCGCGTCAGTCAGGTTTCCACCGCTTCCCAGCTCCTCGACGAAGGTTGGTGTCCCGCTCTCCCCTATTGGGATGTAGGCCACCCGCACGTCTCCACTTCTGAGGGCCTTGATGTAGCGGTCCACGAGAACCTTATCTGTCAGGGAGCGGTCGAGTATGTCGTTCTGTTCTGCCTCTCCCTCGGCCTCGATTATCTTTCTCTCTTTCTCGAGCCGTTCTCGCTCAATCTCGTTCTGTTTCTGGCCTATCTCCTGCTGTACGGCTTCCTTGGATTCAATGGCTTCCTCTACTTGGTCGGGTAGACGGATGTTCCGAACCTGAACCTTCTCGACCTCGAATCCGAACTCGTCGAAGTCGTCCTTTATGTCTGTCTCCACGGAGTTCCGGAAGTCGCTGCGGTTTTCCGCGTAGATTGCGTTGATATCGTAGTTGGACGCCGCCGTCCGTACCTCTTCCCGTACAGTGGGTCGTATCAGTTTTCTGACTATCGCTTCCGTGTCCCCGAGGCGTTCGTACACGTTCAGTGCCTCTTCGTTCCTCATCCTGTAGCGCACGGAGATGTCCATCTGGCTGTTCAGTCCTTCATTGGTTTTTACCGAGATAGCGTCTTCCGCCCTCGCGTCCTGTTCTATGGTCTGTGAGGCCTGGCTGGACGACATGGTGTAGGTCTCTGTTCTCACGGACAGCGTTGTGATGTCCTGGTACACCGGTATGACGAAATGCCATCCGGGTTCGACCTGGTTGACGGCCTCGCCTCCCTCCAGAACTATTCCGGCGTTTCCCTCGGGAACCACGCGGAGCGATACCGTTAGGAGGATAACCGCCAGTACTCCGACGGCTATCAGCGCTGTGGTTCCTCCCATCTTCGCGAGGGACGGGGCGTCAATTTCTACCTCTTTTGTGTTGGCCACAGGAATAGTGGGTGGTGAGGCTTTTTGTGATGCGCCCCTACCGGAGGTCTCCGACCTTCGATTTCAATCTGTCTCTGAACACGTAGGTTACTACGGCTGCTGCCACAAGGAGTCCGGCTATGACGATGGGCAGTGGGCCTGTTCCCGAGCCTCCTGTGGATGACTGTACGTTGAGGCGCTGTGTCGTATCCTCGACGAACACCTCTGTGCTGTCGACGCCGCGGAACTCGAAGTCCACTAGATATTCCTGTGGTTTGGCTCCGCTGTCGGCCGATACATCGAACGTGGCGGTTGCCTCTGCTCCCGGCTCCACGGTTCCCACGAAGTCGGAAGCCGAGGAGTAGGTGAATGGCTGGTCGCCGCTTTCCAGTATCCTGACGCGGGTGGACTCCGATTCCTCGCTTCCCACGTTCCTGAACCGGAGGCTCACCGTTCCGGCACCTCCTTGCCGTAGGCTGCCGTTGAACTCCGTCACCTCGTACTGCGGTCGTCCGGAGAGAAACAGCTCGAAGTCCCGTTCCAGAGATATCTGACCTGTGTCGTCGTCGGCTGAGTAGGTTATCTCGGCCGGCATCTGCCGGGTTCCAGAGGAGGCGTTCTCCGTAACATCAAAAACGAACTCGGCCTCCTTCACCTGACCCGGATCTATGTTTCCCAGGCTCTGTCTCGTTGAGAAGGTCGAGGTCTCCTCGAACCCGTCCGGTAGCGACAGCGTCATAACCACGTTTTCTGCCTGTTTGTCGCCGTTGTTCGTGACCTCGGCGATCAGCGACGAGTCCTCTGTGTCGGGCGCTAGGTCTGTGGGTTCGGTCCCCAAGTTGACTATGTCGAGTTCTATGTCCTGGCTCTGGACCTCCACGTCGACGGTTCTGGTGAACGTCCGGCTCGCTGTCTCGATTCTCACTCTGAGACTGTTGTTCCCGTCAGGTGCGTCCTCCGCCACCAGTAGCTCTGTGGAGAAGAAGTATCTCTGACCGGGCGATAGATCCCCGATCTCCCGGCTCCTGTCTCTGTCGGGCTTCACCTCGAAGGGGTACGTGTCGAGTATGGTTACGTTGACGTCCTCGGCCTCTGCGCTGCCCGTGCTCCTGACGCGCAGGGAGATGTCGGCGTCCTCTCCTGACTGTACGGGAACAGGGTCGGTCGTAAGCACATCAGCCTCCAGTGATGTGGTGGGCCCTTGAGCCGCTGCTGTCCCCGCAAACAGAAGTACCGCAAGTAGTGTTGTAGTCTTCTTCATGTCAGTAGTTCGGATACGAAGGGATTTATGCGGCGGTCATAAACCACCATGGCCGCGGGTATCAGTGTGAGGGCGCCCACGTACGCGAATCCCGTGGTCAGGGTGAGAACCGTCCCGAGCTCCCCAAGGAACGTTATGCGTCCGGCGGACAGAGCTGTGAAGCCTATGGTTGCGGCGACTAAGGCCACCGTCATCGGCCCCACAACCCCGTTCAGGGCCTCCTGCAGAGCTGGCTCTGGGTCGTAGTCGTTGACCTCTTCGCGGTACCGTGAGACCACCTGTATGCCGAAGTCGATGGCTATCCCTATTCCGATGGATATGGAGCCGGAGGTCGCCGGTGAGAAGTTGAGACCTAGCAGCCCGTACACTCCCAGGCCCACGGCCACACCGAAGATCAGTCCAAGTAGGCTGGATATGCCGTTCACTATAGAGCGGAACAGAACCATGACTATGAGGAGGACTCCAACTAGAGAAACTACTGTCGTGAAGCTCTGGCTCTGCTGGGACTCCTCTTGGAACGCCTGGTCGATGTAGACGTCCCCGGTGTATGATATCTTCAGTCCGGGCGGTGCGTCCTGGCGTTCCATCACCTGTTGCACCCGCTCCGCGACCCGTGTCTGTTCCTCCGTCGACAGACCGGTGGATGTCACCTGTATCCGGGCTGCCGAGTAGTCGCTGGACACGAACCTCGAGGACGACTGCGATGAGTTGAGGTACTCCTGGCTCTCGCGCACCGACGCCGGAACCTCCGGATACGAGTCCGCTGGCGACGACACGGCGGACACGCGGTCGATGCGGGAGATGTCCCTCGTCGTTGATATGATGTAGCTGACTACCCTTGGGCTACGCACGTCTCGGGGTTCGCTTGACTCCGCGTAGGCCGGATCGGTCTCCACCAGTACTGTGTATGTGGTGCCGCCCGCACGGCTGAACTCGGATGAAAGGGTTGAGAACGCGCCCACGGACGGTATGGACTCGGGTAGAAGGTCTTCTGTGTTCTGTTCCACTGTCTCGATGCTGGCCGCGTTGGGCGCCACCAGTCCTGCTGCCAGTAGCACACCGGCGATCACCAGAACTGGGTGGCGTGCGACCAGCGACCCGTAGCCGTCCAGCAGCTGCTTCTTCACGACTTCCACCTCTCGTAGGTTACTATCAGCGCCGGGGTGACCGCGACAGCGGCCGTCAGCGTCAGTGCTATCCCGAGCGCCAGGGTCAGACCCAGGTTCCGTATGAAGGATATTGAAGCCAGAATCAGCGCTGCGAAGCCCACTATGGTGGTGGTTGACGAACCTATTATTGCCTTACCTGTGGACGATACGGAGGTAGCCACTGCTTCGTCTATATCGTGGTTCTCTAGCTCCTCCACTATCCTCTCAGTCATGAAAGAGCCGTACTCGACACCGAGCCCAAGTATCAGCGACCCGAGTGCGATGGTGGCGATCGTGAGTGGTATGCCGAGCCATCCCAGGGCTCCGAGGGTCCAGATCAGCCCCATAGCCAGCGGAACGAACGTTATCGGTCCGTAGACCCTCCCGCGCACCACGGTCAGCAGACCCAGTATCAGCACGGAGGCAACGGCTGTGGTGGTGGCGGAGTCGGAAACGAGGACCTGGCCGAGGTCGGCGCGCACAACAGGAAGTCCGGATACCGTGGTGTCGACTCCCGGGTACTGTGGAGACTGCTCAAGGTTCTGCTCTATCACCCGCGTGGTCTCTACTATGTTGTCCTCGGTCGTGTCGGAGGAGAGCTCCACGAACATCAGCGAGGCGGTGAAGTCTCTGTTGAAGAACTGAGAGCTCTGTCTGTTCTCGAAGACGCTGCGGCTGGACTGCGTGGTGTTGGGCAGCTGCTGCACGAGTGCTGCTGCCGACTGTGCGGACGCCACCTGTTCCTCGCGCTCGAGTTCCTCGGCTAGGAACCGCTGCGTCCTCAGAAGCCGTGGGTCGCGGACGTCCGTGACATAGCTGTCCTCTTGGACGGAGCTGTCGGTTTCGAAAAGCACTATGATGGCGTCCGTGGAACCGAAGTTGGCCTCGACACGGTCCTCTGCCTGTATTGGGTCGAGATCCTGTGGCAGAGAGGCCTGGAAGTCCGTCTGGAGCTGTATATTTGGTATGCCAGTAGCGAGTCCTGCCGTCACCAGGAGCGAGACCGTCACCAGAGCCACGTTACGCTCCGACTGTATTTTGGCTAGACCTCGAAGGATATCCACAGGCCAGAGATAGAACGTGAAAGTTAAACCGTGCTCAGCCGGAGATCTCGGACTCTATCCTTGCCTTGAGCGAAGGGTAGTCCAGAGGGTTGCTTACCTGCTGTCCATTGATATAGACCGCTGGTGTTCCAGAGACGCCGAGTGACTGGCCTTCCCTCCTGTCCGTGGTTACCTCTCCGCGCGAGTTCCCGTTCGCAATGCAGGTCTCGAGCTGGCCGTAGTCCAGCCCGTCCGTTGAGGATCTGGCGACCTCCATGAATCCCTCTGTGTTGAAGCTCCCCGTGTGTTTGAACAGAGCGGACGAATAGTTGTAGAATCCTTCCTCTGACTGCTTCGCCACGCACTCGGAGCTTATTGCGGCGTCCGTTGACTGCTGTCCCAGAATCGGGAAGTTGTACATCACGAACTTGACCTCCCCTGAGTCAATGTAGTCTCGGGTGAGCTGTGGCTTGACACCGTTGCTGAACTGCTTGCAGTACCCGCACTTGTAGTCCTCGAACGCAACCACCGTGACCTCGGCATCCGAGCTCCCGAGCACGGGCTGACCTGTCGTGTTTATCTGGGTATCCGCAGAGCCTCCACCTAACGCACCGAGCACCGCCCCCGGCCCACCGGCCTGGCTGAAAAGCAGACCGACGACCGCAAGTCCTCCCAGAGCGGCGAGTCCGTATCCACCGTATCTCTTGCGCTTGGCCATCTTGTCTTCCTTCTGTTGTTGGAGTTCTCGCTCCGCCTTCTTGGCTTTCTCCTCTTGGTGTGAGTTGAGTTCGTCCTCGTGCTCACGCCAGTGTGCTTGTAGCTCGGTGTCCGTGTCGAACTCCTCGCCGCAGAACTCGCACTCGGTCATAATCAACTATTGGTTGCGGCCCGATATAAAATAGGGTTCTGCGTGACCTGGAATACAAAAACTAGCCCTGCAATCAATCTCTGTGGTTGAGCAACCCGTGGTGTACGCGCTGGCCGCTGGCGCAGCCGCGATACACGCTTCGCTCCTGGCAGCTGTGTCGTACTTCGCCGCCTCCAGGGCTGGTTACAGAGTGGCGGCTGTCGAGAGGCTGAAGTCGCGCATAGCTGGTCACTGGCGGGAGCTATCACTGGTGCTGGCAACGCTTGCTACTGGCGGCTCGCTCTACATGTCTCAGGTGCTGGGCTGGACGCCGTGCAAGCTTTGCTGGTACATAAGGATAGCCATATACCCTCTGGTCGTTCTGTTCGCCACGGCGCTGTTCCTGGACAGACAGGATGTCCGGGAGTACGTCATACCACTTCTCTTAGTGGGTATTCCTATCTCCGCGTACCACTACGCTATACAGAGGATTGACCAGTTTACGTCCGCTGGCTGCTCCGTGCTCGCGGTCAGCTGCTCAACCGAGTACACGTTCCACTTCGGCTACATTAACATATCGATGCTGTCGCTCACCGCGCAGCTCGCTATCCTGGTTCTAGCATGGCGTTTCGGCAGGAACTAGCGCCGGTCTATTTCAAGGTAGTCCTCCCGACAGTCAAAACCCGGCCTGCTCTCCCTGTAATCGCTGTCACACGTGTCGAATTCGATTTCGATCCATCTACCCAGACCTTCACCTGTCATTGAGATCGTGTGGATTTGGTCTCCGTATTCTTCAGCGCTGTGGCTGATCTCTACTTCGGCATTAGGCTCATCCCTCAAGGCCGGGAAGTATTCTGGCAGCGATGGCAGGCAGTCTCCGTCCTCCATATATTCCAACCAACATCGACTTCTTTTTATTGAATTTGTTCGAGTATCTTGGCGAAGGCCGGCCGTGTTATCGTGATGCCGACAAGAACACCAAGTATCGTTGTGACCGCGAAGCCGCGGACGCTCTGGAGCGCGAACGCGGATGGACTGAGAGTGAAGGTGAACGCAGCTACTAGACTGACCACGGTTCCGAGCACCAGGAACTGCTGGTTCGTGCGGCTTTTCACCAGGGTGTAGCCGATGAGCGAGAGACCCGCGATCCCGACGAGTATGTTCGTGAGGCTGGGGGACACTATCGGCATCATTGCTCCTATTGTGGAGGCCGCTGAGGTGAAGATAACGAAGAAGGCGCGCTTCATCCTCTTCTTCCAGCTCCGCACCTGTTCCCGGCTGGACTCGTCCGTGATTATGATCTGGTCGTCGACCCCGGTTCCGACCGCGGCGATTATGCCGGCTATCGAGGCGAGGTCGAGCGTGGCTACTGTGGAAAACCAGGTTCCGAGCACTATGTAGACCTCGGAGGCTCCTGTGATTATTATCGGTACGACGACACGGATGTCTCCGTACCTGAGGAACACGAGACCTCCCACCGCCACCAAGGACGCGATGATGGATAGGAAGGCGGCGGAGAGGAAGTCGGATCCGAGGGAGGAGGAGACAGTGGAGAAAGAGTCTATCTTGACAGGTACTGGTAGGGCGCCTGACTGCAGGATGGCCTGTAGACGCTGCATCTCGTCCTCGGCCTCTGCGTTGGTTGTTGCCCCGCCCGATATCGATGGCTGGTTCACCACCGAGTTCTTGAAACTTCCCGCCATCCTGAGACCTGACTCCCTGTTTTCGTCCACATACAGACCTAGCCTTGCTGGTCTGCCGTCCAGCCCGAGGTATGGTTGCCCGGCGCTGCTCGGTCCCCCACCCGCGATAACTGTCTCGTAGTTCCGCGCTATCTCCTGTACGCGTTCCGCCGCACCGTTGTCTATAACTACTTGGAATCGGAACTGGTAGCTCCCGCGGCCACCAGTTATCTGAGAGCTCGATGTCAGTACGTCGTCGACCTCGCTACCGTTGTAAGCCACCATCTCTAGGTCGGCCGAGCTATCCGTATCGTTGGCGTAGTACCACTTTGTCCCTCCCATGCGCCACGTGTCCCCCTCACTGTAGGTTTCGCCCATGGCCCGGAGCCCCTGCTCGGTTCGGGTGAGGCTGTGGTCGGTTCCGTCGAGGCTGAAGGTGCTGTTGTCCCTGACTGTCCACGGCATGCGGGCCTCGAAACTCCCTTCTTCCGATATTAGTTCGCGTAGCCTGGTTCTGTTCTGTGACGCGACCTCGACTTGGACTGAGAACTCCTCTCCCAGCCTCACGGTTCTGACTGATGCCTGTGTTAGTCCGAATGCCGAGATACGGGTCTGTATTATGTCTGCGACGCGCTGGGCCTGTGCCTGGCTGGTGTTGGTGGAGTTCGGTGATATCAGAACGCGCGTGCCGTTGGACAGCTCCAGCCCCTTGTTGATCGAGGTCTCTATGGTGGTTTCGCCGCTCGGTCCCTCGCCGTAGGTAGGTGCGAGGAAGAGGGTGGATAGTGCGAGCGCCGATACCAGAACCCAGATTCTCCACTCCTTAGCTAGGCTCTTCAGCTCCATGGCGCTACACCGTCGTAGTCTCCGTTGACGTATTTTTTGAGTACTATGGCGTTTCCAAGCCAGGTTATCGGCATGTCTGCGGCGAGTCCGATTACCATGACGGCGGCGATGTTGGATAGCTCTGATGGCCCAACGAGGGCGAGCGACACCAGGTACAGCAGCAGGAAGCCTGCTATGCCGCCGGAGGACATCGTTGTTCCTGTTTTGATGCTGCTCCACACCCTTGATTTCAGGCTGCCGCGCTCCCGCTTCAAAACCCGGGTTGATAGCACGATGTCGGTGTCGACCGAGTACCCTATGAGCATGAGGAGCGCGGCCAGCGTCCCGAGCGTGAGCGGTATACCGAAGAGTGCCATGCCCGCCAGTGCGAACACGATGTCGGCGGTCGCCGCGAACACGACCGCTAGACTTGGTATGGCGTCGCGGAACGCCACGAATATTACCACCGACATGACGGAGAACGCCAGTCCGAAGGCGATGCCTGCTTGGGTGAAGAACTCCTCCGACACGGATGCGTTGATGCTTCGGAAGGATTCGACCTCTGCCTCTATCCCTGCAGCCGTGAGAACCTGCCGCGCCTCATCTCTCTCAAGCTGTGGAGGAGGTAGCTCCACCAGCAACCTGGTTGTGTTGCCTGTGGTCTGTCTGGTGGCGTCTGCACCCGGTCTTCCGCTGTTGGCGAAGGCGTCCTCTGCTTCCTGTGGCGAGAACTGCCCTCCCCCCACTTGGTATGTTATCTCTGTGCCTCCGGTGAAGTCGGTTCCGAGATTGACGAACTGGCCGTTCAACGCGAAGTTTCCGCCAAGTACGGTTAGGGCTGCGACCACCAGGATTGCTGGAACATATAGGTATCTGTCGTAGCTGTCGTACATCTGATTGAATTTTTGAGCAGCTTTTTCCTCTATCTCCACAGCCAGAAAACCGCTCGCAGGTTTTTAAACTGGTCTCTGGGCGGGTTTTGCTGCGGTAATAAAAAGCGTGCCTTGTGTTGTTTTAGCGTGGCAGAGGGAGACTTCTCTAGTTTTCTAGACGGGTTTGAGAGGCGGCATGCTGTTTACACAGCGGTGTCGATTCTCATGTTGCTGGGTTTCTGGCTGCGGTATCTGCCGGAGCAGGGGATGCAGTACTTCCAGGCCTTGGATCCGTACTTCATCTACTCGACGTCACAGCATCTCGTGTTTGAGGGCGCCCTCCCCGTAACGGACTTCACTAGGTACTTTCCATACAACACACCGTCCTATACCTTCCAGTTCGGCAATATAGCGATTCCGGCTCTGCTGTACCTGCTGGGCCCGCAGCTCTTCATGCCGTTCTTGGAGTGGGCGCAGATGTACCCTGCTGTCATGGCGGCGTTCTCGATACTCGCGATGTTCCTGTTCGGCCGCGAGATGAGGGACGACCTCACCGGGCTCGCCTCCGCGTTCTTCGTGGCTGTGGCAGCAGGAACGATGCAGAGAACCTCAGCTGGGTTCTTCGAGAAGGAGCCGACCGCGATACCCTTCATGATGTTCTCGGTCTTCGGCTTTGCCCGGGCATGGAGAAACAGGGACTGGAGGTTCGGAGCTGTCTCCGGTCTCTCCCTCGGTGTTGCGACAGCCTCCTGGGGTGGCTCAAGCTTCCTCTGGCTACTCTTTCCACTGTCGGCGGGTACGGTGTTTCTCTTGGATGAGGACATCCAAGGTCTCGTCGCTGCGTACACCCCTACGGTGCTGGTCGGAGGTGTTCTGGGCTTTGTCGCCAACCCCTCCAGGTTCTCGCTATCCAGTTCATTCTTCCTCGGTAACCTTGGTCTGTTAGCGCTACTGTGGGCAAGGTACTCCGCGGAGAAACTAGACCTAGTGTCGGAGAACAGGCTTCCGTACCTGGCTCCATCGGCAGCGGTTTCCTCGGTGGTTCTCGCGGCCCTGTCACCACTGTACAGCGACTTTTTGGCGTCCCGCGTAATCTCACTTTACTCAACAGCCGTGCAGTCCGGTGGCGGTGTGGTCGCGGGTACCGTGGCGGAGAATCAGGCTGCCAGTCTGTCCCAGTTCGTGGGTCAGTTGTCCGCGGCGACCGCGGGATCCGGTCTCTCCGCGCTCCTCCCCTCGCAGCTCAGCGGGTTCGCCCAGGTAGCGGGCTTCATTGGCGCTGGTTTTGGACCCTTGGCCTTGGCGTTCGCCTCCGTGGTCTTCATGGGTGCCTCTGTTGGTGCCGCCGTCCTTAGGCGTCTGGATGTCGTCGGTGACACTTTGTCGGAGCTGTCCTACCATCAGCTTGTGGGCGGTGTGCTGCTGGTCTGGACGCTGGTCTTCGCGTCGACCTTCCAGGACAACGTCCTGCTCGCGGCTGGTCCTGGTGTTCTACTTGTGCTGGTTTCGTCGGCGGCTCTGTACCTCGGAGATGAGCTTGTCGCGAACTTTGAGGTTAGGAGGGATTTCTCTTTGGTTCTGGGCCTGTTTTTCGTGATTTCCGTGGTGCTCGGCGCGGCCGCGAAGTCGAGGCTGCTGTTCTTAGCGGCATTCCCAGTCTCGTTCGGTGCGGGCTACGCGGTGTCGCTGGCCTGGGCGAGAGCAAAGAGTCTTTCGGTGGACGCATCGGAGTTCGCTGCGGGTGCGGCGGCAGTCCTTGCCCTGGATGTGCTGATACTTGGCGTCGCTCTCTCGGCTGGGGGCAACCTGCTGCTCGTGGTGGCGGGTCTTCTCGTTCTGAACGCCGCGTTGTATTTCGTGCTTGACTCGGAGAAGGCTGACGGAGCCGTGAACATCAGGAGGCCCGCAAAGTTCGCCGCTGTTGTTGCTGCCGTGGTGCTCGCCGTCGCGAACTTTGGCGCCGGCTACGGCGCTATCTCTGGTGTCGGGGACTCTCCGAGCTCGCTGTGGGATGAGAACTTGGACTACCAGAGGACGGAGCTTGATGGCGGGGACGTGGTTATGTCCTGGTGGGACTACGGCTACTGGTTCCAGAATATCGGGGAGCGGGCAGCTGTTGCCGACGGAGGCAACCTTGGCTACTACGCCTCTGGTGAGAAAATCAACTATCCCTTAGCGGATGTACTGACCTCTACTAATGCTTCGGAGCAGACCGAGTTCCTAGAGAAGCATTCGGTCGATTACGTTGTCCTTGATGAGACTATGATCGGTAAGTACTCGGCTGTGTCGCAGATCGCGAACCGCGATAACTCAGATTTCCAGTCAATGCTACAGGTCGGTGCGAACAATGGTAGACGGGCGCTCTCCGGCACTGAGAACGACACTGTTCTGACGCTGTCGCGCGGCAACTTCCGTCTCTTCGTGCCTGTGAATGCCTCGCGGTCGGGCGTGGAGGTTTCGGGAGCACCCACACTGGAGGCCGGTGGGCAGCGCGGCCAGATCGACTGCCTGTTAACGGAGAACGGGGAGCGCCGGTTCAACGCCACTCCCCTGCAGTTCCAGGGCAGATTCCTCGGTTATGAACAGCCGGAGCTGTGCGTGGCTGAGAATCCGTTCTACAACCTTGACAGGGGCGTAGGCGCGGGAGCGCGGACACGGATGGTTCTCGTGCCGAAGCAGATGAAGGATCACATGCTGGTTGACCTGTATCTCCAAGATGGCAGCGAGATACCTTTCGTGGAGAAGGTACCTGAGGCCAGCAACGGATATGTCAAGATGTGGGAGGTTCAGGACAGCGACGAGTAACGTTTTGAACACTTCGGCGTAACAAAGGAGTGTGGAACCGGTGTCCATCGCGGTGGTGGCGGGTTTTGTAGGCTTTCTACTGGTCTTCGGGGCTGTCCCGTACGCAGCCCGTTACCTGTACTACTCCGGTATCCGTGGCGTGGACCAGCAGAAGCTGAGCAAGCCGTCGCTTCCCACCAGCGGCGGAACAGTGGTCTTTTTCGGGTTTCTGACGGCCATATCGCTGTTCATCGCCGGTGCCTCGCTGCTGAACGCCACGTCAGTCGACCTGACTTTGATGCTTGCAGGTCTCGCGTCAGTCTCCATAATCACGATGATAGGCCTGATAGACGACATACACGTTGACCTGGAGCAGTACGCGAAGGACGAGCTCGGCATCAAGGACCTCTCTGTGTCGGAGGGTAGGGAGTACAGAAAGGGCATGGAGCAGCTTCCAAAGGCTCTGTTCGTGCTGCCGGCGGTTCTGCCTCTGGCGGCGATCGGGGCAGGCTCCTGGGAGATGGCTCTCCCGGTTTTGGGAGTGGTGAACTGGGGCTACCTGTATCCTCTCCTGCTTCTCCCGATTGGTCTCCTGTTTGTGTCGAATGTGGTCAACATGCTGGCGGGTACGAACGGTCTCTCTGCGCTGCTCTGCCTGATTACGGCTCTCGGAATCGGGGTCTTCGCCGCGTTGAACCAGCGGTTCGAAGCCGCTGCGATTGCACTCGTCTTGGCTGGTTGTCTCGGAGGGTTTCTATTCCACAACCTGCATCCTGCCTCGGTGCTCCCGGGTGACTCCCTTACCTATCTCGCTGGCGCCGGTCTCTTCTCCGCCATAGTGATCGGCAACATAGAGAAGTTCGGTGTATTTGTGTCCGGGCTCTGGTTTGTGGAGTTCTTCCTGAAGGCCAGAAGCAGGTTCGAGGCCAGGAGCTGGGGAGACATACAGGAGGACGGAACTCTTCAGCCGTTCCACAATAGGACCTACTCGCTGACACACCCGCTCATGAGACGGGGCCTCACCGAGCCTCAGGTCACCCTCGTCCTTGGAGTTCTCCAGTCCTTTTTGGTTGTCTCCGCTCTGTTCCTCTTTGTTCTCGGACCTCTGTAGGGCGTGCCCCGTCGGGAATTCGTGTGGCCATATCCAGATCACACCTGCCCGCCAGTCAGTATATTCCTAACTGTGGTAGTCAACCGTTTTTCTCACTCCGTCTTGGAAGCTGTTGCTGGGTTTCCACCCCAGTAGGCTTTCTGCCTTGGACGTGTCGGCGCGGTGCTCGTGGATGTAGGAGTCGCCACGGGGGTTCTCGACGAACTCGGCTTGTATCTCGGTTTTGAGCTCGCTGTTCAGGGCGTCCATGACCTCGTTGAAGGTGTGGGGCTGTCCGGTTCCTACGTTCACGACCTCTCCGTCGAGCTCCTGCCTTGTCTCCGCGGCCTTGATGAGGGCGTCAACAACATCCTCAACATAGGTGAAGTCGCGTTCCTGGGCTCCGTCACCCCATATCACCGGCTGCTCCCCGTTCTGCATCTTCCAGAGGAACTGCGATATTATGTTTGCGTACTTGCCCTTCGGTTTTTCATGTGGCCCGTAGACGGAGAAGAAGCGTAGCCCCGTCGTCTGGATTTCGCCGCGGTGGCTGTAGCACTTTCCGTACTGCTCGCGGCAGAGCTTGGAGGCGGAGTACCTGTTCTTCGGCGCGACGTCGGCGTCCTCTGTGTGCGGCGGCGGAACCGTGCCGTACATCGAGCTCGTGGAGGCGTATATCACCTTCTCGGCGCCTTCTTGGATAGCTGCCTCGACTGTCTCGATGAATCCCTCGACGTTGACTCTGGCGCCCTCCGTGGGATTGTCTTGGTGCATCGGTGAGGAGCTGCGGGCTGCGAGGTGGAACACTGTGTCGCAGCCCTCAACCGCCTCCTTGACCGTCTCTCTATCGAGTACGCTCCCGTCGATGAAGTTGATGTCCTCTTCCACGCTGGAGAGGTTATCGGTGTCTCCGAGGTAGAGGCTGTCCAACACTGTGACGTCCACTCCGTTTTCGACCAGTCTTTCGGTGAGATTTGAGCCGATGAAACCTGCTCCGCCTGTTACGAGTGCTTTCTCCATTCTCTGTATTTCTTGATGTCTTTGTAGGAGTTTTGAGTTAACCTGTCTTTTCCGGATTCGTGGTCTTGCACCAGTTGGTCGATACGGCGCCACTCCAGGCTGCTGAACTCTTCCTCGTCGACGTCTAGCACGGGTTCCTGCACCTCGAAGCCGTAGATTGTGTATTCGTGCCGCAACGAACCGTCTTGTGTGTGCCGGCACTCCGCCTCGCGCACAATCCCGTCCTCTACTTTCGACAGCGCTTCCTTGTTGGGCTCGCTGTCGAGCATTTCTTCCTTGGCCTCTCTGACTGCTGCCTCCTTCGCCGTCTCTCCCTCCTCGACATGGCCGGTGCAGGGCTGGAGTCTATCCTTGCTGCGCTTCCTACCAACTAGGACATTGTCTCCGTCAGATATTATGACCCTTACTGTCCTGTGGGTGTCGCTGTGGGTTCCGGCGAGCGCCTGCTCAGACATACACAATAATACACCGTATTACGTTTTTACATTGTTAGGCCTCGAACCAGTCGCCGCCGTACACATACCCTGAGAGCTTGTCCTCGGAGGCCAGGCGCTCGAACACGGCATCGAGGTCGCTGCTGCCTATCTCTCCGAACACTCTCGGGGACATCACGTAGAACCCGGCGTTGATGAGGTGTGAGGGCTCCTCGCCCGGCTGTGGCTGGTGAACGAAGCCCTGGATGCGGTTTCCCTTGAGGTCGGCCACCCCGTAGCTTGAGGGCTCGTTTGTGGGCCTTAAGGCCATAGTGACCGCGCCTTCCTGCTCGGAGTGGAACTTGCGCATCTCCTTGAGGTCCACGCCAGCGTACACGTGTCCGTTCAGGGCGGCGAAGACGGTGTCTATCCTGTCCCGCAGGAGCTCCAGTGCCGATCCGGTTCCCTCGCCCTCATCGCCCACTATCTCCAGCTGGATTCCTCCCTGGTACTCCAGTTGATCGTCCAGTCTGTCCATGCCTGAGAGTAGGTAGGCCGAGTCCACATCGTTCTCCTCCAGGTTTCTTAGAGTCATGGAGAGTATCTGCTGGTCTCCGTGCCTCGACAGGCATCTTTCGTCGCCACAGAACACGACAGCCTCCGACACCTGCCTCTCACCCAGCTGTTCCCTAAGCATCGTGCTGACGGTCTCGGATCGGTTGTTTCCCTCCCTGTCTGCCCTGTCGTCCAGCCTGTTGACGAGGCCTTCCTCCAGCGTCAAAGACACCCTCCGTTTCGCCACATCAAATCTCGAACCCGGTCAGGTTTAAGCATATGTTCGGTCAGCCAACAGTGTGAACGTACTCGTCACCGGAGGAGCAGGATTCATCGGGTCACACCTCTCGGAGCTACTTGTCCGCAGAGGAACAGCACCCACGGTTCTAGATAATCTGTCCTCTGGCGCCAGGGAACTTGTTCCGGACGAAGCGACGCTTGTCGAGAAGGACTTGGCGGAAGACGACCTGCAGCCGGAGCTCGAGGGCGCTGATGTCGTCTACCATCTTGGCGGCTAACCCGTCCGTCAACAGCTTTCCGGATGACAGGGAATCCGATTTCCGCGATAACTGTGTTGCTACGAAGAGGTTGCTCGATGCCGCCGCGGACTCGGAGATCGATGAGTTCGTGTTTGCCTCCAGCTCCGTTGTCTACGGTGAGGACGCCGATATACCGACTCCGGAGGACGCGCCGCTGGAGCCGATATCGATGTACGGTGTCACGAAGGCAACGTGCGAGAGGATGTCGCATCTCTACGCAGACAGGTTCGGGTTCGATGCCACGGTTGTCCGGCTGGCGAACATCGTCGGCGGCAGAGCTCGAAAGGGGGTGACCTATGACTTCGTTGAGAAGCTACAAGAAAATCCTGAAGAGCTGGAGATACTCGGGAACGGCCGCCAGAAGAAGAGTTACCTGGAGGCGGAGGACGCCGTTGCAGCGATGGAAGCCGCGCGGAGTGCGCCCGGTAGCGTGTACAATGTCGGGAGCCGGGACTCCGTTTCGGTCACGCGGATAGCTGAGATCGTTTCGGATGTGATGGGTCTTGACCCCGAGTTCAGCTATACCGGTGGTCGCAGGGGCTGGAGCGGGGACGTGCCGGAGATGAGGCTGGACATCTCCGCGCTCGCCGAGGAGTCGGACTGGGAGCCAGCTATGAGCTCGGAAGAGGCTGTGAGAGCGACCGCAGAGGCGCTCAGCTGACCTTCTACATGTATCCGAGATCCCTTAGCTTGTTCATGATCTCTTCCTCGTCCTTGTTCTGGGCTCGTCCTGCTCTTTCCTCCGTGTTCTCCACGTCCTGTAGCCAGGCAGGTATCTGGTCGCTTGGGTCTGTGGAGACCTCGCTCCCCAGTGACCTGTAGCCGGCCCAGTACTTGGGGCTTATTGGGATGTCCTCTTCGTCATGTCTCCGGGGAAGGTCTTCCTCTGACTCTGGATACTCCTGCATTCGCTGGAACTCGCTGACGCAGTCGGGGCAGAGGTGGTGCCAGGTTGCGTCCCAGACGTCGCGCTCCGTGAACTGGAGGATGGGGTGGACGCGGAGATGTTCGGGTTCGTTCCTCGGCGAGTAGAACTCCTCGTTCCCGCGGCTCTCGTGCTCGTCCCACCTGACGCCGTTTATGACGAGCTCGATGCCCTGTTCCTCTATGAACTCGTTCATCGGCACCGTCTTCAGTAGGTGGTTCCCGGACTCGGTGTCCATCAGCCAGGGCACCTCCTCCAGGTCTTCATCGACTCGCCTGACCTCCTCTTGGTTCCTGTCGTTCAGCTCCTCCACCGGTACCTTGTCTCCCGGCTGATCTGCCTTCTCTATGAGGTCGCTGTTGCGGATGTTCACGACCTCGAAGCCCCAGTCCCCCCCTATTCTCTCGACATAGTCCTCTATCTCGTCGAAGTGCTGTCCGTGGTCCACGAACATGAACCGTGGCTTCTCGATGTCGTTCTCCTCGCACACCCGTTTGACGAGCCAGGCCGTGAGCGTTGAGTCCTTCCCGCCCGTGAAACCTATCACGGTGTTCTCGGCGTCGTGCTCCTCTAGCGCCCTTTTGACCGTCATTTCTCCGGCTCTGATCTTTGCTTTCATGGGTGCGTCCTCTATCTCGCTGCGTGTAACTGGTGCTTCCATAACAATAATGCATAACTTATGCATAGTATTTAATGGGTGGCTTTTGGTTGTCCAAGACCTGATACTGTGTATGCCCGACACAGTGATATACGACGGCAACTGTCCCTTCTGCAGGCTTGCGGCGAACACCGCTTCCAAGTTTCTGGGGCTGGAGAGACTAGAGTTCGACTCTGGCGATGCTCAGCGGTTGCTTGAACGGGAGTTCGATGATCCTGGTTTCACGCTCTACCTCTTCGAGGAGGATACAGTGTACTTCGGGGGTGAGGCATCCCGAAGGATAGCGGAGAGACTGGGGTTGCCGGGGTTCCTCGCCGAATACGTTTCGGAGCACTACCTGCAGCTGGCAGGACTGTTGTCTGTCCTGACTGGCAGGCGGAGGTCGGTTGAGCTCCCCTCATGCAACGGAGAGTGCAGAATTCACCGCGGCGGTGGTAGGAAGCCGAGGTCGTGAGGGGTTAGTTCTGTCTGAATCTGTCAAGTATCTTCCTGCCGACGTCTTCGGGGTTGTGGAACTCGTCTATGTCGAGGTTGTTGACCATGAGAACCGCGTCCTCGTGGTGGTCGCCCTTGATTTCTCCCTTTGGTGTCTCTTCCGGTAGTGTTTGGACTCTCCCTCTCCGTGCTCTGCGAACCCGTGGTCGGATAGGACTATTAGGGGTTCGTCCGAGTCGAAGTCGTAGTAGTCCAGTAGCTCTCCGAGCGCGTTGTCCATCTTCCTGTAGAAGTCCAGGACTATGTCGTCGCCCCAGTAGAAGTGTGATATGCGGTCGAGCTGCATGAACACAACGGCGAACAGGTCGGGATCATCTCCGAGCACCTGCTTTGACTTTTCCAGAAGCTGGTTCATGTCCTGCTCCAGTTCCTCGGGGTCGGAGGACAGTCCAAAACCCTCTGGCTCGTAGTCCGTGTTCCAGTTCAGTGGAGGAGCTACCGCGGGTACTTGGAGGACGCGGACATCTATCCTGTCGTCCAGCTTCTCCCAGACGAACTCTGCGTCGATGTCACTCCTCCGCTGGAGCTCGTCGTCCACGATGAAGTCCTGGTGGCCATGTTCCGCCTGGGTCTTGCCCGTGAATATCGAGGTCCAGACTGCTGCGGACTTCGGTTTCTCGTCCACGGTCAGAGTCTTGTAGTCGCACTCCTTCATAAGCCGGTCGAAGTTCGGTAGCTCGTCCCTGTGCGGCTTGATCACGTCCCAGGTCGCGGCGTCCACACCGATGATTTTCATCTGTCCAGATACCCCAATTCTTCAGCTTCTGACCAATCTCTCGGGCTTCCTCTTCTGAGAGGTTCTCAGCGTCGACGTGAGTCTGTTCCGACAGCTCCCGAAGCTTGTCTTGCACGAACCGCGACAGATTGATGTGGTTTTCATCTACGTACTCGGCCAGCTCCTCCGGTAGCGAGATAGTTTTCCTCTCCACGTATTTGGATGGGACCTACTGATTAAAAACAGCTCGAGCGAGCCACCGGAACACTGATATTGAGGCCTGCCGTTCCACTTGTGTGAAGGTATCGGTTGTTGGAGGCGGCTTTACTGGCCTCTCCGCAGCGGAGGTAGCGCACAGGAAGGGCTGCGATGTAGAACTCTACGAGAACTCCAGCTACGATGATGGTGATGAGGTGGTTAGAGCATGGGGTGGCGGGGTCGCCGAATACTCCAAAATTCCCCGATCCAAAAGCGCCGACGGATACATCCGCGACCTGCGGAAGATAACGCTTATGGAGGGCGGTGAGGCCGAAACAGAGTTCGAACTGGAAGACGGCGCTATGCTTGAGAGACCGGCTTTCGACGCATCCTGGGGCAGGAGCCTGCGAGACAAGGTTGATGTCAAAGAAAACTTTGATGTTTCAGAGAGTGACTTCTGGAGAATATGTGAAGGCAGTGACCTGGTAATCGATGCCACGGGCGCCAGACCCATCTCAACAGAGGTAAATAACACGGTCCACAGTTCGAATGTGGCCGCAAAGACGGTCTCAGCAGTCGTAAAAGGAGACTTCTCTGAGGTTCACCCCGGCGCCATGATTTCCCCATACAGCTCCGGGTACAAAGGTATCAACCCGATTAACGAGAGAGAATCTACAGTCCTGGTT
>KB659933.1_pt16 | contig 19439 bp, 19 predicted proteins | sample 558768 | NCBI scaffold set KB644980.1 | reverse complement strand
ACGGGTACGCAGCGGTTACGGCACCGAGCAGAACCAGGCCGAAGTCCGCGGAGTACTTCTCGGGCAGTATGAACAGCGATGAAGACGGCTCTGTCAACAGCAGCGGAAGAAGAGGTATAACCATTGCAAACGCAATTACCTCGAAAAGAGTCGTGACGAATAGCACCTTGAAGGTGTCAGACCTTCCCACACCCACCTTTTCCAGATCAAGGTTTTAACAGAGAACAGATAAGCAAGCTCTCGCAACAATAACGAATTATGTTCAGCCCTAGAACCTGGTCTCAGTAACCGGGATTGAGTACGCCTACGAACACACCAGCATCACGGCTCTCCTAGTGGAGATGAAAGAGAAAGGATGAGACCGAATTGAGTGCCTACATGCTCCTTTCTTGCCCTCCTACGCATACTTAGACGCAAAAACTCAGCTTCCCAATCGCAATTGAATTTGTCACTTGAGGCCGAAATACGCCTCATACCACCTAGTATCACGCCCGGTCACTGAAAGCGTATACCAGAGATCTTTTCGTAGTAGCCGGCCTTCCAACTCTGTCTTCTGTCAGAACTCCCATTGCCCCCTCTTTCCCTCGGAGGTCCTCTCCCATTTCATCTACTATCACTTCACCTAGCTCGGCTTCTGGGAGTTGTTCCTGCATTTTTTCCGGTAATTTTGCTTCACCTGAGCCGCCCTCAAAGTAATTTTCTCCATCGTAAATCACGCTCCAGTTCGAGAGGAAGTAATCTCCGCCAATGTCCTCAATATAACCCTCAATACCTACCCCCAGTTCCGCATCTGTGGTTTCGAACGATTTTTCCGCCCTTATCGTCGCTGCTTTCCGCGCCTCCTGTACTCCCACTGGCTGATCGATACCTGTCTCCACATCGATTGACTCCACATCAAATTCCTCGTAAAACTGTCCAGCAGCTTGCCTGAGAGCTTTTAATTTGGCGGAATTATTGGTTCCGGCAGCTAATTTCATACCCCGATCATGCCCCCAAACTCTTTTTGAACCCCTTGGCGTTCCCCACGTGTTCCTCTATCGTTTCGTCCGACATTCTGTCGAGTGTTGAGGTCATGAAGCTCATTCTCTGGATGTCGTCTATCTTGTCGCGGTGCTCCTTGATGAAGTTCCAGTAGAGCCCGTCCCAGTGCTCCTCCCATTCCCGCTGTCGAAGTGACCCATCTTGTTGATGTAGTTGGAGCTGGAGATGTATGGCTTGGTCATCATGTCGGGCCAGGCGTACTGGCTCATGCCGTAGACGTTCGGTACCATGACCCAGTCGTAGGCGTCGACGAACATCTCCGTGAACCACCGCGTTACCTCGTCCGGGTCTATCTCCAGCAGCAGCATCACGTTGCCGAGAACCATGAGGCGTTCGATGTGGTGGCAGTAGCCGCGCTGATTCGCGTTCTCCACGCTGGTGTCGACCGCCGGCAGACCTGTCTCGGCCGTGTAGAACTCCTCTGGTAGCCCGTTCTGGCAGTCGAAGAAGTTTGCGTCGCGCATGGTCTCTCCCTCGATCTCGTAGAGGGCGCGGATGTACTCCCTCCAGCCTATGATCTGGCGTATGAAGCCTTCCAGCGAGTTCATCCTGACCTCGTTCTCCTCTCTGTAGTCGAGGGCGCCGTCCACTATCTGCATCGGCGATAGGAGGCCTGTGTTGGTGCTTGAAGAGAGGACTGCGTGGAAACCGAACTTGATGCGCTCGTCCAGCGCGTCCTGGTACGGCCCGAACCTGTCGAAGCGCTCCTCGAAGAACCCCTGCATCGCATCCCTTGCCTGGCTGTGAGTGACCGGATAGAACCACGGGTCTCCGTCGTCACCTAGGTTTCCTCTCGTGTGGCTGAACTCCTCGCGTACGTACCTGCGGGCCTCCTCGACGTACTCGTTGTTGTAGGTCTCCGCCTCCGGAATCTCGACGTCTTCTGGCAGCTTCTTCCTGTTGTCGGAGTCGAAGCTCCACTTCCCGCCCTCTGGCTTCCCGTCCTCGTCCACCATGATGTCGAGGCGCTTCCGCATCTCCTGGTAGAAAGGCGCCTGCTTGTATCTATGATTCTCGAAGAACTCCCGGTTCCACTCCATCGAGTTCACGAACAGCGGTGTCTGCAGGAGCTCTAGCCTGGTGTCGTGCTCCTCCGAGAGTTCCTCCAGTTCTCCGCCCAGCTTGTGGTCCACGGGGTCGAAGAGCGCGATCTCGTCTGCTTCCTTGAACACCTCCCGAATCCTGCTGTCTGCCTCCGAGTGTTCCACGTATTCGAGGTCGCGGCCTTTGGCGTACGCCTTCATTGAGGCGCGGTGAAGCACCAGTTTCTTGGCGTGGTAGTCGAAATCGGAGAAGTACCTCGGGTGCTCGACAAGCAGGGTTTTGTCGGCCTCGAGGCGCGACGTGTCCTCGAAGAGCTGGTTCGGCATCTGGAGTGCGACTTTCACAACCAATATTGATGGACTCAACTATAATACTCCCTGGACTCAGCCCTACGCACCCTGCTCTCGTTCTACGCCAGCTTTGGAATCCAAGTCACTGCGTGGATATGATTGGATGCCGCCGAAGTCGTGAAGGCCGGAGAAGAGCGCGCCGCGCCAAATGATATCAGGACATAACAGGGAGATGACAGCTGGATTGGTCTGACACGGCGCCATGCAAGACCCTCTGAAGCCCGCCTTCAAGATCTCTCGTGGTACAGCTGGTGCTATGATGTTTGTGGTAGGTGTGCTGGAGCTGCTCTTCACAGCGTATGTTCTTTGAAATCGACTGCGACACGTGTACGACCTTCGCCTTAGGTCACTATGTCGGACAGTATCGATAGCACCCGCCTGATCAGTCCGGTGCCTTTGCTGTGTTCCCCACTGTCGTTGCCTCTGGCTTCGAATGAGCCCGCCGTCTCGCCGTCGTGGCGAACCTCTACCGTTCTCGTTGTGTCAGCGATGGAGCCTTTGTATGACATGGAGACAATCTGTTGGGTGCAGAGCTGCGTGCCGTTTTCTCTTTCCAGCTGGATGTCGACGATGGTTCTATTGGTGTTCGGTCTCTCCACGCGGTGGTCGATGGTGTAGCATGGGGTCGGCGCCCGCATGCTGCCATTGAACGTCACGCCGCTGTTCGTGTCAACGAAGCTTACTGATTCTTCCGTCAGCCCCGACTCCTTGCTCTCCAGCTCCACCTGAACCTCCGGTGTCTCGCTGAACCCTGTTGAGCCGGGTGATTCTGGTGCCGCGGCCGTGATAGTTTCTGAGCCGCCCGGAGCGTGCCCCTGTGATCCGGTGACTAGTATCAGCACCGCCAGCCCGACTGCAGCCCACCTATGACTGGTTTTTAGGTAACTGTTGGTTGCGGAAGATCCAATCATTCCTGCCGTATCAGGGACACGCGGCGTAGCCGCCGTCCCAAGATTTCTTCGGTGTAGCTTTCCACTTCTCCATCTTTTTCTAGGGTGTTCAGTAGTCCGTGTACGTCGCGATGACGGAAACCAGTCTCGTCCGCTAGCCTTCTAGCCGACGGCTTTTCGCCGCTGTCTATTATCTCCTTGGCGGTCTGTAGGAGCTGTTCCTTTCTCACCGATTCGTTTTTAGTCGAGGCCGTAGATAAGCGTAGTGGAATGAGGGAGACCGATGAGGAGAAGGAGCAGCAGATTGAGGAGCTGCTAGAGAACATCCAGGATCAGCTGGACTTCCTAGAACAGGTCTCTTCGAGCGGCGAGGAAGAAGATTAAAAATTTTTGGTGGTGTGGTGGTCTATGTATGAGAAAGCTCAGACGCTCTGACGCAATCAACGACATGTTCGAACAGATGGAAAACTTGGTTCAGAACCTGCAGGGCCGCGACCTTGAGGATGTCATGGTCGACTTCCCCGTAGACATCTCTCATGATGGGAACACGGTCACGGTGGATGCCGAGCTGCCGGGCGTCCAGAGAGACGAGATAGATATCAAGGCCGACTCCGAGACCTTGGAGATATCTGCCTCCGTAGACCAAGAGGTGCGAGAGGAGAACGAGGAATACATCCGTCAGGAAAGAACCCGGAGAAGCGTGCACAGGACTGTTGCCTTCCCGGCACCAGTAGACACCTCCACGGTGGAGGCCGACTATGAGGACGGCGTCCTCGAGGTCACCGCGGAGCTGCAGGAAGGCGAGGGCAAGGTACAGGTAGACCTGGATTGAAGCCGTCCGAGGCCAACGAGGTTCTCGACGCTTTGGAGGAAGAGTCAGGCAACGTCAAGAGGGCCGCACGCCAACTCAGCGGCGAGGCGGCCGATATCTTCTTTCATCCTCCTGCCGATACGGCGGAGGAGTCCGCGCACAACACTGGTTTTCAGCCCTCTGAGATAGTGAAGACTCTGATCTTCTCCGCCGAGCACAGACACGTTGCTGTTCTGTGCCCCGGCGACACCTCTGTAAGCGAGCCCAAGCTCAGTAGACCACGTTGGGTCATCTGTGGAGCTCGCGTCGCCCGAAGAGGTCACGGATATGACAGGCTACATAGTGGGCGGCGTAGCGCCATTCGACCTCGACATACCCGTTCTGGCTGACGAACAGGTCATGGGTCGCGACGAGGTGAAGCCCTCTGCGGGCTCGCGGTGCGCAGGCGTCAGCCTGAGTCCAGAACTCCTGGTTGAGGTCACGGACGCTGAGGTCGCGGATATCTCCCGGTAAGGTATTATAATCCTTGGAGAACCCTCGAAGGTCGTGGATACACAAGAGAGCATGGAGTTGGTGAAGAGAAACACCGCTGAGACCGTGAAAGACGAGGAACTGGAGGATATGTTGTCGGGCGACGAGGCACCGACAGCGTACATAGGGTATGCTCCGACCGGCACGATGCACATCGGCCACTTCACCACCGTCCGGAAGATCGCGGACTTCGTGGACGCGGGATTCGACTTCAGGTTTCTGTTGGCGGATGTCCATGCCGAGCTAGACATCGAGAAGACCCCGCGACAGCTCGTGGAGGCCCGGACAGAATACTACCGCGAGGCCATCGGTGCGATGCTCGAGGTCGCCGGCATCGACGAGGAGGACGTGGAGTTCGTGAGGGGCTCGACCTTCCAACACGACGCGGAGTACCAGAAGGGATACATGCAGATAATGGAGGAGACCACCGTAAACAGGATGAAACGGGCGGTGAACGAGGTAGTCAGGCACAGCGATTCGATGAAGTGCAGCGGACTCCTCTACTCCGCGATGCAGATAATGGACTGCGCCTCTGCGGGTTTGGACGTGGACGTGGCCTTTGGTGGCCTGGATCAGCGCCGGATCTACATGCTGGGGCGTGAGGTTCTGCCACAGATAGGCGATGACAAGCCTGCCTGCGTTTTTGCGCCCCTGCTTTCGGGTCTCTCCGGCGGAAAGATGAGCGCGTCCGACGACACCTCAAAGATAGAGGTTCACGACTCCGACGAAGAGGTACGCGACAAGATCAACCAGGCCTACTGCCCTGCAGGCGAGGCAGAGGACAACGGCGTGCTCGAGTACCTCCAGCACCTCATTTTCCCCGTGATTGAGGGTCGTGGGGAGGCGTTCGAGGTCGAGAGGCTTGAGGAACACGGCGGCGACCTCCGGTACGAGTCTTACCAGCCGGTTGAGGAGGACTACACCAGCGGCGAACTCCATCCAGCCGACCTCAAGGAGGCGGTAGCGGACGAGCTCGTAGCGCTCATTGAGCCGGTGCGCAACAGGCTCGACGAAAAGCAGGAACTAATGGCTGAGGCCTACCCCGAGCAGTACGGATGATAGACATAGACGTCTTCCGCGACAACCCTGAGAGGGTAAAGGAGTCGGAGAGACGACGCGGAAGCGACCCTTCGCGCGTCGACGAAATCGTGGAGCTGGACGGCCTATGGCGCGACAAGCTCCAGGAACTGGAGCAGAAACAGCAGAGAAGGAATGAGGTGGGCGACGAGATAGCTGAGAGGAAGCGCAACGGAGAGGACGCCGAACAGCTCATCGATGAGATGCAGGGCCTCAAACAGGAGATAGACACACTGGAGGACAGGGTCGACGAACTCAAAGAGCAGAGGGACGAGGAGCGCTACCGCGTTGGAAACCTGCTTCACGAGGACGTTCCGAGCGGGGACGGCGAGGAGGACAACGTGCAGATTCGGACGTGGAATCCCGGTGACCGGAGGGAGGAGTCCGAGCTCGGCGCGGACATACTCGACCGCTATGACCTTCTGTCCGGTCAGAAGGCAGCGGAGGTATCCGGCGAGAGAGCCTACTACCTGGATCCGAAGCTGTTCAAACTCAACCAAGCGCTCATCAACTTCGCGTCCGACTTCATCTCCGACAGGGGCTTCGATGTCTACCAGGTTCCGTTCATGCTCGAAGAAGAAGCGATCTCGGCGGCGGTGGATATAGAGGCGTTCAGGGAGCAGCTGTACCAAGTCAACGAGAACGGCCGCTATCTAATTGCTACGGCGGAGCACTCGCTTGCCGCAAAGTATATGGACACGGTGATAGAGGAGGAGCTGCCTTTGAGGCTCGGTGGCTTCTCCACCAATTTCCGCCGCGAGGCCGGGAAGCACGGGAAGCAGACCCGTGGGCTCTGGAGGGTTCACCAGTTCGAGAAGGTGGAGCAGTTCGTTTTCTGCAGACCGGAGAACCACTTGGACATTCTGCAAGAAACCTTGGAGAACGCTGAAGACATAATGAAGGAGCTGGAACTCCCTTATCGTGTAGTAGAAAAATGCGTTGGGGACATGCCTGACAAGGCATTCCAAGAGTTCGACATCGAGGTATGGAGACCGCCGCTCGGCGAATACGGGGAGGTCGGGAGCTACGGGTCGTGTACTGACTATCAGAGCCGCGAGTACGCAACCAAATACTTCGAGAACGGGGAACGCCGCACGCCGTACACGGTCTACGCCACCGCCCTCGCCTCGTCTCGGATAATCACTGCGCTGTTCGAGAACCACTTCGAGGACGGCGAGCTATACATACCGGAGGCATTGAGGGAATATCTTGGTGGCAGGTCGGTTATAGCTCTGTAGCTAGAACTTGGATTCGTACCTCAGGGCTTCGACTACAGCGGGTGGCTCTCCTTTCCTGTATGCTGCATCACAGTCTCTCCAGCTGGTGCTCTGGGAACATTTCATTCTTTACAACGTCCTTTCCCATGTCGTCCAAGTAGCGGGCGATGTCCGAGGCGCACAGACCGTGAACCTCTCCGCTCAGAAGCACCGGGTTTCTGTCCTCAAGAGAGCTCTCGATTTCGCCAACGTCACTCGGCACCCCAGATGTTCCCTTCACTCTGAAAACTTGATCCACTTTATCGCTGTCAATATACGTATCTCCGAGTTCCATCCGTGGTGGCAAAAGCTCACAGAGCTCGACATCTCTTTCCCTCTCCTGCTTAACAAGGTTCTGTACCTCCTCCTGGCTTATGTGGGTTTCATCGAGATCCAGTCCGCTGGCGGTGTCCGAAAGGTGGATGTCATATACCCCTGGAGGTAATAGGGTATGGGCGTAGTCTGTGCCTTCCATCTTACCGGTGTATCGTCAACTATCCACTGCCCTGATGACGGCAGAGGTTTTGATTTAAGCGTGGGATACCTGTATCTGAATCAGTGACAACTGTACTGGTGGCGGAGAAGCCGAAGGTGGCGTCGAGGATAGCAAACGCTCTGGGAAGCCACGAAACGATTGAGAACCGCGGTGTCAAGAACTACAGAATAGAGACCGATGAAGGAGAGCTTGTGGTGTCCCCGGCGGTTGGACACATCTTCAACCTTGAGGACGCGGGTGACGACTGGGAGTATCCTGCTTTCGAGACAGAGTGGCTGCCGATCTTCGAGACAGACGACTCCGCTGGATACGTCAGGAAATACTACCGGAACCTGGAGGACCAGCTCGAGGACGCGGACGAGTATGTCAATGCCTGCGATCTGGATCTGGAGGGATCCGTCATTGGCTTCACGGTGCTGAACTTCATCGCCGATGCTCCAGAGAAGAGGGTCAAGCGCATGAAGTTCTCGACGCTTACTTCTTCCGACCTTCAGGAAGCGTTCGATGACCTGGATGAGTTCGATGAGGGGATGACGGAGGCGGGGCTGGCACGCCACGTCCTAGACTTCTACTACGGCATCAATCTGTCGCGCGCACTGATGAAGGCCGTGCAGGACAACGACCGCTACGAGACCCTGTCCACTGGACGGGTTCAGGGGCCCGCACTGAAGCTTCTGGCGGACCGCGAGCGAGACATACAGGCGTTCGACCCGGACGACTACTGGGAAATCTACGCCCAGATATCGGGGCTTGAGGCACAGTGGAGGAACGGGGACGACGACCGCATCTGGAACGAGGACGAGGCGGAGGCAACACACGAGACGGTTCGGGAGGCCGGCGAGGCCAACGTGTCGGAGGTCTCGAAGCGCGACTACAAGCACAGACCGCCGATACCTTTCAACCTGACTGGCCTTCAGAAGGAGGCGTCCTCCCAGATTGGTCTGTCACCGAAGCGGACGCAGTCGGTAGCGCAGGACCTGTACGAACAGGGCCTGATCTCCTATCCGAGGACGGAGTCGCAGAAGCTTCCGCCAAAGATAGGCTACGAGTCTATACTGAAGCAGCTCAAAGCCCAGGAGGATTTGGGGGACGGAGCTGAAACTGTGCTTGACAAAGAGAACCTCTACACCACTCAGGGCTCGAAGGATGACGACGCCCACCCCGCGATATATCCTACTGGTAAGACGCCGTCCGGTTTGGACGGCAAGGACAGGAAGCTGTACGAACTAGTAGCAAAGCGATTTCTCGCGGTCTTCGGGGACGCAGCGCAGCGCCGCTCGGTCGAGACCAGCTTCTCTGTGGAGGAGGAGCGGTTCTCCGCGAAGGCGAAGTTCACGCTGGAGCGCAACTGGTACGACCTCTATGAACCGTTCGTCAATGTAAGTGACGACCCCCGACCGGACTTCAGCGAGGGCGACACCGTACAGGTGGAGGAGGTTGACCTGGAGGCGAAGGAGACCCAGCCACCGAACCGGTACTCGCAGTCCACCATCGTGTCGGAGATGGAGGATCGCGACCTCGGAACGAAGGCAACGCGCGCCGACACCATCCAGAGCCTGTACGACCGGGACTTCATCGACGGCGGGAGGATTGAGGTTACGCGCCTTGGCCTGGCGATAGTTGAGGCTTTGGAGGAGTACTGCCCCGAGATCCTGTCGGAGGATCTGACCCGGCGGTTCGAGGAGCTGATGGAGGACATCCGCCGCGGCGAGGAGACCCGCGAGAACGTCTTGGAGGAGGCGAGAGAAGAGCTCGGGGACATCCTCGATGAGTTCGAGGATCACCAGGGTGAGATAGGTGAGTTCCTGGTTGAGGCCATAGATGAGCGCAGGGAGGAGCGCCGCCGCCTCGGTCCGTGTCAGGAGTGCGAGGACGGTATGCTGCGCATTGTGAAGACCAGTAACGGCAGGTTCGTGGGGTGTTCCAGCTATCCGGAGTGCGAGAACACGTATCCGCTCCCGGGTTCGGGGAGCATCGAGTCGCGCGAGAACCCGTGCGATGAGTGCGGGAAGCCCATGATATACGTTGCGCGGAGCTCCTCCTCGAACTTCTCGATGTGTATCGACCCGGACTGCCCCTCGAAGGACGACTGGGACTGAAAAACAACCGGCCTGAAGACCTTGGCATGGCTGTGAGCAGGCCGTCGGTGGTAGCTTTCTCGCTACTCGTCGCGGCGGGTGCCGTCCTCCTGCCCTTGGAGCCTGCTTTGGCCTTTGTTCCGTTCGCGGTTTCGGTTCCGGTCTTGGGGCTGCCGCACGGGGCGGTGGACGAACTGGTGCCGTACTGGATGGGAGAGCTGGATCTGTACAGGTCAGTGGGAGCTGTCTTTGCGCTCTATTTCCCGCTCATGGCCGCATACGTGCTGTCGTGGGTAGCATTCCCGGTTCCGTCCTTGGTTTTCTTCCTCGGCCTCACTGTCTACCACTGGGGACAGGGAGATCTCTTTCACCTGCTTGACAGAGGGGCTTCTCATCTCCGGAACCGTTCTGAGAAGGCCCTAGCTCTGGTGGTTCGTGGCTCCGTGCCTGTTCTGGCTCCGATGCTTTTTTTCCCGGACAGGTATGCCGAGGCAGCGGGTTTTGTCGCGGGCTCTGCGGGCCTGTCCTCGCTTCCGTCGCTGGGTTACGTGTACGCAGGTATGGCTGCTCTTGGTCTCACGCTGTTCTACGCGGCTTACCTCTTGGTGGTGAAGGATTGGAACGCCGGTCTTAGGTTGGATCTCTCAGAGCTGGGTGTGCTGTGGCTCGGGTTCGCGCTGGTTCCACCCGTTCTCTCGGTTGGCGTGTACTACATTGTCTGGCACTCGCTGCGCCACTCCGAGCGTTTGCTGGACATCCAGGACGTGACAGCTCCGCCAGATCCTTGGCTGTTCTCCACGGCCAGGCGGTTCCTATGGTGGTGCTGTCTCTTCCGCTGCTGGCCGTGATGTACCTGGTTCTGCCGGTGTCCGGGGTCGGTCTGCGGGAGCTTCTTGGTTTCTTTCTGGTTGTGATATCCGTCTTGACGTTGCCTCACACCGTCTTGGTAACGTACATGGATCTGCGTCAGGGTGTTTGGGGCTAGATTCTCTCCGCTAGCTGTACGTAGGACTCCTTCAGTTGCCGCATTCTGTGGACACTGCAGGACTCGTTGGCCACATGAACCTCCTCTGTGTCGAGACCTATCTCCACGAAAGGTATGTCCTCGCGGGCGAAGAACCTGCCGTCGGAGGCGCCGCCGGACGTGACAGCCTCTGGGGTGTCACCCGTTACGGACTCCACGGCCGACACCGCTGCTTCCTGGAATCCGCGGTTCTCCAGCAGGAATGGCTCTCCGCTGTTGCTCCTGACTTCCACTCGGTAGTCGGCTTCTACCTCGCTGAGAGCGGACTCGACATCCCTAACTATTGTCTTCGGTGACTGCGACCTCACATATCTTATGTCCATTCCTACCGTTATGCGCGATGGCGTGCTGTTGTAGACATCGCCGGTGTTGACTGCCGTGACCTCCGAGGTCGGCTTCGGGAGCTTGTCGTCCTCGCTGTGGCTCATCTCAAGCCCGTTCAGGGCTTTGAGGACTTCGGGTAGGTCGGAGGTGGCGTTGTCGCCGAGTCTGGGCTTGGAGGCGTGGTACTCGTCGCCGAATACGTGTATGTCCAGCCAGACGATGCCTCTCATTCCGACCTGTATGTCGAGGTCGGTGGGTTCGCCTATCACCGCGACCTTTGGGAGTCTGCCCTCCTCCCTGAGATCTTGGAGCATGGCGCTGGTACCCCTCCTTCCTCCCTGTTCCTCGTCTCCTACGACCATCAGGCTGGCGCCGCTGTGGCCTCTCTCCTTGAGCTCGAGGAAGGCGGCTATCTGAGCCGCGAGACCGCCTTTCATGTCGGAGGCACCGCGGCCGTAGAGCCTGCCGTCCGCCACCACAGGGTCGAACGGCTCGGATGTCCACCCGTTCCCCGGTGGCACGACATCCATGTGGCCGTTGAAGCACACCGATTCGTCGCCGAAACCAGCGTAGAGATTGTAGACGCCTCCGTACTCACGTAGCTCTGGCTCGACGTCATGTGATTCGAGCACCTGTATCAGGTACTGGAACGCGTCACCCGATTCGATGGGAGATACTGTCTCCTGCGAAATGAGCTCTTGGGCTATCTCACACGGTTTCAAGCGGCACCACCGTACCTTGCATCGTAGATGTCTGCCTGAAGATGTGCGGGTGTTGGTCTCCAGTTCATCTCTTCGCCATCAGGATTGTATCCGGCCCTCATCCTCGTGCGTCGTGCGAAATCGTCTGCATCAACTCCTCTCTCTTCTTCGAGGTAGTCCGATACCATGTCTACTATGCCGCCTTCGCCGTACATGACCTCGTCTCTGTCTAATCCCTTGCACTGGAAACCCTCGCTCCCTTCCGCTGCGAGCTCTCGTGACATCTCCAGTGACTCCTGACAGGTTATCTCCTCTACGCCCTCATCCGCGAACTTTTTCTGTATCTTTGGGAGATTTGCGATGAACCCATCGGCCATGTATATCATGTCTTGGCGCCAGTTGTCTATAAGGTCGCAGGCTAGACTCTCCCCGTAAGCGTCTCTGAACGCCGAGGCGGTAGAGGTATCCTTGACATCCTCGTAATCGAAATCTATATTGGGAAGGGTTCGAATCTCCAAGGCGCCTCTCGCGCCGGGCCTCATCCTCGGATCCACCCACCAGTTATCGACGGGCACTGGTAGCTCGTCGGTACGCATCTCTGTACGTGTCTCCTCGATAACTCCGTCATCCTCGTACATTAACATGACCTCGACTACTTCTTCATCTTCCTGAAGTTGCTTGTACGGAGCTGTGACCTCTGCAGGTACCGCCGCCGTCACGCAATCACCTTCTTCAAGTCCAGTTTCCTCAGCTATGCCGAGATCTCCTGCAGACTTTTCAGGTGCGAACTCCACGTACAAGCCTTCCAGGAAATTGTATGAATCCATCCAGGGAGTCTATCTCTCGAATACGGGGGTTGTCGCCTGCCACTGGCTCGTCGAACGCCTCAGTATCGTCGTGATTGAGACCGTGCCGGTAGGCCTGCTGCCTTACGCTCCGGTGCACCACCTCGCCGTCCTCGATCTGCGGCGATCCGTAGAAGTCGGCGAACACGAAGTCCGTGAGTGCGGTGAACGCAGGACCTTCCCCATTTCCGTGGAGCTGGCTGACGTGGTCATCCATCGCGTCCAGGGCCTGCTCGTAGGTTTCCTCTCCTAGCTCCTCGCTCAAGGCTGTCAGGAGGTTCTCGTCCTCCGCTCGTTCCTCGACTTCTCCGGTTCGACGCCCTTCAGAGCTTCCTCGAGGTCGTTATCCAGGTCTTTCCTCGGTGAACCAGTGAGCTGGAGCGAGGCAGTGCCGTAGAGTGGGAACGCCATTGGCCGGCCCTCATCGTCTACTAATACCCTGTTGTGCTGAGCGATTCGATCCTTGAGGGCCTCCGAGGTATGTTCTCGCGCCTTCTCATTTAGGTTCTCTTCATCCACCCTATCGTCGAGGAGGCGGCGCGTGTAGAACTCCTCGCCTACAGATTCAGCCATCTCGTCACTTACCATGCCCGGGGCTGTGGGTTCCTGCCTCAGCTCAACCGATTTGTCGTTTCCTCTGTTGTATATAGCAACCGCTCTCTCAACGACATTTCTCGCGCCTCTGAGGCTTTGCTGCACTGACCCAGGCCCGGTAAGTTCCTTGCTCGTAGGAGTAACCATCTCGATTTCCGGTGCTCCAGCGTCCGGTTCTATCCAAGAGCCTCCTTCGAGCCATATTTTTTGAGGCACGTCTACAAAATCGCCCTGCTCCTTGCCGTCGTAAATCCCCTCTTCATCCGCTGCGCGCTCGAGGTTTTCAAAAACTTCTTGCTGCTGCTCGGAGTCTACTGCAGAACCATCTTCCTCCAGTAGAAGTGCCTCTTCCTCCGCCCCGACGGTGTCTTCTCCGTCCAGAATCTGGAGTATCATCTCCGCTCCAAGCTTCTCCGCTTTTTCGCTTCTGTCTGTGTTCGTCTGTTGTGTCGTTGACATCGTCTCGTTGCGGTTTTGGATGGCGGAACGAGGAGCTCTGAGTTTGGTTGGGCTCCGTCCCCGTTCGACATCCGGTTGGTCGGGAGCCCCGTCTATTGGTTCTGTGATGGCACAAACAGGATGTCTAGTAGGTCGGCGATACGGCCGTCTGCATCTATACTGGTGGAAGATTGCCGTATCCCTGTTTGCATACTATGAACAGTGCGACCTGTGATTTAAGTAGGTCTCTGTTTTCCTAGCTCGAATCAACGAAATCTTCGATTCTGTCGAATGCCTTGTCTATGTCCTCCGGCTGGGTTGTGCCGAAGCATATCCTTACGTGTTCAGGCTGTCCAAAACTGTGTCCGGGCACGAGAGCGACTCCGTGGTCGATGAGCTCCATGCAGAAGTCCCAGGAGTCCTCACCGATATGTGGGAATACGTACAACGCACCTTTTGGGTCGGTATAATTCCATCCAAGCCTGTCGAGGCGTTCCTCGAGCGTGTCTCGGCGTTCTTTGTAGGAGTTTCGCATTCGCTCCACGTGTTCTGGATCTCTTATGGCTTTCTCGGCCGCCATCTGGCTTATGGTTGGCGGGCTTGCGACTAGCCCGCGCGAGGCCTTGGAGATGCTTGAAGCCTCTGTTGCGCTGGTCACGGCCCATCCGAGCCTCCAACCTGTCATGGCGTGGTTCTTCGAGACCGAGCCGATTGTTACCGACTGTTCCGCGAACTGCGCCGGACTGATGTGTTGCCGCCCGTAGGTGAGCTGCCAGTAGACCTCATCGCAGAGGAGCAACGTGTCTCCTTGATTCGCGGCCTCCGCTACTTGGCGGGCCTCGGACTCCGTCATGACGTGTCCGGTCGGGTTGTCCGGCGTAGTCACTATTGCTATCTCTGACTCGCGTATCAGGTCTCTGCGCTTCGCCGCGGAGCTCGCCGCCGTCGAAGTACCGAGTTGATTCGTAGTCCGCGCCGTGTACGTCCGCTATGAGCTTGTACGGTCCCCATGACGGATTGTTGAGCGCGACCGCGTCATCTTTCTCTAGGTACGCGGCGTATGTGGCGTAGATCGCTTCCATCCCTCCACACGTTGCGACGACCTGATCGGCCTCCACTCCTGATACTCCGTGTTTTCTGTTCTCCTCTTCGGCGATGGCCTTGCGCAGAGACTCTTTCCCGTTTGTGGAGGTGTAGCCCTGCTTGAGATCCAGCTTCTCGCGGGCGTGTTCCTTGACGTGTTCAGGTGTGTCGAAGTCAGGTTGCCCGATGTCGAAACGTACTACGTCGTCCGTTTTCTGCGCCTTCTCAGAGATTTCACGGATTGAGAGCTGTATGTCCTTGACCTGTTCGCGGATCTCTGTCACTGGTTGCTTCTACATCTGTGTTGTTAGCTAGTAGACTTCAATCTGTGTCCGCTTGTGGGCGCACGCAAGATCGGGTTGGGAATGCGCCTAGCCACGGCTCTGGGCGGCAGCGAGCACTGTTGTGGTTCTCGTTAGACTGGAGCAGCTGTATATTGGTCGCTGCAACTGGGTGCGTCTAGAAAACTCCGTTTGACTCCTGTTTCTGCTCTACTATCCCGCTGTCCGTTATCTCAAACTTGATCGACTTGTTTGGCGGCAAGCTGCGGTGTCTCTCGATTCTTGCCTTCCGTTCTTGAATCGTCAGTAAGTTCGACTAGGCACTTGCACCAGTACCTCGGCACGTCCCTTCCTGCTAGTTCGACCCCGTCCTTGTCGAACTTGGAGTACACTTGGTTGGTTACTAGGACTGGTATGCGGCTCTCTCTGGCTGCCTTTGAGAGGGCTGCGAGCATGCTGGAGAGTCTTTGGTTGGCCTCTGGAATGTCTTCCCCGGTTGCCTCCAGTCGGTAGAGAGCCACCAGGGAGTCGACGACTATGAGGTCGACCTCGTCGGCGCGCTCCGATGCCTCCCTGACGGCGTCCTCTTGGGCATCAAAGGTCGAGGGTTCGCTGAGTTCCACATAATCCAAGTCTTCCTCGTCTCCTACCTGCGCAAATCTCTCCGTGGAGAAACCTCCCTCGGTATCGATGTACAGAACCCTTCTGTTTTGTGACGCCTGTTCTGACGCCGTCTCGACGCACAGGTTCGTCTTGCCGGTGGCCGAGCTGCCGTAGAAATTGGTTATCACGCCCTTCTCCAGTCCCCCCTCCAGAAGCCCGTCTATGGCGTCGCTCCCGGTTGAAACGCGGTCTGTGTTCCCCACATCGAGGAACTTGATTCAACCGTTAAAACCAGAGCCTGTGTCGCCAGACTGGTTTTATGCACGTGTATAAAAATCTTGATGAGCCGTAGTGTACTATGACTGATGAAAGCGGTGCTTGTGACCTACGAGGCCAAGCGGAAAAACTTCGAGTCGATGCACCGGCGGAACCAGTTCTACCGCGGTCTGTTCGGCTACAAGCAGACGGTGAAGCGCAACGGCAAGAGGTACGAGTACGACAAGGACGGTCTCGTGGACGCCGCGGGAGTGACGCGGGTAGACGACTCCGTTATCGTGGCGAGGAGAGGATGCGAAGAGCCTGTCCTGGACTACATGCAGGACTGGCAACAGGTCTCCCATCACGTTTTCAAGGTAGAAATCCAAGACAAGGATGTGAGGGAGAAGCTGCAGAATGAGTGAGGAAGAACCAGAGGACGTGCGCCTTCGTGTCGGCGAGGTACCGCCGAACGCACAGCAGGACATCGGCCGCGGCATAGTAAGAATCGACAGCCAGGTGATGCAGGAGCTCGGTGTCTCCGAGGGCGACGCCGTCATGATAACTGGCGAGCGCCAGACCGTTGGACGCATCGCACGGAGCTACCCTGCTGACAAGGGACTGGGGATCGCGAGGATGGACGGCTACATGCGCAAGAACGCCGGCACAAGCCTCGGACAGAAGGTTCAGGTGGAGCCTGCGGAGCTCAAGGAGGCGGACAAGGTCACTCTTGCACCCGCAGAAGAAGGTGTGATGATACAGGTGTCGAACCCGGCGATATTCTCCCGCGCCTTGAAGGATCGGGCCGTGATGGAGGGAGACATAGTGGTGCCGGGCGACGGCAAGGATCGGCCGGGCTCCGTGTTCGACGACATGTTCGACATGGACGCCGGGCGCTTCTCGTTCTCCTTCGGCGAAACCAAGCTCGCAGTGGTGTCAACAAGGCCGAAGGGACCGGTCAAGATAACGGAGAAAACTGATATAGAGATGAAGAAACAAGCAGTACAGGAGATAGGACAGGGACCTGCCCGTGTTCCGGACGTCACATACGAGGACATCGGCGGCCTCGACTCCGAGATACAACAGGTCCGCGAGATGATAGAACTCCCGCTCAAGCACCCGGAAGTCTTCCAGCAACTGGGTATAGACGCCCCCTCCGGCGTCCTGCTTCAAGGACCGCCCGGAACCGGAAAAACCCTGCTCGCGAAGGCAGTGGCAAACGAATCCGACGCCACTTTCATGTCGATCAACGGCCCCGAGATAATGTCGAAGTACTACGGGGAGTCGGAGAAACAGCTGAGGGAGAAGTTCGAGGAGGCACAGGAGAACTCCCCGGCGATAATCTTCATAGACGAGATAGACGCCATCGCCTCCAAGCGGGACGACACCGGTGGAGAGGTAGAACGCAGGGTCGTGGCCCAACTCCTATCCCTGATGGACGGGCTGGAGGAGCGCGAAAACGTCATCGTCATCGCCGCCACCAACCGCGTGGACGCCGTGGACGAGGCCCTCCGCAGGGGAGGAAGGTTCGACCGCGAGATAGAGATAGGTGTACCAAACGAGAGAGGTCGGAAAGAAATCCTCCAGATACACACACGGAACATGCCAGTGACCGAGGACGTCGACCTCGGGGAGCTGTCCGAGATGACGCAGGGGTACGTCGGAGCCGACCTCGAAGCGGTTGCGAAGGAGTCGGCCATGTCGGTTCTGCGCAGACACATACCGGACATAGACCTCAACGAGGAGATCCCGCAGGAGGTAATGGAGAAGCTGGAGGTTGACCGCGACGCCATGATGGACGGCATCCGCAAGGTCGAACCCTCCGCGATGCGCGAGGTCATGGTCGAGGTACCGAAGGTCGAGTGGAACGACATCGGAGGCCTTGACGCCACCAAAGACAAGATGCGAGAGATGATTGAGTGGCCGCAGAAGTACCCCGAGAGATTCGAGAAGCTAGGTGTCGAGAGCCCGAAGGGAATTCTCCTCTACGGCATGCCAGGTACTGGAAAGACTCTACTGGCAAAGGCTGTGGCGAACGAAGCCAACGCCAACTTCATCTCGATTAAGGGCCCCGAGGTCTTCTGCCTGTCGGGAGATACACCGGTGGTGACTGACTTCTGCGGACGGAGAAACATTGAGGAGTTCTATCACAGGGCCAAGGAGGTCAGCACAAAGGTACACGAAGACGACAAGAAGACGGTGTACGAACCTAAGGAAGAGATCACTACCAAGGGAATAGAGGATGGGGAGGTCGTGGACTCGACCGTAGAGAAGTTCTACAGCATCGAGGTGCCTGAAACCTTCGAGATAGAGTTCAGCGATGGCTCCACCGCAAAGGTTTCCGGAAACCAACCGTTCTACACCTCCGAGGGCTGGAAGGAGGCCTCGGAGATATCAGAGGGAGCCAAGGTAGCTGCGCCCGGAGAGATGGAGGCGTTCGGTGAAGACAGGATTGAGTGGGAACAGCTCGATCAAGACAACTTCAAGGTCAGAGAGAATAATGACCTAGTCAAACTGGGCGAGACTGAAGTCGACTCCGAGGTAGAGATAACATTCTGTAGGAAGGTCACTTCACAGGAGAAAACCATCACTGTACCGGAACACCTCACCCCGCGCCTCTCCGAGCTACTCGGCTTCATTGTTGCCGAGGGCAGCCTCGCTGAGGATGAGGTAAGGGTCGCCGCGCTCGAGGAAGAAAACCGCGAGAGGATCGAAGATCTCCTGACGGATCTCGTGGAAAGGGACAGAATCAACCGACGTCAAGACGGCCTGGCGGTCTACTCAAAGGCTTTCGTCGAGCTACTCCATCAGGGATTTGACATCCCGAGAGAGAACAAGACACACGAAGTAGATGTGCCAGGAATCCTCTTCAAGAGCTCAAGGGAGAACTGGAGAGCCTTCCTCAGAGGAGCCTACAGAGGAGACGGCTACATCGGAGACAGCAAGGTGGAATACTGCTCCGCCAGTGAGGATCTCACCTCCGGTGTCGCAAGCCTACTCAGGTTCTTGGGCTACGAGCCGAAGAAATTCAGCGACTCAAGAGGCTACCATCACGTCAATCTGTCGGGCGGAGACGACATAACCGCCTTCAGGAACGACGTCATGCGTGAGAACATCCAGAAGAGGGAAGACAATAGGAACAAGGCCAGACCCATGCCCGACATGAGAGACGAGGTCAAGTTCCTCAGGGATGCCACGCGGCTGACATATGGCAGAGACATAGATGAAGGCGTCATAGCGCCCGTTATCCAGAAGAACCAGGACTTCGGCAGGGACAGGGCAGCGAGGATACTGAGGTCAGTAAAGCAGAGGCTGGCTGAGGTTCGGAGCCTCGAAATCGATAAGAACCCTGAAAGCCTCGAGAGAGCGAAGGATGTTCTCAAGGTCAGCTATCCCGAGCTAGAGCAGGAACTGGGATACAACCCCAAGCATCAGATCAGACAGAAGAATGAGTCCGGGGGAAAGCACGAAGAGATCCGAAGCTACATGCTCGAGGTCAAGGACGGCATACTCTCACAGAAAGTATTCGAGAACGTTCAGAAGCTGGAGACAGCCACTGAAACCCTGGCGTGGAAGGAGGTAGAGGGCGTGGAAGAACGAGGGTCGATGACCATGTACGACCTGGAAACCAACACAGGAAGCCTAATAGGCGGCGAAACCCCTCTGATGCTCCACAACTCCAAGTATGTTGGTGAGTCCGAGTCCGCTGTCAGGGAG
>KB659968.1_pt73 | contig 19666 bp, 21 predicted proteins | sample 558768 | NCBI scaffold set KB644980.1 | reverse complement strand
AGCGTGAACTCAGAGAGCTTCTCGATGTTCGACCGATACATCAGGATATCTGCCGTAGCGGGGATGATGTGATCGGTTGTAATGTTGTCCTCCATCTTGAGGATGCTCTCGCCGCCGACGGTGTCGCCGAGCGGGTCCTTCAGCGGCACGTCGCCGATGTTCGGCCCCTTGATGAGATCGTCGTCGATTGACTCATCTGGGTCGATCAGGTCGGCCTCGGAGCCGTCGTACTCGTCGGGCAGTTCGATGCCCGGCGATTCGAGATCACCGAGTTCCTCGGCGAGGTCGCGCGGATCGACGATCTCGCCCTTGATCGCCGCGGCGGTGGCGACCTCCGGCGAACAGAGATAGACGCTGTCGTCCTCGATTCCGGAGCGACCCTCGAAGTTGCGGTTGAACGTGCGGAGTGAGACCGAATCGGAGGCCGGCACGTGGCCGATCCCGATACAGGCCCCACAGGTTGCCTCCGAGAAGTTGACACCAGCGGCCATCAGCTCGGCCGTCCAGCCCTGTCGGGCGAGGATTTCGGCGGACTGCTTCGAGGCAGGGGCAACGATCATCTCGGTATGTTTGGCCACCTCGCGGCCCTTGAGCATTTTCGCGCCCGGCAGGATGTCCTCGTAGCTGCCGTTTGTACAGGAGCCGATCATGACCTGCTCGACGCGCTCGCCTTCGACTTCGCGGACGGGCACGACGTTGTCCGGCATGCTCGGTTTGGCGATGAGCGGTTCGAGCTCCGAGAGATCGATGGTGATCTCGTCGGCGTACTCGGCGTCTGCGTCGGGTTCGAGCTGCTCGTAGTCCTCCTCGCGGCCGAGCCGGCTGAGGTAATCCCGCGTCTGCTCGTCGGTCGGGAAGATCGAGGAGGTCGCGCCGAGCTCCGTCCCCATGTTGGTGATCGTCGTTCGCTCGGGGACCGTCAGCGACTCGACGCCGGGGCCGGTGTACTCGAAGACCTTGCCGACGCCGCCCTTGACGGTGAGGCGTCGCAGCATCTCAAGGATGACATCCTTCGCGGAGGCCCACCCTTCGAGTTCGCCTTCAAGTCGGACGTTGACGACTTCCGGCATCTCGACGTAGTAGGGGCCGCCGCCCATGGCGACGGCGATATCGAGACCGCCCGCGCCGATCGCAAGCTGGCCAAGCCCACCGGGGGTCGGCGTGTGGCTGTCCGAACCCAGCAGTGTCTTGCCGGGCGCGGCGAAGTTCTCCTTGTGGACGTTGTGACAGATGCCGTTGCCGGGCCGCGAAAAGTGCGCACCGAAGGTGCCCGCGGCGACCGGAGGAAGCGGTGGTCGTCGGTGTTTTTGAAGTCGAACTGGTAGGTCTGGTGGTCGCAGTACTGTGCGGCGAGCTCGGTTTGGACATCTTCGAGGCCGAGTGCCTCAAACTGGAGCCAGACCATCGTGCCGGTCGTATCCTGCGTGAGGGTCTGATCGATCTCGATACCGATCTCCTCGCCGGGGGTGAGCTCCCCTTCGACAAGGTGATCATCAAGGATTTTCTCTGTGAGCGTCTGTCCCATAACACTCGCCGATGGTGCCTACGCGGACATAAATCCCGCGTATGCCGTGAGAAACCCAATCAGGGCCGGCAGCGGACTGTTACCGTGAGTTCGGCCGACGATCCCACTGCTCCGGGCGTCGGGTGTGGTTGCTGGCTCCGATACTGTTTTCGGCATCGCCGGCGACCGCTCAGCTATGTTTGAACCCGGGACACTCGTTGGCGACCATCTCTCGCCTATCGACGACGCCCAGATCCAGCCAAACGGGGTTGACCTCACGGCGGCAGCGATCTACGAGCAGAGCTCGCCGGGGCGGATCAGCCGCGACGGAAAAACGGTCGGCGACCGCGATGAGATGGTTGCCGACGACGGCCTCTTTACCCTCGATCCGGGAGCCTACATCCTGCAGTACGCCGAAACCGTCCATATCCCCGAGAACCACGTCGGCTTCATTTACCCGCGATCGTCGCTGATGCGGAACTCCTGTATGCTGCATACGGCGGTCTGGGACGCCGGCTACGAGGGGAAAGGCGAAGGGTTACTGGAGGTACACCACACAGTCGAGATCGAAGTTGGCGCGCGCGTCGGCCAGCTTGTCCTCGCCGAGGCAAATCATGAAACAACCTACGATGGCGACTACCAAGGCGAACGGACGGTGTAGTCGCTCACAACAGCAAACAGCCGAGAGATAACCCCATCAGTCCTCGATATCGATCGCCGTCAGATCGGTGTCGCCAACGGAAATCGCCTTGTCGAGCTCGGGGCCGACCATCGACATATGATGGACAGCATCGGGATCGAAATGTTTGTGAGTGAACTTGTGGACGGCGTGTTCAAGCGCGCCGTCAAGCGTCGGGAGCGTGCGAACGAGGCGGTGGCGGGTGCCATTGTTACGGTTGAGAAGGTAGACTTCGACATCGTCGGTGGGGACGAACACGTCGGCCGGCTTGAGCACAACCTCGTAGGGTCGGTTCGTGTGGCTAAACACAAGCGTATCGGCTAGCGGATCATTGCCGAACTGGACGATCTCAGGGGCGGCGGCCCAGCCGGGATCCAACACCTCATCAACCTCGCGGTAATCGATGACGTTGCGGATTGTCGTCCGCTCGCGAATCTCCTGAAGATCCGGCACCGGCTTGCTCTGGAAGAGACGACGAGGTTTTTCACTAGACGACGAAGCGACGTGTCGTTTGCCGTCGACTCTGTGGTTTCGATCGATACGTTTGGTGAGGTTTCGCGTCGTTTCATCGATGTGTTAGCCCGGCTGCTATCTTCTATCTGCTCTTAGTGGTGGACGGGCAAAACTGTTCCTACAGTCGAATACAGCGACTTGATCGACGCCTGCCTATCACCACCCGGCAACGGTGCCAGCGGTCGGTTAGAGGCGATCTTTTTTGTAAGGGTTCATCAAACGAATCCACACGATGTCGCCACGACAGTAGGCTGAGAGACCAAACCGAAATGGGTGTGTTCTCGTAGGGTTCAAGATCCCAATTGCCACTCCGCTTTCCGTGTTATTTCGTGTAGAAGCGGGCTGGAAGGGACTTGAACCCTCAACCGTCTGGTTAAAAGCCAGACGCTCTGCCAAATTGAGCTACCAGCCCTCATTATTACTTGCCGGTAGGCGGTGATAAGGGTTATTACATCGGCCCACAGCGGGCGTCACCGGCAACGCCGTCGGCTACTCGTCGGCGAAGTAGGCGGCCAACGCGTCGGCGACGATATCGCCCGGCGGCCGGTTGTTCATCGAGGCGCGGTGGCGGAGTTCGATATACTCCTCGGTCGGCAGCGTCAGTGTGAGTTCGCCTGGGGTGATACTGTGGTCGCTGAGTGCGGCCTCAGTGTCGGTGCCGTCGTTGATCGCACTGGCAATCGAGCGGATATCTCGCACCGTCAGCCCCGCATCGAGACTCGCCCACGCCAACAGATAGCGATCCTCCGCGGGCACCCGAGCGATATGTTTGGCGGCTGTCGGCGCGATATGACCGCGGGCGACGTGGCGGCGGATCGATTGCGGAAGGTCGTGAACCCGGGCCCACTTCCGGATAAACGAGACGGTCACGCCGTCGCCGGCGGCTTCGGCGGCCGACTTGTAGGAGCCACGTCCGCGGACAAGGGCTGCACAGGCCGCAGCCCCCCGAAGCATCAGCACATGGTCGTTGCCGCCGACGGCTCCGGTTGCGAAGTCGTGGACAACCTCGGCGGCCTCGGCGACGCTGTCGGGGTCGTCGGGGTCGAAGTCGACGGCCTTCTCAGCACGGTCGCCGGTGATCTCGGGATCAGCGCGGACGACTGGCGTCCCAACAGGCGTCTCGCGGTCTGCCCCGTACTCCTTGCTCATTTCTATGATAGACGAACGCCCAGAGTAAAAGCTTCGCGCACAGTGCTGTCGACGACAACGCCTCGTGGACAGCTGCCGCGTACGCTCACCAGCGATTACTCCTCGTTTGAAGCGGTGTCATCTGCGTCGGCTGTCGCCGCGTTGTCGGCCTCTTCGCTCTCACGCCGCTCGGAGAGATGTTCCCAGATCTCGGTACAACCCGCCCCATCGGAGAGTTCCGCGAGATGATCGGCCTCCTCAGTTTGCATTGTGGCTCTCCGTTGGGCCGGCCCGGCGCCGGTGCGGCACTGCTCGGTCGCGCTTGTAAGTCGTTTCAGTCATCACAACCGCGTAATGGCCCAACCATCTTAACCGATCTTTAACCCGTAACACTCACCCGCGCTCGGTGATACCGGATCGTGTTGCGGCTATACCGGACACCAGTTAACAACTGTATTCGCCCGACAGCAGCGACCTAGCTGGCAATCAGTGTGTCACCGGTGCGGTCAGCGATTGCGGCGGGCGACTCCTACAGGTAGCTCCAGGGCCAACACAGCCTGTGAGCGTTGCCCTGCGGATCCTCGATGACGGCGCGTGGCTCTCTGTTAACGATCAGCGACGGGTGAGCGTGAGCGAGCTCTGGCGGGTGTACGCCCCCGATTTCTGCGAGTGCGCACTCGTCGATTTTATCGCCGAAGGGTTTACCGAGGTCTCCGCTGATGGCCGTGATGTGGCCGTAACGACCTACGGCCAGTGTATCGCCTGTGGCGAGGGCGGCGTCCCCGGCAGGCTCCCGGTTGGCTACATCCACGAGGGCGAATACCGCAACTACGACCGCGAGAACATCGTTATGCAGCCGATCGGTGGCCGGCCGGGAAAGAACCAGCAATAGTATCCGGTTTGAGGAACCACCGGGGATGGTTGACGCGGAGATGGGCTGTTTACAGGTAGAGCTATTGGATGAGTGTATGCCGACTGACGTTGAAAACTGGAAATCGGAGGTCTACGGCAACGAGATTCGGGAGCACCTCATGGAGTTCGCCGAGGACGGCTGGGAGTCGATCCCGGAGGACGAACACGACGCGTGGTTTGAACGGTTCAAATGGTGGGGGTTGTACCACCAGCGCAACGGCCAAGAGAGCTACTTCATGATGCGGATCGGAACGCCCAACGGTGTTCTCAAACCCGGCCAAACCGAGGTTGTCGCCGAGATCGCCGACGAGTACGCCCGCGGCCCCGCACAAAACCCCGAGTTCGGCGACGGCTACGTCGACTGGACAACCCGGCAGTCGATCCAACTCCACTGGATCAAACTTGAGGATATCCCCGATATCTTCGAAAAACTCGAAGCAAACGGGCTGTCGACCCAGCAGGCCTGTGGTGACTCCTGGCGCAACATCGTCGGCAACCCGATGGCCGGAAAGGCCCCCGAGTTCGTCGATGCCTGGCCCGTGATCAAGGAGCTCAATGAGACGTTCAAGGGTGACGAAAACCATGCCAATCTCCCCCGCAAATGGAAGGTTTCGGTCACCGGCTCGCCCGACGGCTCCGGGCAAGGCGATATCAACGACCTCGCGCTTGAACCAGCCCACAAGGAGATCGACGGCGAAGAGGTTCGCGGCTTCAACGTCCGCGTCGGCGGCGGCCTCTCGCGGAACGAACCCCGCCTCGCACGGGGTATCGACGTGTTTGTTCGCCCCGAGAACGCAGCCGCGGTCGCCGGCGGCATGTCCGCGCTGTTCCGCGAACACGGCGACCGCGAGGATCGCTACAACGCCCGGATCAAGTTCCTCGTCGACGAGTGGGGCACCGACAAGATGCGCCGCATCCTGCAAGAGGACTTCGTCGACTTCGAGCTCGAATCCGCCGGCGAGGACATCCGCGAGCAGTACACCTACAACGCCGGCGGCGAGGAACACGGCGACCTGATCGGCGTCCACGAGCAGCGCGACGGCAACTACTACGTCGGGCTCAACGTGCTTGTCGGCCGGATGGGTGCCGACGACACCCTCGAACTGGCCGCCCTCGCCAACGAGTATGGCTCCGGGGAGGTGCGGATCAGCCAGCGCCAGAACGTGATGATCACCGATGTCCCCGAAGGAGATCTGGATGCCCTGCTTGATGAACCGCTGCTTGAGAATTACTCACCTGATCCGCATCCGTTCATGCGTGGCTCGGTCGCCTGTACCGGCACCGAATTCTGCTCGCTCTCGATCGTCGAGACAAAGAACCGTCAGGTTCGATACGCGCGGTGGCTCAAAGAGAACGTCGAGCTACCTGACGGCGTTGAGGACTTCCATATCCATCTCTCTGGGTGTACCGCATCATGTGCCCAGCCACAGATCGCCGATATCTCCCTGCGCGGCATGAAAACCCGTAAGGACGGCGAGCCGGTCGAAGCCCTCGATATCGGCCTTGGCGGCGGCCTCGGCGAGAACCCACAGTTCGCCGACTGGGTCGGCCAGCGCGTCCCCGCCGACGAGGTGCCCGGCGCGATCGAGAACCTGCTGGCAACCTTCGAGGCCAACCGCGAGGGCGGCGAAACCTTCCGCGAGTTCATCGCCCGCCACGACGAGGCGGAGCTGGAGGCGTTTATCGAGCCCGAGGAGACGAGCTACACCGATCCCTACATGCACAACACGAAGATGACGTGGTATCCCTACGCCGAGGAGGATGACATGGACGCCTCGCCCGCGCCAACTGACGGCAAGGGTAACTCTATCGACGCCACGCCCGCCGACGACTAACGCAGTCACCCTGACGGCCTTTTCGACAACAAAGCCTCAAAAGTCAGCCCCACCTACAGCATCAATGTCAGACCGACTTCTCTCAGTCAACGCCTACACCACCCTCGATCTGCTTGAGGGGGAAGCTGAAGCCCACGAGTTCACCGAATCAGCTTACGCCGTCGTCAACGCGACCGCACCGCGAAAAAACCCCGACCACGTCAAACTGGAGATGGAACTTGACAACGCCGAACTCGACAAGCTGCCGGCCCACGCCGACCGTGTGCGGCTGACACCCGAGCAGGCCCGAACCATCGCCGGCGATCTCGAAAAGTACGCCAGCCGGGTCGAGAAGAATCTGAAAGACGAGGAGTGACCGCGCTCGTCGTCAAGTAGGTGGTGAGTCAGGTGACGGCGAAACAGCGGTCAAAAACCCATCTGGAAAACGGTTTAGACGGTCGATAGATAGATGCTTATTAGTGTCAAACGACGCTAAAACAACTGTGAGGGGTTGAGTCTGTGACGTACGAACTGTCGCCGTTGCTACTCCCGTTTGCCCTTGCAACGGTCAGTGTGTTTCTGCCGTGGTACCTTGTTGATACGTTCTCAGACGATCGGTTTCGGATCGCTTTGGCCGTGTTTTCGCTATCGCTCGCCATGTGGTCGCTTGGGGTGATGGGGCGGCTGAGTGCCACCACGGTGGCTGCCGAGCGGCTGTGGCACAACGTTCGGTTCGCTGGGCCGGCGTTCAGTTCGGTCGGCTACTTCGTGTTCGCAGCAGTCTATACGAATCACGACGCGTGGGTGCAACGACGGCGATTGTGGCTCCTATTTATCATACCGACGCTGACGACCGTGCTAGTGTGGACGAACCCACAGCATATGCTGGTTCGGGCGGCGGTCGAACCGTCAAATAGCGAACCGCTCGTGATGGCGTATACGCCCGGGGCGTGGTTTGTTGTCCATGCAGTCTATAGCTACGCGCTCGTAGTAGTTGGGACAGGCTGGATCGCAAGCCGGTTCCTGGGATTCCAAGCTGACAGCTACTTTCCGAAACAGACGCTGAGTGTTCTCGTTTCGGTGGGCGTCATCATGGCCGCAGCCGTCGCGCACAATCTTGGCCTCACCGCTATCGAATGGACGCCGGTCGGTGGCGGGCTCTGGGGGATTATCTTTACAATCGCTGTTTCGGAGTACAGGATGTTCGATCTCTCGCCGCTTGCCCGCGATGTCGTCGTTGAGAACATGGAAAGCGGGATGATCGTCACAAACAGCGACGGTGAGGTGGTCGACTGTAACCACGCCGCAACGATGAGGCTGTCTGCGGCAAAAGACGAGATCATCGGGGAGCGGCTCAACGACGTTTTTGTAGCCCCGATAACGCGGATCGACGAGATGCTGGCGACCGAGTCGAGAGCCGAAACCGTCCGGGTGCAACGGGACGGCGACCGGTGGTATGAGATCACCGTCTCGCCGATCTCGATCCCCAGAGATGATGATGTCGGCCGGGTAATCATGTTCGACGACGTGACCGATCGGGTCGAACGGCAACAGCAACTGGAGGCACAGAAACAGTCGCTTGAACGGCAAAACGAGCGACTCGACGAGTTCGCCAGTGTCGTGGGCCACGACCTCCGGAACCCGCTGTCAACGATCGATGGCTGGCTGAGCGTCACGGACAGCGCGCTTACCGGCGACGATGTCGCAGTCGATGAGATGGAGAAAGCACTCGAAAACATCGAGCAGGCACACGGACGTATGGATACAATCGTCGATGGGCTCCTGCGGTTGGCGCGGGCAGGGCAGGTCGTTGAAGACACTGAAACGGTCGAACTCGCCGCTGTGGCAGACGATGCGTGGGATCATGCGGCGGTCGACGACTGTGAACTCGACGTGACGATCCCAGCAGACACAACCGTCGACGCTGATCGCGATCGGTTGCTACAGGTTTTTGAAAACCTCTATCGAAACGCCGCCGATCACAATCAGGAGGCGGTAACGCTCCGAACTGGGGTAGTTGGGACAGGAGATATGAGCACCGACGGCGGCACAGAGGGCGGATTTTATATCGAGGACAACGGGCGGGGGATTCCGGATCAGATAACTGAGGATATCTTCGAGCACGGGTACACCACCGACAGCGAGGGGACGGGAATGGGGCTCTCGATCGTACAGGATATCGTGACGGCCCACGGGTGGGATATCAGTATCACGACTGGGCCCGACGGCGGCGCGCGATTCGAGATTACCGGCGTTACAATCGATCGGTGACCGGTGGACAGACGACGAGATCACAACGATCGGTGGCGACGTGCGGAGTGAAACGCACGCCTTGGGCTGCATGACAGCCGAGCAAGCGTGGTTAGTCGTCGGCTGCGGCCGCGGAATCGACGGCGTCGACCGCAACCGTGTTGTTGTCGTCAGCCCGCGGGAAGTGGCCGATCGTCGCCTCGCGGAAGGCGGCCTCGTCGAACTCGTAATCGCCTTTCAGGGAGTCCAACAGCGTGTGTGTATCCCGCATCGCGTTTTTCAGACAGGTCGACGCGCCCGGCGAGGGCGTGATGTTGAAGATAATGTCGTCGCCGACGATCTTTGCTTCGCCCATATCCAGCGATTTGTTGGCGGTGTCGACGATCTGTGGCCGAACCCCGCCGTAGCCTTTGGCACGCGTGATATCGTCTAACTCAACACTGGGAACGACCTTCTGGACATCCGGGAGGAACTGTCTGCGGCCGACGACTGGCAGATCGTACAGCAGGTTTTCGAGGACAAACGGCAGAAGGATTCGGTCGGCCATGATGTTTGCGTAGCTGAGGAACGCTGCCGGCGTGAAACCGAACACGTCGAAGAAGTCTGGCACCGACGACAGCCGGCCACGTTCAAGCCCGGGGACGACCTTCGCTGTTGGGCCAAACCGTGTGATTGAGTCGTCGTGAACCTCCGCGTCGCCGTGAACGGCGGCAAAGGGGAGTTTCTTCATCTGGAGCGTGTAGACCTTGCCGTTCAACAGCTGTTCGTCGGCGATAAAGAAGCTCCCCGCGACTGGGAGCAGCGACATATCCTCGCCGTAGCCGAGCTCCTTGGCGATCTGGAGGCTGTGGGAGCCGGCGGCGACGACCGTCGCATCCGCGTCGAAGCGTCCCGCGTCGGTGGCGATTGTGTGGCCATCCAGCGTCGGCGTGATGTCGGTAACCTTCGTGTCGGTATAGACGTCGACACCCGCTTCCTCGCGGGCCGCCTCGACAAATGATTTCGTCGTTTCGCCGTAGTCGACGACGTAGCCGTCGGGCGTCTGAAGCGCGAGTAGGTCTGTGTCGGGATCACGACCCTCGACGACCTTTGGCTCGATGTCGGCGATCTCCTCGCGGTCGATCGGCTGGAGTTTCGGGAAGAGATCGCCAAACCCCTCCTCGTTGTAGCGCGATTCCAACTTTGGAACCTCCTCGTCGCCGACCGCAAGCACCATTTTGCTTCGCTTGGAGTGCATCTCGCGGTCGGGGTCGTGGTTTTCGAGATAGCCCGCCAGTAGCTCCGCGCCCTCCTTGACCTCCTCGGCTTTTTCAAGCGTGTAGTTGGTCTCGATATCGCCGAAATGGAGTGTCTGGGAGTTGTTGGTGTGATCGGAGTTGATCGCGCCAAGTTCGGGTTCTTTTTCGATCAGTGCGATGGAGTCGATGTCGGTGAACTTCGCGGTCGTGTACAGCAGCGACGCGCCGCTGATGCCGCCGCCGACGATCACGAGGTCGTATTTGCCGGACATTGTTGGTACCGCCGCTACGTCGGCTGTTGGACTCCGCACTGATAACTCATATTTTTTCTCGCCGGTGTTTCGACAGTTGACGAATTTTGCATCGACAGTCAAGCGGAGAGGGTCGCCACCACAGCCACAAACTGCGGGTCAGTCAGCAGCCGGCGCGTCAGCAGTAAGCCCCGGGTAATCCTCCAACACGGCGGTGGCGGCGTGCTCGCCGCTGAGCAGACACATCGGCATCCCGATCCCCGGGGCGGTGAACCCGCCGGTGTAGTACAGCCCGTCGACGCCGGTTCGATGCCCAGGCCGGAGTGGGCCGGTCTGCCATAGCGTGTGGGCTAATCCAAGGGCCGTTCCCTGTGGATCGCCAAAGCGGTCGGCGTAATCGCTGACACAGGCAGTCTCCTCAACGACGATCCGATCACGGAGGTCAACGCCCGTGTTGGCAGCGAGATCGGTAAGGATCTGCTCGCGGAACTGGGCGCGTCGCTCCGCCGTGTCATCAAGTCCGGGTGCCAGCGGCACCAAGACGACAACCGTGTGGTGGCCATCAGGGGCGACCGTGTCGTCGGTCAGCGAGGGCACCGAGAGATAGTAGGCCGGGTCGTCGGGCCACGCCGGATCGTCGAAGATGTGTGTGAAATGGTCGTCCCAATCGGTCGGCAACACGAGCGTGTGATGAGCCAGCGGCTCGATATCTCCCTCAACACCGAGATACAGCATGAACGCCGATGGGCCGTAGGTTTGATCCTCCCAGTGGCCGGGGTCGTGGTCGCGGGCCGTCGGCGGGAGCAACTCGCGTTCGGTGTAGGCCGGGTTGGCATTGCTGACGACAACCTCGGTGTGGTCGGTGCCGCGGTCGGTCACGACGCGCTGGCCGTCGTCGGTCGGGGCGATCTCCTCGACGGTGACCCCGGTTTCGATGTCGACGCCCTGCTTGCGGGCCAGCGTCGCCAGCGCGTCGACAACGCTGGCGATCCCACCCTCCGGATAGAACACGTTCAGGGTGAGATCGACGTGGGCCATGATGCTGTAGAGGGCGGGGGTGTTGTGTGGCGCGCCACCAAGGAAAACGAGCGTGTACTCCAGCAGCTGTCGGAGCTTTGGATGGTCGAAAAACCGGGCGACGTAGTCGTCCATCGTCCCAAACAGCCGGGCGCGGGGCACCATCGGCAACAGTGCCGGATCGAGGTAGTCGCGGAGCCGCTCGCGGCCGGCGTACAGCACCCGCTCCATCGAAAGCTCGTAGTTTTCGGCGGCGGTGTCGAGATAGCGATCTAAGGCCTCGCCTGCACCGTCCTCGTACGACTCGAAGATGTCGTGAATATTCTCACGGTTGGGTTTGACGCTGACACTGTCGCCGTCCTTCCAGTGAACTTCATACTGTGGGTCGAGCCGTTCGAGGCTGTAGTAGTCGCTCGGCTCTCGGTCGAACTGGTCGAAAAATCGCTCGAAGACATCCGGCATGAGATACCATGAGGGGCCGGTATCGAAGCGGAACCCCTCACGTTCGAGGACGCCGGCGTGGCCGCCAAGGTGGTCGTACTGCTCGTAAAGTTGCACGTCGACCCCGGCGTCGGCGAGGAACGTCGCCGCCGCAAGCCCACCGAAGCCACCACCAACAACGATCACATCCTGTGGATGACGCTCGCCCATAGTTGATCGTGGGGCGGCAAGGGTATCTCCCCGCCGGTCGTTCCCAGATCGTAGGACTGCCCGTCACTATTTATGTGTGAACAGTCCCCGCGATTACTGTATGAGCGCGCTCAGTTTCCGGGCGATCAGCCGGCTGTCTCGCGGGTCGGAGACACATCCGTCGCTGGGACTCTCACGGCTCGCATTGGGAGTGGTGATCCTCGCCTTCGGGGCGACAGCCGCCGCCGGGCTGTCGGTGCCGATGGACGCCCAGATGGTCATCTATCTGGTCGGGATGATCGCACTCAACCTTCCCCATGGCGGCTACGAGCACGTCGCCAACCTCCGGCGGCGACGCCCGGACTTTCGGTGGCGGTATGTCGGGGTGTATCTGGCAGCTGTCGGTGGCTTCCTCGGCCTTCTGTTGGTCGCGCCGGTTGCCGGCTTGGCTCTGGCGGTTACCGTGGCGATGGCGAAAGGCGGCCTCGGCGGGGTGAAAGTGCTTGATGCGACCAGCGGCACCGACCACTTAGAGACGCAAGCCCAGCGGCTGCTGGCGGCGGGTGTCCGCGGCGGCAGCGTCATGCTCGTGCCGATCGTCTTCTGGCCCGAGACGTTTCATTCATTTAGCGCGCTCATGGTCGGCCTCGTTGAGCCGGGTGGGCTCGCCCCGTATGCGGCGTATTTCGACGTGACACGACCGGTCATCGCCGGCGGCTACGGGCTTGCGTTGCTCGCACATATCGGGCTGGGATACGTTCGCGGCGGCGGTCGCTCGTGGCTCGTCGATGCCGGCGAGAGCTTGCTGTTGGCGGCGTATTTCGCGGTCGTCCCGGTTGTTGTCGCTGTGGGGCTTTACTTCCCGCTGTGGTACTCCGCCCGGCAGGTTGCCCGCGCCCAAAGCGTCGACACCGCCGGTGTCGGCGATGACCGGTGGGATCTGCTCGGCGGTGACGATCCAACAACGACGGCGATCCGCGCATGGGGGCTGTTGATCGCGGGCGCGCTAGCCACAGTCGCCGTGTTGGCGGTTGTCTACTGGGTTGTTCCAAATCCGTTTGCCGACAGCACCCTGTTGACCGGCGCGGTGGCGTTTTGGAGCATCTTTATCAGCATTATCGCGCTGCCACACATCGTCGTCGGCTCGCTGTGGGATCGTGACCGTGGGATCTGGTATGTGCCCTGATTCGACGCGGGTGGCGTGGGCGATTTACCGTTGATCGCGGCCGAACAGCAGGTAGATCACCACCCCGGCGAACGGGGCGAACAGCACAACGATCGCCCACAGGATCGCCGGATGACTGCTGTTGTCGGTTGCGTCGTTGTACGTCCAGAGCACGAGAGCGATCTGCACTACAAAGGTGAGCACCGACAGCACAAAGCCGACGAGTGCGAGTTCGAACTGAAACAGGGTGGAGGGCAGTACATCCCTACCAGCGAGTCACACATATAAACGAATTCCTACTGAGAATCGCCGGATACGATTGCGGCCACAGGAGTAGGAAACGCTGTCGCCGATAACTCGACAACAGCGGGCCAGTCGGCACTCATAGGGCTCGTCACTGACGGGAGCCACCCCACCTCGGAGCGGTGGTGTCGTCATCGGCCAGCCGAAACGACGCGCGATGGCGAAAAGACAGTTGCGTCTCGGTGTGGGTAGCCGGCGGCCACGGTGGAGCCGACCCAATGTTCATTGCTGGCAATCACCTACACCGATTGTATGCGATCATCAGGCGACAAATCGAAGATGGCGGCGTCAGCCGGAGCTTCATTCGGCGCATCACTTGGCGGAAAAGTCGGACCGTTTGCTGCCGGTCTCGGCGGCGGTCTTGGCGGTGCGGCCGGCTACATCGCCGGCTCGCTGATACCCGACTGTGGGTGCGGTGGAAAGAAACTCCTGGCTGACGGCGGCCAACCGGTCGACGATGAGCAACATCACAGCAACGACACAACCGAAGACGACGACAGCGTGATGATCCCGGTTACTGAGCCCTGAGTCTGTTTGTTTGCGGTTGTCTCTCAGTTTTTTTCAAGTGCGAGCGACGCAAGCAGTGCCTCAAGCTGCACCTGCTCGTTTGCGCCTTCGGTAATCCGGTAGTCGGCCTCGCCGATGCGCTCCATGAGCCGCACCGCGGCTCGCTCCTCGATACCAAGATCCCACACCGATCGGTGTAGTTGGTCGATGATGTCGCCGCCGGCCATCCCGGTGTCGGTAAGCAGCGTATCCAGCGTCGCCCGCGCTTTGGCGAAATCACCCTCGATAGCGTCGGTGACCATCGCTTCGATCTCCTCGGGGCGGGCCGTCGAGGTGATCATGTAGACGGCCCCCTCGTCGACGAGTTCGCCCGTCGTCGCCGCCGCTTGCAGGCTGTTGATCGCCCGGCGCATGTCGCCACCGGCGGCGTAGATCAGTGCCTCGCGGCCGTCATCGGTGAGTTCGATCCCCTCGGCGGCAGCGATCTCGTCGATCTGCGCGGCGACCGCCTCATCCGAGAGCGGCGAAAACCGGAAGACGGCACACCGCGATTGGATCGGGTCGATGATCTTCGAGGAGTAGTTGCAGGAGAGAATAAAACGGGTGTTGTCCGAAAACTGCTCCATTGTTCGGCGAAGTGCCGACTGGGCATCAGAGGTGAGTGAATCTGCCTCATCAAGAAAGATAATCCGGTAGTCGTAGCCACCAAACGATGCACGCGCAAAGTTCTTAATTCGGTCGCGAACCACGTCGATGCCGCGCTGGTCGGAGGCGTTGAGTTCGAGAAAGTTGCCCTGCCAGTCGTCGCCGTAGACCTGTCGGGCGATCGCGGTTGCGGCGGTCGTTTTGCCGATGCCCGCACCACCAGAAAAGAGGAGATGCGGCAGGTCGTGTTGGTCGATGTAGCTCTGAAGCCGTTCAACGATGTCGGCTTGCCCCTTGATATCGTCAAGCGTCTGCGGGCGATATTTCTCGATCCAGATCTCCCGACCCGTCCCCGCGGCGTCGCCATCACTCATATCTTGATTGCCGGCCGGGAGGCTGATAAACGCCCCGAGACCGATCGCCAGCCATGTTGTGGTGGAGCGTTCGATCGCACGCACAACGGGAGCCGACAGTCTTTGTCGATCGACTGCCGTACCCACCGTATGCGTGTGACCGTTGAAGTTGTCAACGAGACCACCCACGATGTGAGCGTCAACGAAACGGCAACCTACGCCGACCTCATTGCGGAGATCGGCTACAGCCTATGGGGGGTGTCGGTACTCGTCGACGACAGTCTCGTTCCGGAGGATCAGCCCGTTGCGGTCGAGACCGTCCGGTTGTCCGGCTGATCAAAAGCTGGTGAGGCGTGGATACAGGAGCGACATCATCAAATCACGGCGCGGTGCGACGAGAGTATTTTTACTCCACCGCTCGCTACGACCGGTATGTACTCGACGCCGACCGATCTCTCCATCGAGCTCCCAAACGGGGGGCGCGGGCCCGATCCGCTTCGGTTGGATCGGGTTGATGCCGGCTTTGTTGTGCTCCTGTTTCATCGCGATTTTCACTGCGGCAACTGCCAGACACAGGCCAGCGAGATCGCTGCCCGCTACGAGGAGTTCCGCCAGCGCGGCACAGTCGTCGTCTCAGTGTTACCGGAATCAAAACAGCGTGCCACCGAATGGGCCGATGAGTACAAACTGCCGTTTCCCGTTGTCGCCGATCCCGACAGCACGACCGCCGACCGCTTCGGCCAGCCCGTCCGGTTTGGCCTCCTTGGCAGGCTGCACGATCTGATCGGCCGGATGCCGCTCGTGGTGGTCATCGATCGCCGCGGCGACGAACCGCGGCTGGTGTACTCCTACGTTGGCGACGCACCCGGTGATCGCCCGACAGTCGACAGCTCCTCTTAGAGCTTGAACGCAATGGGTAGATGAGCGACCAAGTGTCGATCCGGCGTGGCGATCCCACAGACCGACTCGCCGTTGTCCGACTGTTCGACGCCGCGATGCTCGATACTGCTGCCAACCGCCTCCGTCGGCAACTCACCGCGACAGACGGGCTGGTTCTTATCGCCACCCACGAGGAGACACCGGTCGGAGCGATCGCCCTCGATGCCTCGGCGGCGAGCGACGAGGAGCAAGTCGATATCGACAGCACACGGGTCGACGGCGACACGGATCCGGTGCGGATCACGGCGATCGCTGTCCGGCGGCGACGACGCGACCGCGAGATCGGCCGTGCGCTCATCGAGACGGCTGCCGAACGCGTTGCACCGCGGCCGCTGACCGCCGGGTTCGACGAGGGTGTTCGGCCATTCTACGACGCCTGTGGCTTCGAGATTGACCCTCACAACGATCGATACTGGGGGATTCGTTGGCCGGAGACGGCGTCGACGGAGACACCTCAGTAAGAAGCGTCCGCACCCGCGTCGTCGCCATCGAATGGGGTATGTGTCACCCGATAGCCCATATCGGTCGATTCCACCGATTCGGCCGCGTACAACCGGAGTGATTGCTCCTGGTTGGTGCGAACAGGCACATCGTAATGAGTCGCGTCGTAGCTGAACGTCTCGCCGGCGTCGCGTTCGGCGGCGACGAACTCCCGGTGGGCGGCGAGTCGATCGCTGATGACCTGCCGGGAGAGGGCGGGTGCGTCGTCGATCCGGGCTTCGAAGACCGAGCCGAACGCCGGGTCAAGTTCGTAGCCGACGGAGTTGCGCCCGGCGACGGCCGCCGCCACCCCGGTCGTCCCGGTGCCAGAAAACGGGTCACAGACGGTGTCGCCGTACACGCTGAACATGTTGATCAGCCGGTAGGGAAGGCCGAGCGGGAACGCCCCGGAGCGATCCCTGAGGTCATCGTCGTCAAGCGATTGTTCCGTCCCGCGGAGATCCGTCCACAGATCCGAAAACCAGCGGTTGCGCTCCTCCCAAAAGTAGGCGGCATCGTATCTGCGGTCGGCGTTGGGCTCGAAACTGCGACGCTCGCCCTTACGAAACGGGAGAATGTACTCGTGTTCTAAGGTGACGTAGGCGTTGGGCGGTACCATCCCACTTCCCATAAACTTCGCCGCGGAGTTGGCCGGCTTCCGCCAAACGATCTCAGGGAGGGGCTCGAAGCCGAGTTCAGTGACGGCATCGATGATCCGGGCGTGGTTGGGGTAGACGCGAAAGCCGTCAGCCAGCGTCCGGGTCGCATCACCAACGTTGATACAGGCGATACCACCGTCGACCAACACGCGGTCGAGTGACGCCCAGACCGAGTCGAGAACCGCGTGCATCCGTTCAAAAGCGGCGTCGCCGTCGCCGCGATCAAGGGCGTCGCCGATCATCGGATCGAGGTCGGCAAACAGCTCGTCCCACATCTCGATCATCGGATACGGCGGGGAGGTAACGACAAGTTCGACGCTGTTGTCGGCCAGTCCATCGAGTCCGCGGGCGTCATCGATGACGACGCGGTGGAGGGTTTCCATGGTTCTACCACCCAGATGAGTGTGAGGGTCATAAATTATCCCCACAGGTCGAGATGGCAAACGATCGTTATGAGTCGAGTGCGGCATGTCTTTGGGCGTGCGTATCCTGACCCAGCGTATGCAATCAGTAGCTGGGCCAGTCACAGCGGCGTGTGCCACACCGAACGCAGGGGGGAATCCGTGAGCCGCAAAGACGAGTATTACAACCGCGCCAAACAGGAGGGCTACCGCACGCGGGCGGCATACAAGCTCAAACAGCTCGATCGGGAAACTGACTTGCTGAACCACGGTGATCGGGTTGTCGACCTCGGGGCGGCCCCCGGCGGCTGGCTCCAGGTCGCCGCCGAGGAGGTCGGCGAGACCGGTACCGTTGTCGGCGTCGACTTCCAGCGTATCCGGGAGCTGGATCACGACAACGTCGAGACGATCAAGGGCGATATGACCGAAGAACGAACAAAAGACCGGCTCAGCGAGACGCTCGGCGAGGCGGGTGCGGATCTTGTGATCTCCGATATGGCTCCGAATATGACCGGCGAGTATGATCTTGATCACGCCCGCTCGGTGCATCTCGCCCGGCAGGCTTTCACGGTTGCCGCGGAGATGCTGGCGACCGATGGCGATTTTGTGGCAAAGGTGTTTCAGGGCCAAGATCTCGACGCGCTCCGCGAGGAGATCAAAGAGGAGTTCCAGTACGTCCAAACGGTGAATCCCGAGGCCTCCCGGGATAGCTCCTCGGAGGTCTATCTCGTTGGCAAACACCGCTTGACCGCACCCGTCATCGTCGGCGACACACTGGAGGTTGAGATCGTCGATGTCGGCGAGGAAGGCGACGGTGTCGCCGAGATAGACGGCTTCAGACTCTTTGTTCCGGAAACGACGACCGGCGACGTGGTCGAGGTAGAGATCACAGACGTGAAACCGAACTTCGGGTTCGCCGAGCCCATCGAGATGTCCTGATCAGAGAAACAACGAGCGGCCGCCGAATACTGGCGTGTGTAATCGACCCACATCCCGTCGGCGATTGATGAGATTTATGTAGGGCCGCGCCGTCAACTCATATGCTGCGCTCGGTTGGTGTAGTCCGGCCAATCATCTTGGCCTTTCGAGCCAAGGACGTGGGTTCAAATCCCAAACCGAGCATCCAGACGGCTTCACCTTCGTGCAATTTTTAGGTATGATATGAATGAGAGAAGTCTATGCCACAGGCCAATGCGATTCATTGAATACAAACTCAGTCGTTATACAGCGGGTAGTAAGTGTTAGAGTCGAATCAGAACCTGAGGTGGCCTAACCAATACGACCACGATTGGTGGTTTATTATTGTGTAGCGGCTGCTAATCGATACACGCTTAGTTTTGCACTCACATTCAAGCGAAAGCAACCATCGATGGCTGGATGGTTGCGGACGGTAGGGGTTGTAACAGATGGTCACCAGGTGTGTTACGTGACGCCCTGTGTAACACAGGGTATCTTTTATAATAGTTCGTTATACATATATTCTTTGCCAACAGGATGTAGGCTGGTCGGACTTCATATGAGTCTCAACTATGGCTCTCGGTACCAACGGTTGTTCACCCATTTTGACACTTTGGTTTGAAGCAGAACCACGAACTACTGTCCAAATCACACGAGGGCGAGTACGTGAGCGATTCTATAAATAGTAACACAAACGATGCAGCAATCAGCATAGCTCATATAATCTGGCACGCTGACCGGTGGTAAAAATCGTATTAAACACCAAACAGTCGCGTCATGAAGCAGTTCTCTACAGGCTACACACAGCATCTCACTCCCCGGTACCGGTCTCCAAATATGACAATTGCCACAACCTCTTTATTCGTACTGACGAAGATTTACTCATGGCAGATACCATCGGTGATTCCGACGAGCTTCCGTCAACCGCAGGCGAACTGGCCGAGGAGTACCCCGATATCTGGGAGCAGTATTCCGGCCTCGGTAAGGCCTGTTCGGAGGCTGGCCCCATCGACGACGAGACGAAACGGTTGGTCAAACTTGCCTTGGCCGCCGGCTCCGGCTCCGAGGGCGCGGTTCACTCCCACGTTCGCCGCGGGCTTGAGGAGGGGATCGATCCAGAGACGCTCCAACACATCGCGTTGCTTTCGATCCCGACGCTGGGGTTCCCGCAGGCGATGGCCGTCCTCTCGTGGATCGACGATCTGATCGACGACAACTAATCGACACCGTTGACAGTTTTTTGCTGTGCGCACGACGATCGGCAGCGACCCCACAGACCGGGGAACAATCAATCTCACCGATCTCACCAGCAAACAGCGGA
>KB659968.1_pt246 | contig 19770 bp, 18 predicted proteins | sample 558768 | NCBI scaffold set KB644980.1 | reverse complement strand
GTGGCTGCTGCAACAGTCGCCGGATCGGGGCCGGAATCAAGATCGTAATCGCTCATGACTCCGACTCCAGTTCGATCTCGCCGTCTCGCACGTCGCTGGCGACGTGGATCAACTCATTTGTTAGTGCGGCCGCCAGCCCGCTGCCGCCGCGGCGACCGATGTTCGTGATCGCCGGCACGTCGTGCTCGGAGGCGACCTCGCGGATTCGCTCGCGGCTCTCGACAGCCTTCACGAAGCCAACCGGCGTGGCGACGATGACAGCGGGCCGCGTGCCGTTTTCGATGCAGTCCGCGAGGGCGAACGCGGCGGTCGGTGCGTTGCCGACGACTGCGATGGCGTCCTCGTAGACACCTTGTTTGTCGAGTTCGAGCACTGATGCAGCCGTGCGGGTCATCCCCGTCTCCTTGGCGAGTTCCGCACCGTTGCCAATGGCCTTGCGCTTCTCGCAGTTGTGGCCGCGACCCGTCACGCCGGCTTTCGACATCGTGATGTCGGTGACAATCGTTGTCTCACGGTTGACGGCGCGTGCGCCGGCCCGGATCGGCGCGGCGGCGTCCGCGCTGCCGTCGCTGTCGGTGCCGGTGAACCGCAAGAGATGCTGGAACTCGATGTCGCCCATCGAATGAACTGCTTTCTGGCGGAACCGATCCGCCAGCGTCTCGTCGGGCACGAATTCCCGGACGATGTCCATGCTCGTCTCGGCGATATCCATCGCCTCCTGCGTCGTCGCGCCGAGGTCGGCGTACTCCTCGTCGACGCCGTCGCTGTCGCCCGATGCCGCGTTCTGTTCAGTCATCGGCCGCCTCCGGGGCTGCCTCGCTCGCTCGCGCTTCAAGATCGCCCTCCACGCTGAGGTTGATATCGCGGAGCTGATCAGCGGTTTCGTCGTCGGCGTCCCAGAGGCCGCGGTCAATAGCCTCCAGTAGCGTGTCCGTGATCGATTCGAGCGCCCACGGGTTGACATCGCGCATCCACTCCTGTCGCTCGTTGTCGAATGCGAACTTCTCGGCCACGTCCTCCCAGAGCGTGTCGCTGATGACGCCGGTGGTGGCGTCCCAGCCGAGGACGACATCGACCGTCGTCGAGAGATCGCCCGCACCCTTGTAGCCATGCTCCTCCATCGAGTCGAGCCAGTCGGGATTGAGGACACGGGCACGCATCGCCTTTCGGACTTTCTCCTCGTTGGTGTAGACATCGACGTTCTCGGGGTCCGAGGAGTCGCCGACGTAGGAGGCGGGTTCGCTGCCCGAAATCTCGGAAACGGCCGAGATGAAGCCGCCGTGGAACGCGTACCAGTCCGAGGAATCGAGTTCGTCCTGCTCCATCGTGTCCTCGATCTTGACCGTCGCATCGACGCTTGAGAGGCGGCGTTCGAAGCTGTCGTGGGCCTCGCTGACCTTCCCGCGTTTGCCCATCGCGTAGCCGCCCCACTGGACGTACACGTCGGCGAGGTCACCGCGGTCGTCCCAGTTACCCTCGTCGACGGCCTTGTTCGTCCCCGCGCCGTAGCCACCGGGCCGCGTCGTGAAGACGCGCTCGGTTGCCGCGCTTTTGGCCTCGTCGGGGTCGAGGCCGTCGGCCTCCAGTTCTTCGGCTTCCTCCTCGACGTGTTTCTTGATGTAGTTCATCTCGTGTGGTTCGTCGAGATCGACGACCGCCGAAACGGCATCGTGGATGACACCGGCTGCGGCGGGGAACGCATCGCGGAACAGCCCCGAGACGCGCGTCGTCACGTCGATCCGTGGGCGACCGAGTTCGTCGAGGTCGATTGGCTCAACATCGTCGATCCGGCCGGCGTCGGTCCAGACCGGCCGGACGCCCATCATCGCCAGCACCTGGCCGATGGTTTCGCCTTTCGTGCGGACGGTCGGCGTCCCCCATGCGACGACGCCGATCTCCTCGGGATACTCGCCGTTGTCGTCGTGGTGGCGGTCGAGGACGCCCTCGGCGACATCCTTGCCGACCTGCCACGCGTATTTCGCCGGCACCTTGCGCGGATCGAGCGTGTAGAAGTTCCGGGCGGTCGGCAGCAGATCGACGCCGCCGCGAGTCGGCGCGCCGGAGCCACCCGGCGGGACGTAGTCGCCGTTGAGCGCGTCGGCGGTGCGTGGAACCTCGTCTTCGGCACCCTGCACTCGCGGCGCGGCCTCCTCGCAGATGAACGCGAGTGCCTCCCGCAGGTCGTTGTGCGCGCCGGAGTTCGCTCGGCCGTCGCCGAGCGTGTCGATATCGACGACGAGCAGATTGATGTTGACTTCGTCGTCGGGGCCAGCTTCCCGCTCGGAATCGGGTACATCGAACTCGTTGTCGGCGAGCGTTTCGACCAACTCCACACAGGTTTCGTGGACGTGGTCGGCGGCCTCGGCGTAGGTCATCCCAAGATCGTCGTCGTACTCGCCGGGTCGGTTCCGCATCGCGTCGTAATCGACACCGAGCGCGCCGGCAACGCTCTCACGCAGGCTCGGCGTGTTTCCGTTTTCGAGGCGCGTGAGCGCGACCAGATACTCGACGAGTCGGTCGTCGGCCGGCGGTTCGCTCATCGTGTGCAACCCGAGCCGGATCTGGGTTGTCTTCACGTCGGTCAGGTACTCGTGGATTCGTTCGACAAGTTCGTCGATCCCGACTTCGTCGCCGGCGACCTCGCCCTCGGCGAGCGTCGAGCCGGCCTCGTCGGGGCCACGAACCTCCATCTGCTCGTCGATTGCGCCAGCGGTACCGAGTTCGACCGCGAGATCGAGCTCGTCGACCTTGCGGCGGAGCAGTTCTTCGAGATGCTCGCCCTCGTCGTTGCGGGCGTCCTCCATCCCCGCCTCGCGGTACTCGTTGGCGAGTTCCTCCAGTTCGCTCAGTTCGTCGTAGGTGCCGGCGTTGGCCATGACCGGCGTCAGGTAGTCGACGATGGCGGCGTAGGAGCGACGCTTCGCCTGCGTGCCCTCGCCGGGGTTGTTGACGATGTAGGGGTAGACGTTCGGCAGATCGCCGATCAGCTGATCGGGCGCGCTTTCGCCGTTGAGGCCGACGGTTTTGCCGGGCAGCCACTCCAGCGAGCCGTGCGTGCCGAGATGGACGACGGCGTCGGCCTCGAAGCTGTTTCGCAGCCACGCGTAGAAGGCGTAGTAGTCGTGTGGCGGCTGGAGATCAGAATCGTGATAGACCTTTGCAGGGTCCATGCCGAACCCGCGCGGCGGCTGGACCGTGACGAGGACGTTGCCAAACTCAGCGCCGGGAATCGCAAACGGCCGCTCGGGTGGGTCGCCCCACTCGTCGATGATGTTCTCCTGAAATCGCTCGTCGGCGTCGGCGAACCACTCGCGATACTGGTCGGTCGAGACGACATCGACCGAGCGATCACGGACATCGTCGGGCGCAACCCAGCGGTTGTCGAGCGTTAGCTGGCTGGTGAGAATGTCGATCAGTTGCTGGCCCGAGGTCGGCTGGTCGTCGCCGAGGTTGTAGCCCCGAGCGTCGAGCTCGTCAAGAAGGTTGATCGTGCTCTCGGGGGAGTCGAGCCCGAAGGCCGTCCCGATGCCGTCGTCGCTCGGCGGGTAGTTGTGCAAGACGACGGCGACGTTCTTTTCATCGTTATCGAGATAGCGCAGTCGCGCCCAGTTGACCGCCAGCCGGGCGGCGTGATCGACACGTTCCTCAATCGGGAAGTGATGTTTCGGCGCGCTGCCGATGTCGGCGGCGTCGTCCATGCGTTCCTTGCCCGAGATCGGATGGGTGATGACGTTGCCGTCGAACTCCGGGAGGGCCACGGAGAGCGCGAGTTCGAACCCCATCACGCCGGTGTCGCTTGACTCGTACCGCGACCGCGAGCGCATCGTCGTGATCGTCTGGAGGACAGGCACGCCGAGGCGGTCGAGAAACACATCCTCGGCCGAATCGCCCTCGTCGCTCGCCGAGCGACCGCGTTCGTCCATCGACAGCGAGAACATGAACGAGGAGAGGACGGCGTCGACGATCGGCTCGCCATCGTCAAGCAGCCAGTTGTCGGTCACCCACTCGGCGTTTTCCTGGCCCTCCTCGTCGGCCGCCGGATTACAGAAAATCGGAAGCGCGTTCGCGCCCTGCGACTCCAGCGCGCGAACCTGCGAATCGACGTAGCGGGTGTTTTCGTGCGTCCAGTGAGATTCGTAAAACCAGATGGCAACGGTCGGTTTGTCGGGGTCGAACGTCTCGCGGAGGGCGTCGTACTCGATGCCGGGATGGTCGGGGTGATAGACACCCTCGGTCGGGAGTTCGGTCGGCGCGTCGTACTCGGTGTCGACGCCGCCGTACTCGCTGGCGAGGAACCGACAGCAGTGCTCGACGTTGATCGTCCCGCCGCGGTCGAGATACGCGTAGACCAGATCGCGGTCGGCGTCGGCGACGGAGGTATCCTCGAACGCAAAGGCGTCGCCGGTTCCCTTGACGATCAGCGGGACGCCCAGCTCGCGCAGCCGGTCGACGGCGTACTCGTAGCCGGGCATGCTGTCCTCGCCGCCGTGGAGCCAGAGGACGACCGCCGCCACATCCTCGCAGTCGTCGACGAACGCCTCCACGTCCGTCTGGTCGTCGAGGTCGCCCTCCGAGCGGACGACGAGATCGATACCATCGAGTCGGCTCGCCGCCCGCTGGACGGAGCCGAGTTCGTTTTCGGTTGCCGTATAGAGGCCAATCCGTGTCATCTTTATAAACCAGCGTTGTAGTAGCGCAAGTATGGTTGCAGACCCGGCGATCAAAAACCTGTCGTCAGTGCCCTTCCCCGCGATCGTCGGCCAAGACGACCTCAAACGGGTGCTGTTGCTCGCTGCGGCCCACGACGACCTCAGCGGTGCGGTCATCACCGGCGAGAAAGGGACCGCGAAATCGACCGCGGTGCGCGCCCTCGTCGACCTCCTCCCCGAGCAGCAAGCGGTCGCCGACTGTCCCTATGGCTGTGCGCCCGACGATCCAGCCAGCCAGTGCGATGACTGCCGCGACCGCGACCGCGATGACCTCCCCGTCGAAACACGACAGGTGCCGCTGGTCACCCTCCCGCTGGGGGCGACCCGTGATCGCGTCGTCGGGACACTCTCGGTCGAAGACGCGATGGCGGGTGACGCCGAGTTCGATCCCGGTCTGCTCGCAGCGGCCAACCGTGGGATTCTCTACGTCGATGAGATCAATTTACTCGATGATCATCTCGTTGATGTGCTGCTCGATGCCGCGGCCAGCGGTGTCAACACGGTCGAACGCGACGGGATCAGCGTCTCCCACCCGGCCGAATTCACGCTCATCGGGACGATGAACCCCGAGGAGGGCGACCTCCGGCCACAGCTCCGCGACCGCTTCGATCTGCAGGCGACCGTCACCGGCTGTCAGGATACCGACGACCGGGTCGATATCATCGACCGTGCGCTCGCCGAGGGCGGCGACGGAGACGCCGCCACAGAGTACGGCGATGAAATCACCGACCTGTGCGAATCGCTACGGGTCGCCCGCGAGTCGATCGATTCGGTGTCGCTGCCGGCCGAGTTCAAGGAATCGATCGCCGAACTCTGCACCGACGCAGGAGTCGACGGCCACCGCGCCGATATCGCCACCGCGCGGGCAGCCATCGCGTCGGCCGCCCTCGACGGCCGACCGAAGGTCATCGAATCCGACGTACAGGAGGCCGCCCGCTACACCCTGCCGCATCGCCTGCAGAGCGATCCGTTCGAGGAACCACCCGATCCCGAGGACCTGCTCGACGATCATTTCGACGACGAGGACGACGGCAGCGAGGACGAAGCCGAATCCGACACCGAGGGCTCGGACGAGGCGGGCGACGGCGAGTCGGGTGATGCTGACGACGAATCCGCCGACAGCGAGTCCGGTGAATCGAACGACACGGATGCCCCGGACGATTCCGAGCGTGGCGATGGCGACACCGATGAGCGCGGCGAGCGAGAACGCGACCCCGAAAGCGACGGCGATGACGAAACTGCGGGTCGAAGCCCGCCAGAGGAGACCGGCGAGCAGGGTGAAACCCCTGCCGACGCGCCACAGGGGGAGGCCGACAGCGACACCCCCGAAGACGGACCGACACCCGAGGACGGCGAGGATGAAACTCCCGGGGACGCCGCTCATGCCCGGTGAGCAGCGTTCCGCCGTCGGTGACGCCGCTGCCCCCGACATCGACGACGCCGTCAGCGAGACCGACGCCAATCTAGAGGCCGGCGCGACGGGACAGCACAGCCATCAGCAGGCGGCTGGTGGTCGCGGGACTCGCGTGCGGACCGAACCCGCAAGGGACGGCGAGTCGGTCGACGCGGCGGCATCGGTTCGAACGGCCGCGACACGCGGACACAGCGAGGTCGAGGCCGACGACCTCCGGCAGTCCGTCCGGGAACGCGAGCAGGCGGCAACGATCGTGTTTGCCGTCGACGCCAGCGCGTCGATGACGCCCGCGATGGAGGCCGCAAAGGGTGTCGTCCTCGAACTCCTGCGCGACGCCTACGAGCAGCGTGACGAGGTCGCGTTTGTCGCTTTCGGCGGCAACGACGCCGAGGTGTTGTTGCCGCCGACCCGGAGCGTCTCGCTGGCCGCCCGTCACCTCAAATCGCTGCCGACGGGCGACCGAACGCCGTTGCCGGCTGGGGTCGACACCGCTCGGCAGCTGGTGGCTGACGCCGATTCCGCGTTGGGTGTCGTCGTGCTCGTGACCGATGGGCGGGCGAACGTCGCTGAGGGCAGTCCGACCGACGCAACTCGGCGGGCTGCACAGCGACTGGCTGAAAGCAGTGCGGCAGTTGTCATCGTCGATGCAGCCGACGAGCGTGATGGCCTGATTCCGGTCATCGCCGAGACGACCGACGCCGAGACTGTGCCGCTGTCGAGACTGAGCTCCGAACGCATCTCCCAGGCGGTCGCGCAGGCTACCCACCCCGACCACTAATCACGTTGAACACGATCGGCGAATCCACCGCCAACAGCGGTCGGAGTAACTGTTATGGTGTGATTGCCGATCGTATTCGGGACAGTCTCGACACAATTAACACTTCCACAGCCACCTATGAGGGTATGGCCGACCAAGCCAACCCATTTGAGAGTTTACGAACGCAGCTTGCGGCTGCGGCCGCATACACCGACGTTGAACCGGATCTTATCGAGCGGCTCAAATATCCCGAACGGGTCTTGGAGACGAACCTTTCGGTCGAGATGGATGACGGCTCCCTTGAGGTGTTTGAGGCCTACCGCTCACAGTACAACGGTGATCGCGGCCCATACAAGGGAGGGATTCGGTATCATCCGGGCGTCACCCGTGATGAGGTGAAAGCACTCTCGGGGTGGATGGCCGCGAAATGTGCGATCGTTGATATCCCCTACGGCGGCGGGAAGGGTGGGATCGCTGTCGACCCCGCGGAGTACAGCGAGAGCGAGCTAGAGCGGCTGACACGATCGTTCGCCACAGAGCTTCGACCGCTGATCGGCGAGGATCGGGATATCCCCGCGCCGGATGTCAACACCGGCCAACGGGAGATGAACTGGATCAAGGATACCTACGAGACCTTAGAGCGTACCACCGCCCCAGGTGTCATTACGGGGAAAGCACTCGACTCAGGCGGCTCTGAGGGTCGTGTTGAGGCGACCGGTCGGTCGACGATGATCGCCGCCCGCGAGGTATTTGAGTGGCGTGGTCGTGATCTCGCCGACGCGACGGTTGCCGTTCAAGGGTACGGCAACGCGGGCGCAATCGCCGCTCGGGTTATCAATGACGCCGGCGGCACCGTTGTCGCCGCTTCCGATTCGACCGGCGGGATCTACGACCCCGGGGGCTTCGATGCTGCTGCGGCCGCCGAACATAAAGCCGAGACCGGAACTGTCGTTGGCTACGAGGACACCGAGGAGATCACAAACGAGGAACTGCTCACGCTGGATGTTGACCTGTTGATTCCGGCGGCTCTTGAAAACGCGATCGACGAATCGCTGGCGGCCGATGTCGAGGCCGACGTGATCGCCGAGGCCGCAAACGGCCCGATTACGCCCGCCGCCGACGAGGTGCTAAGCGAGAAGGATGTCTACGTTGTCCCGGATATCCTCGTCAACGCAGGCGGGGTGACGGTTTCGTACTTCGAGTGGGTACAAAACCGTCAGCGATTCGGCTGGACGAAAGAGCGTGTCAACGAGGAGCTTGAGGCTGTGATCACCTCGGCATTCGATGATCTGATCGAGACATTTGAGAAAACCGATACCCCGACGCTTCGCACCGCGGCCTACGTTGTTGCGATCGAACGGATCGTGAGCGCGTACAAACAGGGCGGCAACTGGCCGTAATTAGATCGCTGCTTAGTCGTCGCTAACAACGGCGTCGTCGGTGAGTGTGCGCAACTCGTCGCCGAGCGTGACCGCGATCGACGCGTCGGCAGATTCGACAAACCGGGCGACTTCCTCACCGTCGCGTTCGACGACAACGGTGGGGATATACTCGATTCCATACTCCTTGACGCCCGGCCCGCTTTTCGAACCATCGTCTTTCTTCTCGGTCGGATAGTGGTGGATGTGGACGTCATCGACACCCGCGTATTCAAGAGCCGCCCCAAACGCCGGGAGCTGTTGTTGGCAGTCGATACACCAGTCGCCGCCCCAGACGTGGAACACAACGTCGCCGTCGCCGAGCGCGCCGATTGCGGCCTCGGTGCCGGGGTCGGGTTCCCAGTCGTCGGCCGGCTCCATCGTTTCAAGACGCATACTTTCCGTTTGCCGTCGAGTGGTTTAATCATCCTGCCGTCACCGTCGCGGTCGAATCAACCCCGTCCGTCATGGGTTTAGGCCTGAGACGCAAACTGCCGTTAATGGACGACAGCATTCTCGACACTGTCGGCTCGCCGCTTGTCGAAGTTGATGCACCCGACGGCGCGACGATTGCCGCCAAGATCGAGTCCCAGAACCCCGGCGGCTCGGCAAAGGATCGGGCCGCGCTGTGGATGATCGAGGCCGCCGAACGGGATGGCGACCTCACGGCCGACGACACCATCGTCGAACCGACAAGCGGCAACACCGGGATCGGGATCGCCATGGTCGGCGCGGCCAAGGGGTACGACGTACAGATCGTGATGCCGGCCTCGAAATCACCCGAACGCCGGTCGATCATGCAGGCTTACGGCGCGGATCTCGAACTCGTCGAGGGCGATATCTCCGACGCGAAGGATCGCGCCGACGAACTCGAAGCCGACCACGGATACGTTCAGCTCAGGCAGTTCGACAATCAGGCCAATCCGAACTCGCATTACGAGTCGACCGGCCCGGAGATTCTCGACCAGATCGGCGACCGCGAGGTCGACGCGCTCGTCGCGGGCGTCGGAACCGGCGGCACGCTCACCGGTGTCGGCCGACGGCTACGCGAAGAGTTCCCCGAGATGGAGATTGTTGCTGTCGAACCCGAGGATTCGGCGGTGCTCTCGGGTGAGGAACCAACCGGCGACAGTTTTCAGGGGATGGGTCCCGGCTTCGTGAGCCCGAATCTCGACACCGACTTACTCGACGATATTGCGGTTGTTTCAGCTGACGACGCCGAGGCGGAGTGTCGTCGCCTCGTGAGTGAGGAGGGTATCTTCGTCGGCCAGTCCAGTGGTGGGTCGAATCTCGCGGCCAAGCGGGTTGCCGAGCGACTGGTTGCGGACGGTCACACCGACCCGCTCGTGATCACGGTCTTCTGGGACAGCGGTGAGCGGTACGTCTCGACCGGGATGTTCGATAACGAATAGGCGAACCCACAGCGTCTTATAAAAAGTGTGGCACGCTCTATCTACCAGCGTATCTTCAGAAGTCGCGTGCAAGGTGCAGAGGTTGAGTTTATCAGAACACTTCGGATGTGAAAAACAGCTTCTCTTGAATCAGAGCCGGTGTGCTTTCGTCCTCCGAAAGCAATAATCACTCTCAGATATAGGAGCCTAACGTGACAGTATTACAGGAACTCATCGGAGATCAGTCGCTGGCTGTTTGGATCATATTGGGCACGATCGGGTTCCTGCTGACCTGGAAAGGCGCGAACATCGTTGAGTCGACAACCTCGAAGATCAGCGACCACTTCGGTGTCTCCCAAGCGGTCCAAGGTGGACTCATCGTCGCGGCTGCGACGTCCTTTCCCGAACTCGCGATCATCATTATCTCGGTGCTTATACTCGGCGAGTTTGGCGTCGGTGCCGGGGCACTCATTGGGACAGCGGTATTCAATATTCTGGTTATTCCGAGTGCCGTCACTATCACGAGCGGCGACACAACGACAACACAGGGAATCGTCTACCGTGACGCCATCTTCTATACGGTTGCCGTTCTCGGTCTTTTCGGCGTGATTGCCCTCGGTGTCCTCGGAACTGCCGGACAGCAACGCGCGCAAATCACCCCGCAGATGGGTGTCGGCCTGCTGGTGCTGTACGGTGTATACGTCGTCTTACTGGTCGGCGGCAAGAGCGGGACATCGGGTCAAAAGAAGACGGAGTCGACAAATGTTCCAAAGCAGGTGGGGTTGTTCGCGGCTGGGTTGGTCATCGTGCTCGTTGGTGTCGAGTCAATGGTCAGCATGACGTTGCAGATCTCGGACGCGCTCAGCGCGCCCCCGTTCCTGATATCAGTGACTGTGCTGTCTGCGATGAGTTCGTTTCCCGACCTGCTGGTCGGCGTGAAGATGGGCGAGGCCGGCGACCAGCGTGCGGCGGTCGCGAACGTATTCGGGACGAACACATTCAATCTCGTCGCGGCGCTGCCCATCGGCGTCATTCTCGCCGGCGGTGTCTCCATCAGTTTCCTCACGTCCGTGCCATTGCTGTTATTCCTGTTCTACACCACTCTCGTCGTCGTGGTTTTAGCTGCGACGGACTTCGAACTCAGTACCGAGGAAGGATACGTGCTCCTCGCAATGTACGTCGGTTTTATCGGCTGGATGACAACTGAGGCGCTCGGATTGACGACGCTGTTGACCGAGGAGACGCTCCGAACGATTGTTGGATGACTGATTCGCGCGATGCATACTGCATACCAGCACGAATAGCACTCTAATCGCAGGTATCTCACTACTCAATCTACACGTCTACGTTCGGTTTCCAATAATTCTATGACAGACCTGAAACCCACGATTAGCCGAAGCTCCACTCAGTCTGCCACCACATTTTCCGTGGCTGGCGTCTCGGCTTGCGTGTCGGTCGGAAGATCAATCGTGACGACTGTGCCGCGCGGTTTTCGATCCGCGAATGTCAGTTCACCGCCGAGCCGGACGGCACCCCATTTGACGGCCCAGAGGCCGAGACCACTGCCGTGCTCAAGGGAATCCTCCTCGCCGGCTTTGAGCACGCCGCGTTCGTTATTAGGGATTCCAGGCCCATTGTCAGCGACCGATACCCGGACACCGCTGTCGGTCTCACGGGCGTCTACTGTGACGACCACCGTTTCCGCGTCGTTGTGAACGACCGCGTTCTCGACGAGGTTATCCAGAAGCGGCGACAGAACTTCCTCGTTAATTGGCATCGTTAGCGACTCTGCGATATCAACAGAAAGCGTGGCCTCGGGGTACTCCGACCGGTACTCCGCAACGACCGCCTCGGCGATGGCGGCCAGCGAGATGGAATCTGAATCTACCGCTGTGGTTGCCATCATCTCTTCGACCTGTCGTGCGCGCTCGCCCGTTGAGATGAGTTCGTCGGCCGACGAGACGATGGTCTCGGCGTGATCGGTTTCTCCGTGCCCACCGTCTGCGATCAACTTTGCACGGCCTCTGATCTTGGCCATCTCGTTGCGAAGGTTGTGACGGAGCACCCGGTTGAGCACCGAGAGCCGCTGTCGGCGAACCCGTTCCTGCGTGACATCGGTAAATATGATCGCGTATCCGGGCTGTCGGTCAAACCGGTCGCTGACCGGCGAGACAGTTGCCTCAAGCTGCCGCGATCCATCAGGACGGGAGAGTTCGACCGTCTCGTTGCTCCGCAACGTATCGAAATCGAACCCGACGCACTCCGAGAGCGGATCGGCGGTCGCGTCCGCCGGATCGACATCGAACGCGTCAGCAGCGGCATCGTTGAGTTTGACGACCCGGTGATCTCGGTCGACGACAACCACGGCGTCGTCAAGATCGGCCAGCACCGTTTCGGGGCCGAGCGTCCCTGCTGCCGGGGCCGCATCGAAGATGCCGCCACGGGTTACCGCGAACCCAACAGCCACGAGACTCAGGGTGTAACCGGTCGCGTTAAGCCCGATTATCGAGCTAACCTGGAGGTAGCTGAAAATCGCTGGCGTCGCGACGTAGGCCAGCCACGGCCAGACGGCGACAAACGAGAGGACACCCGCGAGCCGCCGATCAAGATACTCGTAGTCGGCAACAACTCGGACAAGCAGGGCGACCCCAGCAAGCATGACACCACCCGCGTAGTAGAGGCCGATCTGCTCGGCGAGCGCGGCGAACCCCAGCGGCGCGGGCAACGCTGGAGCCGTTGGCCCGCCGCCGGCCATCGACCCGGAACTTTCCGGCGAGAGTATCAGCGCAACCCCGCCCGCCAGTGCGAGCGCAACCGGGGCGAGAAACGCTGCTTTCCGACGCGTTGACGCAAGATACGGCAGACCGTAGTACTCGGTGACGAACCAGGTGAACGCACACGGGATCGCAAGGACGGTTAGTAGCCAGACCGCCGACAGCGAGGTGATAGCACCCGTGGCCAGCCCGTCCGCGACCGCCAGCGTCCCGACGACGCCAACGAACAGCGCGAATGGACGCAGGGCCGCCGTCTCGCGCTGTTTGGCAACCCAGACAGCCGTGCCAAGCAGGGCAGCACCGATCACGCCCATCACGACCCGAGCGGCCAGCAATGTGTCTACCATCAGGTTTCCCTCCTGTTCGTCGTCCCCACCCAGCCGTTAGTCTTCATCAGTCGCTTCTGTCGAAATCTGAACATAGATATATCTGACAGCCATTCATAAAAAGCATTGTTCAAATTTCGTCCAGTATCTGGCCGAAATCGACCTATGAGGGCTCACTGATGGTGAAATAGCCAGCGAGGTGATGCTGACCATTCGCTCTTGTCCGCAAACTAGTCGGAAAACTCCGCAGCTGTCACGCGAACGACAACCGTCGTCTCAACAGCCCGGAGATCGTAGTCCGGTATCTCCCCGTCGACACGCGTCACGTACATCGGCTCAACGAGTTCGTCACCCTCGACACCAAACACACAGAGTCGCTGATCCGTCTCCTCGGGCGGTAGGTCACGATCACGGACTTGGGTTGCGAGCCCTCGTGACAGCCACTCCGTTTCGCTGATGCTCGGCTCCCTGACGAACGCGTGGTCGGCAAACCGTACCAGATACCAGTTGAGATCGTTCAACAGGGCGACGGCCGCACCGAGGCTGACGGTTTCAAGCGCGACCGAGTTGTCAAACGGCTGGCTGAGATCGTAAGTTGACAGCGCGGCGCGAGCGGTCTCCCGGGAGAGGAGTTCGTATCGGAGGTCGGTCTCGTCGCTCCCAAGAAGACAGACACGCGTCACAGTCGGGGAAAATCAATCCCGGCTGATAGTGGTTTCGCTACGTGCGGTCGATGCTAAACTCAAAGCGCGCGCCGCCGGCCTCGCCGTTGGTGACGCTCACCGTCCAGCCGTGGGCTTGGGCGATCCGGCGAACGATCGCCAACCCGAGGCCACTGCCCATCTTGGCTCCGGAGACACCGGCCTCGAAGATTTCCTCCTGTTCGTCCTCCGGAATGCCATCCCCGTTGTCGGCGACATAGAATCCTGATTCGTCGGTGAGTTCGCCGACCGTAATCGAGAGATCGGCCAACACTGACTCGGATGGATCGCTGTTTCCGTAGTCGTCCGGCAGGCCGGCGGCAACCGGCTCACCGCTCTCGTCGCTGTCGCCGCCTCCATGTTCGATCGCGTTGCGAAACAGGTTCTCTAACAGCCGGAGAAGTCGCTCCGGATCGGCATCCAGCCGCATCCCGGTGGTGAGGATGAGCGTCTCGTCGTCACCGCCAACCGTCTGCCACGCCTGAGTGGCGATCTCGGCGAGCTCGACCGGCTCGGGATCGGTCACCTCGTTGCCGCCGCGGGCCAATGCCAGCGAATCCTCGATGATCTCCGACATCCGGTCGTGGGCGAACTCGATGTGTGCGATCAGTTCCTCGTCAACCGCGTCATTGTCGCCGATCAGTTCCATGTTCCCCTTTGCAACGGTGAGTGGGCTCCGGAGGTCATGAGAGACGACAGAGGCAAACTCCTCTAAGCGATCGACCTGTCGTTCCAGCTCCGCGCCGCGGCGTTTGGTGCGCCGTCGCTCAACATCGAACAGACCAAAGCCGATGCCGAGGGCAGCTCCGCGGGCGGCAGCCGTATTGAGAACCCGAATTATCACGGAAAACTGTTCTTGACCTTCCAACAGCAGATTGACGTTTAGAAGCTCAAACCCGCCGATTATTATACTCCCAACCACACACCAGCCAGCCAGTCGGACGATATCATTGTCCCCTCGATCTGTTGTTTGGGCCCAGTACCCGGCACCGATCACGAGAAGTGAAAACGCAATGGTCTGAATTCCATCGGTGGCAAGCCCGACAGTACCGGCGTATGCACCGTCAAGAACCGGGATGAGGTCGGTGTACGTACCGATAATCAGCGCGATAGTGATCTGGCCGGTCGCAACCCCGATCCCGGCGATCACCCCGATTCCCAGTTGTCGGCGCATGCCTCACTCACCTGCCGGCAGTAATAAAACGGTACTGTTTTTTTAGAACGTCGACAGCTCGCCGTCGATGACCTGTCGGGTGATCTCGGTCACGTCAGCGAGTTCACGGTCGATGATCGCTTCGATCTCGGGCTTTCTGTCAGCCAGATCGACACCGTCGGCGGTAACGACCTGAGTGTCGGCAACGTGGGGCTGGTCGATCGGCTGGCCGATCTGGCTCAACAGCCGCAACTGGAGATCCCGGATGCCGTCAACCTCGCTCACAACGCTTTCAGCGATCTCAGTCGAGAGGAGGTTGTAGATCTTCCCGATGTGGTTGACCGGGTTTTTGCCGCTTGTTGCCTCCATACTCATCGGTCGGTTTGGGGTGATGAGCCCGTTTGCACGGTTGCCACGACCCACAGAGCCGTCGTCGCCCTGTTCGGCCGAGGTGCCGGTGACGGTGAGATATATCGAGCCCGCCTCGTAGTCGTCGGCCGTGTTGACATCGACCGTTACCTCGCGGTCGGTGATCTCCTCGGCGAGGTCGGTGACGTACTCCCGAACGCTTTCGACCGCGTCGATGTAGGCGTCGAGATCGGCGATATACGCATCGACCATGGCGGCGGCGACGGTGATGTTGATGTGGTCGCTCTCGCGTTTCCCCATGATCTTCACGTCGGGGCCGATCTCCGGGTTGTCGGCGACGTACTCGGTGTTGAGCTTACGCTCGGCCGTGTGGACGATCGCCTCGGTTTCGGTCAGCGGCGCGTGGCCGACGCCGAAGGAGGTGTCGTTGGCCATCGGGACAGTCGCGCCATCCTCGCCAAAGACCTCCTGCAGATCACCGGAGCCTGCTCCAAGCTTGACATCGACGATCACATCGGTTTCGGGATCGAGCTCCGGGATCGTCTCATCGAGGTAGTCACGAGCCGCCGTCAGCGCGGTGGCATCAACCGGAAGCTGTTGGCCGTCGTACTCCTTTGTTGCGCGGCCAACGATCAGCAGATAGATCGGCTCGATCACCTCGCCGCCGCCAAACGCCGGGGCAGCCCGGCCGGCGACAAGCTGGGTCTCGTCGGTGTTGTAGTGAAGCACCTTGCCGACCCGGTCGAGATAAAGCTCTGAGAGCGCACGCGAGACCGCCTCGGCGATCCCGTCGCTGATCGAATCGGGGTGGCCGACACCTTTGCGTTCGACGATCTCGACGGACTGATCCTCAACAGCCTGCCGGTCAAGTTCGCTGACCTGAATATTGCGACTCATTGGCGGCTCTTTGCTATCGGCCGTGCTATAACTTGCGGAAACTTCTCCTCGTCAGAAAATAACCATCAGATATTATTCGACAGTTACCGATGTGGTATCAGCTGTCGGCCGCCAGTAGCAGTCCGAGATACGAGGTTCTGATCTGGTCGTCGGGGTCGAGCCCGAGCTGTTCCAGTCGGTCGACCGCCTCCGTGCGGGCAGCCTCAACCTCGGCTTCGGGCACCTCGCGTTCGATCTCGACGAACTCCCCAAGCCCATCAACAGTATCGAGGACAAGGGTGTACCCCTCGAAGTCGTAGTACACCCGCCTTTTTTCGACGGTCGCTGCGGGCTCAAATCCAAGCCCCGCAAGGACACCTTGCAGCGCGTCGTCATCGTCGACGGCCGTCTCGTGTTCCTCCCGTGTTTTTGAGGCCGTCTCAACGAGCGGCCCCTTGTAGGTGAGCTTTGTGATACCTTCGCCGTCGGCCCGCTCCTCCCGGCGGATACGGAGGGCCTCGTCGGTTTCAGCAAACGATCGGTGTGGGGCGTCATAGTATGTATCGACCTGCCGGCGGTTGTCAACACGTTCGGCCCCAACCTCGGTGAGCTGCTCCTGAAGCGAGTCGTGGTCTGCCCGAAGTTTGAGTTCGACCTCGTACATACCGGCATACTGCTGCGGGCCGAAAAAACACTGGTGGCTTTCGGTACAGGGTCGAACCGTGCTTCTTAAGGGTACCTCGGCAGTGTATCGGGGTATGAGTGAAAACGAGGCCGAGGCAGCCGACGCCGACGACGCCGAGTCTGCCGCCGAGGGACTGCAAGACGGCGATTTCGTCGAACTCGACTACACGCTCCGGACGACCGACGACGACGAGGTTATCGATACGACACACGAGTCAGTCGCCGAGGAGGCCGGCATCGCCGACGAGGACAACCGCGATTTTACCCCGCGAACGATCATCATCGGCGACGGCCATGTGTTTGAGTCCGTCGACGACTCACTGCGCGGCAGCGAGGTGGGCGATGGCGATAGCGTGATCGTCACCCCCGAGGAGGGCTTCGGCGAGTACGATCCCGAGGAGGTGCGGACGGTCAGTGCCGAGAAGATCCCCGAGGACGACCGCTACCCGGCGCGACAGTCCAGATCGACCGCCAGCAAGGCCACATCGAGACGATCATCGGTGGTCGTGCACGCGTCAACTTCAACCACCCACTGGCCGGCGAGGAGCTTGAATACGATTATGAGATCGCCTCGGTTGTCGACGACCGCGAACAGCAGGCCGAAGGGATTCTGGGTATGCAGCTTCAGGAGGTACCCGACCTGTGGATCGACACCGACGAGGTCGAAGAGGAGGTCACCGTCGAGCCCGACGAGGACGACGAGCCGACGACAGAAACCCAGACCGTCGAAAAAGAGACGCTGTACATCGAGGCAACCCAGCAGTTGACGATGAACCAGCAGTGGATGATGGGGAAAGCCCAGATTGCCCAAGAGATCACCGACAAACTCGATCTTGATCGTGTGATCGTCCAGGAGACCCTCGACGGTGGCGGCATGATGGGCGGCATGGGCGGTATGATGGGTGGCGGCATGGGTGGCGGCGATGTTGAGGAAGCCCTCGACGATGTCGACCTCGATGACGTTGATCTTGATGCCGACGAACTCGCCGAAAGCCTCGACGAATAACGTCCCGCTCGCGGATGCCGATTGTGCAACAGATATCGAATCGTTTCGCTGTGAGGTAGTCGTCGCGCCGGCTTCGACCGGCCCGATGGTCGCGCTCTTGCCGGTGTGCAAATTTCTTCTCATTGTGACGCCGAGATTCTACCCGTAGGTTGCACCGCTATTGGTGTGTTTTTCCCGATATCTTCGGCCATGGTCGGCTTCCCGGCAGAGTCGATCAGGGTTACACCTGAGTTTGAGTAGCCGTAGTAGTCGCGATGGTGTCGCTTGCGGTACGGATGATATAATTGATCGCGTCAGTGTTCCTCCCGTTTTGCCTGCGCAGTCGGCTGATAACGGATAGTCGGGTGGCCTCGAACCGGACAGTCGAATCGCTCTCGCAACGGTTGGGGTACGGGTATACTGTCAACGACACAGACAGTCGGCATAACTTCGGCTGGCAGGGAGTCAAGCACGCGTGTGGCTGCATGAATCGAGATCGCACAGGTTTGAACACACACAACAAGTTTCACGACTGGGGTGGCCAGCGGAACATGCCCACACCGGGTCGCTCGCAGCACTGTTGGATTCTCGGTGGCGGGAACTGCTGCCCGCGCTGCTGATTCACTCACACCCGGCGTAGCGACACTGAGCGGCATACGCCACGTGGTAGCGGATTCGTATCTAAATCTACGGAACGTATCAGCGGCGGTGTTCAGATAATGAATGAGAGGCGAGGCCTCACGAGTTCTAACTGCTTGTGAAAGAACTCAGACGCCTCGTGGCAGTATCGATCTTAGTCCTGACAGCAGCCGCCGGCCTCGCCGCCGAAATCAACCGCCAGCGGTTCCGAGATCGCTATGTTGATCGCTTCGAGCTTTGTCTGTAGCTCCTCTTTGGCGTCGAGATACTCCGCCATCAGCGGCATACTGTGGAGTTCTTCCTGTGCCTCCTGTACCTCCCGCATCGACTGACGGTCGGCGGTGCCAGCCTCTTGATCGAGCATGAACTGGTGGCGGAGTTCCTCAAACTCCTTGATCGCTTCCTGGGTTTCAGCATCGTTTTCGACGGCCTCGCTGGCCTCGCGGAATGCTTTATGTTCGGGACTTTCGGCGATCTTTTCGCCAAGCTCTTCACCCAGATCCTCTAGTGTCGCAGTTTCAGCACTCATACACGATTGTTGGTAATCAACTTGCTTCAATCTGCCGGACAGGTTGCCACGGTGTATGACACCGACCGGCCACCACATCAGATGATCCCAACCCCGCCAGCGATGAGTCGGAAGCCGATTACTGTCAAGAGCCCGAAGACGGCCAGTTGGCGGTGTCGACTCCTGACCCGCGAGCGAAGCCACCGACCACCGCCAACGCCGATAACTGTCGGCGCGATCGCCGCCACCGAGAGCCCAACGACGAGCCGGCTTGGATACAATCCGAGCACACCCGCGGCGGCGATGCGGAGTCCATTGATCCCGACAAACACGAGCGCGACGACACTGACAAACAGGCCGTGTGAGAGCTCGAAGCTCCGAAGATAGGCGACAAGCTGGACGCCAACGTTTGTGCCACCGAACAGCACGCCGGAGACCGCCCCGATCGCGACCATCGTGTCTGTTCCATCGAGCCGTCGACCACCGCCGGAGGGGAGCGGCACGACCGATTGGCGGCTGGCGACAAAGCCGAGTGTGATGAGTCCAAGACCCACACGAACCGGAGCCGTTGGAAGCCGGTCGATGACGACCATCCCGATCAGCGTTCCGGCCAGAGTGGCGACGATCAGCGGCCAAAACCGCGCGCTGCAAGATTTAAAATCAGCCACCGAGAGCTCGCTGAGCAGCGTCACATTCGCCGCAACCATCGGCACGAGCATGAGCACAACCGCCGTGGTCGGCGGTACAACCGTTGCGAGCGCCATCGTGCCGACAATCGCAAACCCGAAGCCGGCCAGCCCGTTGACGACCCCCGAGACGGCGACGACGACCGCGAGTAGCCCGAGAAACGTCGGTGTGAGTTCGATGGCCATCCGTCTGAACCACAACGGTGCTGTCGTATAGTTCTCGCTCGGTTGTGCACCAGCACTGCTGGCACGGTCGGTTATTGCACGGTGGCCGTGTTGTCGGCGACGCTCCGCCGATCAAACCCTCCGGACACCTACGTCACCTGCTCAGCAACAAACTCAACGAGTCCCTCGTGCTCGGCTGGCCCGATCCCGTGCCA
>KB659972.1_pt20 | contig 19921 bp, 16 predicted proteins | sample 558768 | NCBI scaffold set KB644980.1 | reverse complement strand
CTGAGCGGGCGCGTCGAGGAGTTGGGTCGGTCACTCGGTGGGGTCCGCGAACGGGTAGAGAGCGCAGAGGACCAGATGGTAACCGGCGAGGAGATAGAGTCACTGGGAGCCGAACTCGAGCGAGTCGACAGCCGGGTCGATGCGGTGCGCAGGCGACTCCGAGGCCGACTGGGTCGAGTCGGCACAGTTCGACTCACAGAGCCGTGATCTGGACATGCTCCGGGAGACAGTCACCGACCACGCGCGCCGGTTGAACACTGTCGAGCAGTCCACCAGCGCCCTCGACGACCAGATAGAGCAGACGTTCAGGAACACCGCGAAGACGGAGGCGCTGTCGAGTCTTCAGACCGAGGTCAGCCGACTCCAGCAGGAGCGGACAACCGGCCCGGACGAGGATGTAATCCAGGGGTTCGAGAGCCGTCTAGACGGGTTCGTCGAGCGACTCGACAGCGTCCAGACGACTGTCGACAGCATCGCCGATAACGCCGTCAGACAGTCGACACTCGACGAGACGAGAGAGACACTCGAGAGTCGTGTCACCGACCTCGAGCGCGAGATGACGACCGACGACGAACCCGACGAGCACGGAGACCAGTTCCTGCGGCCGTTACTCGCGGTTTCGCTGGTGAGTGCGGCCGTCCTCGGTACCGTGCTCGCACTCGAGTTCGAGCGTCCGGGGGTCGCGCTCGGTTTTCTCGTACTCGTGGGCGGACCGGCTGTGCTCGTGTGGCTGCTGGGCCGTGGGGATCGTTGACAGGGACCATTTTTATATAGTTCACCTCGGAACCATGCAACAGAATGAACAGTCACGATCGGTCGAGCAGGGTGAGCGGCTGATGGAGCCGCCGGACCCTGCAGACGCACACCTCGCAGACCGGATACTCGAGTTCCGTGCAGTAAAGAGCCTCGCGGCGGTGTTCGTGCTCTCGCTCGCGACCGTGTTCTACGGCTGGGTGCCGGTTGTTGTCGTGTTCTCACTCGGGTACATCGCATACAAGTACCGGTACTACGCGAACCGGGTGGGGGTGTACAGCACCGGGGACCTCGCGGCGCGGCGCGACCGACTCGAGTACGCGATGCTCGGATTCGTCGTGGTTACCGTCGGGGTCGGGGTGGCAATACAGGCTGTGTTCCCGACCGAGGAGTGGACAGTCGGCGAGTTTCTCTCCCTGCCGGCAGTCGATTTCAGGGATGTGAACGGGCTGCTCGACAGCCCGGTCGAGGCGGCGGCGTGGGGGGTGGTCGTCGCGCCCGTGGCGGTGCTCTCGTGCGTTGCGGTGCAGTTCCGCCAGCGGCTGCTGGTGGGGGTCAACAGCCGCCTCGCCGCGGTCCGGGCGGCGCTGTACGACAGTCTGTTCTGTCTGCCGATTGCACTACTCTGGGTGGGGGTGTTCACACTCCGGCCGGTGTTCGAGGTCTGGCGACCTGCGGTGGAGTCTGTCGAGAGCGAACTCGGACTGGAGCCGTCGGTGGCCGTCGGTCCCGCGCTTCCGGACGGCGAGGCGGTACCGGAGGGAACAGAGCTTCCCGAACTGGCCGTCATCTTCGAGAGCGCGCTCGTCCCGCTCGCGACTGCCGCGGTGGCGACCCCGGTTGCAGTCGTCGCGGTATATTCCGGTATCCAGCGCTGGAAGTACGGTAACAACACCGTGCCGGAGCTGCTCGGCTACCGTGGGCTGTTCACACCGTCGTGGGATGTTCACAGTTTCAATATCGCGGTCCCGCTGGGCGTGTTCCTGCTGTACGCGGCGGCCGTGCTGGGTGTGTTCGGGACGAGCCCTGTTACCGAACCGGCGGCGCTGGGTGCCGCCGCAGTGGCGGTGGTGGTGGCCGCGAACCCGCAGGCCAGAACAACGTCCACACTGGAGCGTCTGCCCGGGTCGGTTCTGGCTGGGGCAGACGCCGTTGTTGCGGGGCTCGCTGTCGGCGGGCTCGCGTTTGTGGCGCTGGCACCGCTGGTCGGTCTGGACACCACCTTGGTGAGCGTCGCGCTGGCGTATCCGGTGCTCGGCGCACCGGTGGCGTACGCGGCGAACCGGGCGGTCGCACACCGGGCGGTCGGGACCGTCTCGACGTTCGGCGAGCGCGTCGCCGATGGGGCAGGCGTGTACGACCAGGCGACAGTCGACCGGTTGTTCGTCTACAGTCACACGCGGGACGACAGGCTCCGGGCGGCGGCGGTCGGCGCGCTCGCGACCGCCGTTCAGGTCGAGGGCTACCGGAGAGACGAGGCCCTCGCGCTGTTCGGACGGGCCGCCGGGAGCAAGAACGAGCAGCTCGCACACGCCGGGCTGCGCGGTATCGCGGACGTGCTGAGAGACGACCAGTCGCACACGAGCTACGAGAGGCTGGTCGACTGCGGTATCCCGAACCGGGTTCTGGCGGGGCTCGAACGCGACGGGGAGGCGCGACCTCAGGCCGCCGAAGCCGCCGCTCGCGTGCTCCGGGTCGAACTCGAGTTGACGGCAGTAACTGCCCCGGAACAGCTCGACGACCGGCACGTCACGGAACTGTGCGAGATTGCGAGCCAACATCCCCGGCACGGGCTGCTGATCGACGCCGTTGTGAAGTACACCGCGCGGCTGTACGAGGAGGGGGCACCACGTGTCGAGGCGAACAGCCCCGTGCTCCAGGAGCTTCTGGGGAGTCTCCTCGAGCTATCGGTGTACGGGAGTGACCGCGCCGCGCTCGCCGCCGCACTCGCGGTGACGGGTGAGGAGACGACCGCCGACACACAGCGGTTCGAGCAGGCCGTCGGCGCGATGGCGGCCGACCGGGAGGAGACCCGGTACATCGCGACACACGTCGTGTCCTCGTCGATGGAGCGCCACGCCGAGGCAGTCGATACGGGGCAGCTGGTCGCACAGCTCCGAGACACCTCGCCGGCTGTTCGGCGGATGGGTGCGACAGCGCTCTCGAGGCTGCTCCAGTTCGACCCGGACCGCGGCCCGGAGCTGCTCGACCCGCTCGTGGTCAACCTGGAGGAGAGCGCCGAGGACCCCGGACCGGCAGCGGCGACGGTGCTCGAGACGCTCTCGGGTGTCGACCTGGCGGTACTGCTCGAACACCCGACCGCGGCGTCGGCTATCGCGCCGCTGGTCGGCGAGCCGTACCCGGCGGTGGCGCGGCCGGCCTCGGAGTTACTCGGCCGTCTCGTCGGGGCGTCGCCGTCGCTGGCAGACCGGGGTGTGGTCGGGGCCGCGCTCGAGGACGGCCTCGTCCACAGCACCGAGACGGTCCGACGTGCCTGTGCGGAGGCGGTTGCGTCGGTCGTCGAGGCGGACACCACCGCCGGACAGCGGTTCGTCGGCGGACTCGGGGCGAATCTCGGGACAGAGGGCCGGGAGGGCGTGCTGGCCGTCGTGACGTTACGGCAGGTCTCCGGGACACACCCGGACAGGGTGCTCGATATCGTGCCGGCGCTCGCAGATGGACTGGACAATCAGACGAGCATCGACACACGGACCGTGCCGTTCGTGGTTCGCGGGGGGACAGTCAGCGCTGTCACCGTCGAGATCATCTCGAATACCATCTCGAGGGAGCCGGGACGGGGTAAGGAGCTCATCGCCCCGCTGGTCGATCTCGTCCCGACAGCGAGCGTGGCGACGAAGCAGGATATCTTCGAGATACTGGCAGCGCTCGCACAGGAGTTCCCCGAACGGTCGGCTGTGGCGGTCGACGCCGCGGCAGACGGACTGCAGGCAGGTCGGTCGGCGATCCGGCGCGACGCCGCAGAGGTGCTCGCGAGCGTGGCGGCGTACCACCCGGAGAGGGTCACCACGACAGTCGACGCGCTGGTGGCGACAACCGACGACAGCAGTCCGCGTGTCCGCACACCGGCACTGATCGCGCTGCGGAATATCTGTACAGCGTTACCCGGGGCGGTCGAGTCGGATATGTATCGCGTCGTCGGGTGTCTCGACGACGACTCCGCGACTGTGCGCGAACACGCAGGTCGACTGGTCATTACGGTGGCCGAGCGGGAGCCGGGGGTCGTCGAACCGGCGGCCGACACGGCCGACCGACTCCGCCGCCTCCAGCGCGACCCTGCGGTCGATATCGACCCAGAACGACTCCAGGACGCCTCGACCGCGATCCAGACCGGCGTCCCGGTCGAGGAGGACACGGCAGACAGTGAGGACCAGCAGGAGGTCTGGAGTCCCGAACCCTCCGACGGGATGGGCGCCTCCGGTGAGACGAACGTCTTCGACCCCGTCGGCGACGAGTTCGAGGGAACGTTCGACGACGAAATCGAATCCGACTCCGAGGCGACTGCCGACGACCCTGTTGCCGACCGCGCCACGAGTCTCGACACCGGACCCGGTGGCTCCGGGCAGGAGCAGTCGAGGGACGGACCTGCCGATGTCGGTGACCACGACACCGTCGTCCCGGGCGGTGGTGACGGCACCACCGAACCCAGTGACAGTGGTGGTGGCCTCAGTGACCGCGATACCCTCGTGCAGGGTGGTGGTGACGACAGCGACGACACCGATGACAGTAGTGATAGCGGTGCTGGTCTCGGTGACCGCGATACCGTCGTGGAGGGTGGTAGTGACGACAGTGACGGCACCGATGACATCGGTGACACCGGTGGTGGCCTCGGTGACCGCGATACTGTCGTACAGGGTGGCGGTGACGACAGCGACGACACCGATGACACCGGCGACAGCGGTAGTGGCCTCAGTGACCACGATACTGTCATCCAAGCTGTTGGTGACGACAGTGACGACACCGATGACATCGGTAACACCGGTGGTGGTCTCGGTGACCGCGATACAGTCGTGCAGGGTGGTGGTGATGACAGCGGCGACACCGATGACGGTGGCGGACCTGACGACAGCGATGGTGGTCTCGGTGACCAGGATACTGTCATCCAGGGTGGTGAGAGGAACGGGTCCGACGAGACGGACGACACAGACGAGGGGAGCGGTGGCTGACGTGGCGGGTGGGCAGGCAGAACCCCAAACATATTGGTCGGGTCGGCACGTGCATCGACATACTGCGTGACAGACGACACGGGACCGACCCCCCCGTCAGAACGGATTGTTAGCCTCGATGTGCTCCGCGGTGTCGCCGTGTTGGGTATCCTCGTTATCAACGTCCGGGTGTACTCGATGCCGGAGGTGACGTTGACCAACCCGAACGCGTACGGCGACTTCACCGGGCCGAACTACCTGTCCTGGCTCGCCGGACACGTGCTCGCGGAACTGAAGTTCATCACGCTGTTCTCGGCGCTGTTCGGGGCGGGTATCGTGCTGTTCACCGAGCGAAAGGAGGAGCCGATAGCGCTGCACCACCGGCGGACAGCCTGGCTGCTTGCGATCGGACTGGGGCACGCGTACCTGCTGTGGTACGGCGACATCCTGGTACCGTACGCGCTCTGTGCGTTCGTGCTCGTCGGGTTCAGGCGGCGACCACCGTCGGTGCTGGCGAAGGCAGGGCTGTTGTTGGTGCTCGTGCCGTCGGTGCTCGAGGTGTTCGCCGGCGCGACGATGGGGGCCGAGGCGGTTGCCGGACAGTGGATGCCGGCGGAGTCGACACTCCAGGAGGAGGTGCGGATCTACCGCGGTGGGTTGCTCGAACAGCTCGAACACCGCGTGCCGACCTCGCTCAGGCGGCAGACACTGGGGTTTCTCGGCGGGACGTTCTGGCGGGTCGGAGGGACGATGTTGCTCGGGATGGCGCTGTACCGGTGGGGTGTGCTGACCGACGAGCGCTCGAACCGGCTGTACGCGCTGCTCGCCGCGGGCGGACTGGCCGGTGTCGGGGTCGTCCTGGCTGGGGTCTGGTTCATCGAGGCGGCTAACTGGGAGCCCGGTGTGGCGCTGTTCTGGCGACAGTTCAACTACTGGGGGAGTTTCCTGGTTGCCGGCGGCTACATCGGGGTCGTCACCCTCTACACGCGATGGCGACCCCGGGGACTGCTCACCCGTGCGCTCGCGGCCGTCGGCCGGACCGCGTTCACGAACTACCTCCTGCAGACAGTCGTCGCGACGACGCTGTTCTACGGCCACGGGTTCGGTCTCTTTGGCTCGGTTAGTCGCGCCGAGGCGCTCGGCTTCGTCGCCGTGTTCTGGGTCGTCCAGATCACTCTCTCGGTGCTCTGGCTGCGACTGTTCCGCTTCGGCCCGGTTGAGTGGCTCTGGCGAACCCTCACCTACGAGGAACGCCAGCCACTCCGCCGCGAACCCACCGCCGAGGATTGAACTACCGTCGCCACCATCCTCCGGTATGGAGGAGGCCGAGGACGAGCGCCACGCCGTGCGGCGGGCCTACGACGAGATGGCCGACGGATACGCCGACCAGTACAGCGATGAACTGCACGACGACCCGGAGCCTATCGAGCGGTTCTGTGACGGTCTCGACGACGATGACCGCCTGCTCGCCGCCGGCTGTGGGCCGGGTGACACCCCGCTGCGGGTGGCAGGCCGGACCGGTGTCGGGCTGGATTTTTCCCGGGAGCAACTCGGCCTGGCGCGGGACCGCCTCCCTGCTGCGCTCGTGCAGGGCGATATGACCGCACTCCCGTTCGCCGCCGGTTCGTTCGACGCCGTCGCGGCGCTTTACTCACTGATCCACGTCCCACTCGCGGAGCACCGGACCGTCATCGGGGAGTTCGCGCGGGTGCTCCGCCCCGGTGGGAGCCTGCTCGTCACCGAGGGGACCGGCGAGTGGCGCGGCTCCAACCCGGACTGGCTGGACACCGGCACGGAGATGCACTGGTCGATGGCCGGCCGGGAGGCGACCTGCGAGCAACTGCGGGACTCGGGGTTCGAGATTCGGGGTGTCTGGGACGTGCACGACCCGACCACCGAGGACGGCGAGAAGCCCTTTTTCTTGGCTGTGCTGTCCGAGTGACGGCGCGTGTGCTGTCGGTGATAGCAACAAACTGCCTCCGGCGGTCAGGCTCCTAGCTGCCCGACCCCCACAGAGAGACGAGAAACGCACCGACGGACGTTGCAGAGATGACGAACCCTCCCGCCGGTCCGATAACGGGAATAGTGGTCGCCAGTCCCGCAATCACAACTCCGACCAGAAGCGAACCGCCCCACGAGTCTGCGACCAGACCCCCGACTGTGAGGTAACCCATCGGAGTGAAGACGAGCAAGGCAATGAGAAACGGGATCGCAGGCAGTATCCCGAGCGACGGGGATAGGAGGACGAGGAACCCAAGTGCCATGGAGAGCATCAGACCGATCAGAAACGACGAGACGGCGTTCTCGACCATCGTATCGATGAACCCCTCTGTGAAATCTCGGGCGAACTTGACCAGGAGTCCGCCGGCGACGAGCGTGAAACCCATCGCGGCGACTGCCTCGACCAGCGGTGAAACCCCGGTGTCTGCTGGCCCCCGCTCCTGTGCGGCGACGGGGTCGACGAGGGTCAGAGTGCCTAGTATCACGCACGCCACCACGACGTGCCACGTCCGAGTCCGATAAGTAGACATGAAATTGCTTTGGTACTTACACGGTATCCATCTTTTGATTCGTCGGACGACAAACCGGCCACGGGACCGGCAGTCACCGTCGCGGTCGTCCGGTTAGTCCCAGAACGACCGGGTGCGGGCCTGTTAGTCCCAGAACGACCGGGTGCGGGCCTGTTAGTCCCAGAACGACCGGGTGCGGGCGTACTCGCGCTCGCGGGAGAGGATATCGCGGTAGAACTCGGTTTCGTCCTCGCGGAGTTTGTTGATTATGCGGGCGGCGTTGTGGGGACCGACACCCCGGGCGGCGAGCGCGATGACGGCCTGTTTGCCGTGGCTCTGGACCAGACTACCCGCCCGGTAGGCCCGCTGGGTCTGTTTCTCCTGTTCGTCGTCCTTGTCACCGGAGCGCACCGCCGAGACAGTCTCCTCATCCCAGGGGTTGAGGGCGGCGACCCGGGTCGACTCACACTCGGGACACTGTGGCTGGTCGGGAACGCGTTTCACCTGTGTCCGGAGCTTCCAGTTCTGGCAGTGCAGACAGAGGAGAATGACCCGGTCGGTCTGGATACGGTCTTTCACAGTCTGGATGACACTCGCGTCGGCGTTCTCGGGGGTGAGCAGCTCCTGGCCGGCGCTGCGGCCGCCGGTCCCGATCGGTGTGTGCTCGCCGTGGACCTCGACGGTGAGTTCGTCGGCCTGAATCGCCGCGAGCACATCGGCGGCGCTCTCGACTGCGAGCTCCTCGTGGCGGAGCTCCCGGAGCGCCTCGTCGTAGACGGGGGTGTCCTCCAGGGCATCGAGCAGGCGGCCCCGACCGAAGCGGTTGGAGCCGCGCCAGCTCTTCAGCGTGCCGAACGTGGCCGCAACCTGTGCGAGTTTGAACTTGAGCGCGTCGGCGTTCCTGAGACTTCGCTCTAACAGGGCGCCGACGTGTGTCGGGTCGGTTTCGTTCAGAACCGACACGACGTTGCTCGCGCCGACACCGCGGGGCACGTCGAGTTCGATCCGGTAGGGGTCGACCTCCATACCGACCGTCGCGCCGACCTGTTGACCCAGCAGCGCCGAGAGCAGGCGGCCGAGTGTCTCGTTTGTCTGGTGGCCCAGACAGGCGTTTACTACGACCGACCCGCCACCGGATTCGACGACAACTCGCCGGTCGGTCGGCACCGGGTGGTCATCGGCAACCTGCGCCGTGAGCTGGTCCAGCCCCGCGAGCACCGTCTCGGGGTCGACCTCGTAGCGGCCGGCACAGTCCCGGGCGACCGCCGCGGGCGTGGCGCCGCCGGCCAGTTGCTGACCGACGACACCCCGGAGCTGTCCGACATCGGCGGCAACCTCCCGGGCGACCGGTATCTCCTGACCGGTCCAGGAGGGCACCTCGCCGGCGGGGTCCTCGATCGGTGAGACCGTCACCGTTTCCTCCTCCTCGTCGATCTCTGTGATGCGCCACATCTCGCCGCGCTGGACGAACACCTCACCCGGGGTCGCGAAGTTGACGACGAACCGCTCGTCGAGTGTGCCGACCTGGTCACCGCTCGCGACATCCTCGACATCGTAGGTTGTCTCGTCGGGGATCATCGAGAGATTGCGGTAGAAGTACTCCCAGGTGCCGCGTCGCTTCTCCAACCGGTCGGCCTCCTCGTCGAGCCAGATGATCCGGTTCTCGGCGAGCTCCTGGACGACCTGTTTGAACGTCGTGGCGTCGAGGTCTCCGAACGGGTACGCCCGGGTTATCAGCTCGTAGGCCCGCATCGCCCGGATATCCCCCCGTTCCATCACCAACCCCGCAATCTGGTTGGCGACGGTGTCGAGACTGCCGTGGTGGATCGCCGCGGGTTCGACAGCCCCCTCTCGTGCACGGCGGGCGACCACCAGCGATTCAAGCACGTCGTCGGGGTGGCTCGCGACGATAGTCCCCGACGAGATATCACCCTCACGGTGGCCCGCCCGCCCGATCCGCTGGAGCAGTCGGGCGACCTGCCGGGGGCTGTTGTACTGGACGACGTGGTCGACGTGGCCCACGTCGATACCCAGTTCCATCGAGGAGGTACACAGCAGGGCATCGAGCTCCCCCGCTTTGAACCGCGACTCCACGTCGATGCGGGAGTCACGGGCCAGCGAACCGTGGTGGATACCGAGGTCTGTGCCGTACTCCTTCAGCCGCGAGCCCAGCGCCTCCGCGGTCTGACGTGTGTTGACGAACACCAGTGTCGCCTCGTGTGCCGTGATTATCTCGTCGATCGCCCGGACGTGGCTGGCAACCTCGCTGTCGGTGACCAGTTCCCGTCCGAGGCGCTCGTCCCCGTCGACGACCTCGGGACAGCGGACATCGATATCCAGCGCCGACCCCACCGACACCTCCGCGATGGAACAGTCCCGGTCGCCGGTCAGCAGCGCCGCGATCTCCTCGGGGTCCTCGACGGTCGCGGAGAGGCCGATTCGCTGGAACGGGTCCGCGAGCGTGCGCAGTCGTTCAAGCGCAATCGCCATCTGGGCGCCCCGCTTCGAGACCGCGAGTTCATGAATCTCGTCGACGACGACGTGCTCGACATCGGAGAGGGCCCGCCGGAGTTTGCTGCCGGTGAACATCGCCTGCAGCGTCTCGGGTGTGGTCACGAGCACGTCCGGTGGGTCGTCGGCCTGTTTCTGGCGCTGGTAGTCTGTCGTGTCACCGTGGCGCACGTCGATATCGAGGTCCAGTGTCTGGCCCCACCAGTCCAGGCGCTCGCGCATATCCCGGTTGAGTGCACGCAGCGGTGTGATGTACAGCGCACCGATACCGTGGCGCTCGGTGCCCACCAGCGAGTCGAACACCGGCAACATCGCGGTTTCGGTCTTGCCGCTGCCGGTCGGCGCGATTGCGAGGACGTTCCTCCCGGCGGCCAGCGCCGGGAGGGCGCGGCGCTGTGGCTCGGTTGGTGTCTCGAACCCCCGCTCGGAGAGCGCCCCACGCACCTCGTCGCCGAGGGTGGTGAACGCCGAAGCACCGCCGACGAGTTCGCTATCGCTCATCTACCGTCGATAGGGGATTCGGCCGATTAAGCGCGTCGGAGCAGGGGCGGTACACCCTCGATATCCTCGGGTGGACAGTTTCTCGCTCGGAGGACCGCGCACTCGTATCTTGTACTGTGGGAACAGAGATAGATAATATGGATTGGCGTTCACAACTCCCGAGTCGTGACGTGCTATGGGGTCTACTGCTGATCGTACTGCTGGCGCTGTTGCTCTGGGTTTTCGGGATCATGGAGTTCGAGATCGGTCATCGCAGGAGATAGTGCCAGCTAACAGACAGACCGGGTCACCTGTTCTGTTACCGCGAGTCTCTGACACTGTACAGAACCTCCGAGTCTTGCACGGCAGTCGGTTGCGATATCGGCAAGTCGGTGGCTGTTTCGCTCAAGCAGACGGGAACTCACCGGGTTTCCCGTCCACCCCGATAGCTGTCGGCGAACTCCCGGGCAGACCAGAGGACGACAGCCAGCACAGCGAGGACCAGCAGCGCACCGAGGGCTGTCACTAGACGTGTCTCGGCGCCCAGTACCGCGGACAGACCCAGTCGCGTCACGCCTGCGAGGACAGCGAGCACGCACAGACCCAAGAGAGCGTGGCGGGTGAGAGACGCCAGCCGTGACCCACGGTCGAGTGCTTCGACACCGTGCAGTCGGAGCGCCGTCACCTCGTAAGCAACTTTCAGTCCGAGCAGCACGGCCGAGAGAAAGACAGTCAGAGACACCACGGCACCGACTGTGTCAGTCGCTCCGAGGGCGTCCGCGACACCGAGGACCGCGAGCAGTTCCCCGGACAGCGCCATCGCGACTCCCGTCACCGGCAACCCGACGAGAATGACTGCCCCGGCGAACATCGCGGCGGCGACCGGCAGTGACGTGCGTGTCTCCGTCACGTCTCATTCGTCAGTTCAGACGAACAAAAAGCCAGCGATGCCGCGCGTGACAGTCCGACACTGTCCCGGGACCGGGTCTGTCGTGTGAACCGGTTCCTCAGTCGCGGTTTCTGTTCCCGACGTAGGAGATTTCGAACTGTCGCGGGAGCCGAATAAGGATGTACATACCAACAAACGGTGGAGCAAATGTTATCAAAAGTGGGAGGAAACCCGAGAATCTATTCTCTATCAACGGGGATTCGTTTGAACTTGACTGTAGATACACCCGATAGTACGTGCCGTCGTCGAGTTCAATCGGTGTCTCGGGAACATCAACCTCGTTTTCGCTCGTTGTGGGACCACCCCGTGCGGTCTTTGCGACGACAGAGGGGACATGGTCTGGTTCAAGAGACACATCCGAGAGAGCGATGTCGGCATCAACGGGTTCGAGGGTTGCATCCACACGGTACAACCCATTCATACGCTGTGCCGAAGTGTTACTCTCGGCTGCTGCCCGATAGACCGCACCCTCGACCTGGACGTACCGATAATCGGCCTCGAGGACGCTGGGGTCGCCACCAACGACGCGTGTAGCGTAAATACGGCTCGGTGCTGACCCGCCATCGGCGAGGTGTCGCTCGAGCGCGCACGCGCGTGGGTCGTACCCGGTACACTTGATATCGTCACTGAGTGGCCCGGCCCTCGCAGGGGGCCCCCGGTCGGCGTACTCGATTCTGGTGTCGTTCACCACTACCTCCGTGCGGTCGTACGTGTGTGTCGGCTCGTCGATATCCACTACAGTAACCCACAGCGGCGCCGTGAGAAGACCGAGCACGAGCAACCGCAGGAGGACATCACGCAACAAAGGAGAGTTCGTTCCGGGGATATCCATACGAACATCTTCTATCTCTCTTATATTATCCCTTGCTGAATCAGGCGTAGTACCGATCAGTCGTGTCCGGCCAGACAGGGTTGTCGCGAGATACACACCCTCTCGCTTGGGGGTTCCGACACGTCTCTCTGTCACAGACTCGTTCGTACCGTCCCACAGCTGATGTTCGGGTCGACCACCGGACCGTCGGGGCCGACAGCGAGTGTGCCGTCGCACAGGCCGTCGATGGCGAGCGTGTCCCCGAGTTCGGTTGCTCGGACTGTGGCTGTGACTCCCATCTGGTCTGTCGGGCCTCACGGGACGCTGCTCTCGTCGGTCGACTAGGCACACCGGGGTCTCGACTGCGAGACGACGCGCACCGGGTGACCTTAGTCTACTCTCGCGGGCGGTTCCCCGGCCCCTTATTTTCGCCGCGTCCCAACACAGTGTATGGTCACCGTCGAGACGGGCGCACGTCTGCATTTCGGCTTTCAGAACCTCTCGCTCGCCCATCCACGGCTCTACGGCGGTGTCGGCGTCGGTCTGGCGGAGCCACAACTGGTCGTCGATGTCGAGCAGGCAACAGCTGTCGAGTGCGACGACGGGGCCGTCGAGCCGTATCTCGAGGCGGTGGTCGAGGAACTCGGTGTCGAGGGGGCACGGGTCACCGTCGAGGAGCGGTTCGCACGTCACACCGGTCTGGGGAGCGGCACACAGCTCGCGTTGTCCTGTCTGACCGGTGTTGCACGGGCTTACGGGCTGGAGCCCAGGCCGCGGGAGCGTGCGCCGCGACTCGGCCGGGGCGGGCGTAGTGGCGTCGGTGTCGCCACGTTCGAGCGCGGCGGGTTCGTCGTCGACATCGGCCACCCGACAGCGCGGTTCACCACCGACCCGCCGCAACAGGGCACCTGGACCGTGCCACCGGTGCTGGGCCGGTGGACACTCCCCGAGGACTGGCGGTTCGTGCTCGTGACACCCGCAGGCGAGAAGCGCGGCCCGAGCGGCGAGGGCGAGGACCGCAGGATGCGGACCGCCGTCGAACACGCCGACCCGGGTATCGCCGACGAGGCCGCCACCCTGTTGACCCGCAAACTGCTTCCTGCGGTTGTCGCGGGTGAGCGGACGGCGTTTGGTCGGGCCGTCGCGCGACTCGGCCGACTCAACGGCGCGTGGTACGCCGACGAGCAGGGTGGAGTCTACCGTCCCCCCGCAGGTGACCTCGTCGCGACGCTGTCGGAGAGTGAGGCCGTGACCGGCGCGGGCCAGTCCTCCTGGGGACCGACTGTCTACGGTGTCACGGGCGCAGACGACACCGACCGGGCGGTGACTGCCGCCGAGCGAGCGCTCGATGCGGCCGGTGTCGAGGGCCGGGTTAGTGTCGTCGCACCGAGTGACTCGGGGGCTTTCGTGGAGTAACGCCGGCTTGTACCCCTGCACGTCGTCGGTCTCCTGCTCGGCGGCGGTCGGACGCCGCGCGGGTAGAGGAGGGCGGGCGCGTGAGCGCCGGTTCAGCGGCCGCGGAGACGGTCGACGAGGTGGCGAAACCGTTCGAGACCGTACTGGCCGGGAGCAGTCGCGTCCGCGGGGTCGACCGGCGCGTAGCCGAGACAGGAACCGTAAAGCGGCGCGACCACCCGGGAGTGACGGCCCGGTTCGCCCATCGCCATCGTCGCCACAGGTGCGGTCGGACTCAGTTCGTCAGTTACCGCGAGCAGGTCGAGCACGTCACCCCGGTTCTGTGCAGTCACGGCGAGTTTGGCCACGTCACCGTGGTCGGCCCCCGCCCGGAGCAGTGCCCGCATCCGCTCGCGGTCGGGTGTGCGCTCGAAGTCGTGCGTCGAGACGACCACAGCAACGTCACGTTCGCGAGCGTGGTCGACAACGCGCTCGGCCCCGCCGTCTCGGATAGCCGCGAGTTCCACGTCAACGGCCGCAACCGACGGCTGTTTGATGGCTGTCTCCAGCACGCCGAGTCGTGCGGGACCATCGGCCGCCTCGCCGCCCTCACGTTCGGTCCGGTTGGTGACCAGCAGCGGCAAGACCCCGTCGTACGCCGCGAGTGCGTCGACTCCATCAGACGCCAGATCGAGTCGGTACTCGAGGATGTCCGCGTGTGTCCTGGCGGCGGGTTCCTCCCCGAGGGTGGCCGTACTCGCCGCGAGCACGAACTCCGTGAACTCCATGTGAGCGCTACCGTCGAAAGCAAAAAAAAACTGACCCTCGGTCACAGATGGACCACCCCTCGCCTGTGGTTTTATCTGTGTGCTTACTTATTGTGTTTCTATGAACGAAGACAGACAGGGGAGGCAGTATCTTCTGTACGGCAGTCTGGCAGTTGCGATGTTGACCGGACTCGCGGCGGTTGTGGTATCCAGCAGTGTGAGTCTGCTCGGACAGAGTCTCACCGTGTTCGGGTTCGCACCAACCCTGCAGGCCGGCATCGCTGTTCTATTTTTTGTAAGTATAGTTATTATAATGAAGCTAACGTTCGGCGGATACACCGACAGAGCAACCGATGTCGCCCTCGCCGACCCGCGGGGTATCATGTGGACGGGGGTGAAGTCGGCGGTGTTGGTGTTGAGTCCGTACGTGGTGCTCACGGTGGTAATGCTGCTGTTGGACGCCGTCGGGTTGATCTCGCTCGCACTGCTGACAGTGCTCGCGATCCCGCTGGTGTGGATAACGCTCACCGCCGCCGCGGTGGGTCTGGTTAGTATCGGACGGATGGCGAGCGACAAGGAGGGTGTCGTGTTGCTCGTCGTGGCGTCGATCGCGGTCCCGGTCGGTGCGTTTCCTGTCCCGTTCGGTATCGTCGGAGTCGGGGTCACGGTGCTCGGGTTCGGCGCTATCATCTGGGACATGCGCTACGGCGAGTCCGAATTTGAGTCACAGGATCGAGAGAGTTACGGCAAACAGCACCGGTATCTCTGAGTATGGCCGAGGAACCGTTTGTTCGGCGGCAAGGGGAGGGATCGCACGAGGATGTTGAGGCAGCCGACGGGCTCGGAAAGGAGGTGCTCGTCGACGAGTCCGACGGCGCACCCAGCCTCGCACTGCGCCGGTTCACACTCGACCCCGGTGGGTCGGTGCCGGAACACACGAACGCCATCGAACACGAACAGTACGTCCTCCAGGGCAACTACGTCGTCGGTATCGACGATACCGAGTACACCGTCAGTGCCGGCGACACAGTCCATATCCCCGCCGAAACTGTCCACTGGTACCGCAACGAGAGCGACGAACAGGTCGCCTTTCTCTGCGCGGTCCCGACCGGTGATGACACGATACACCTCGTGGAGTGACCGCGACGGCAGGGGGTCCGGTGCGCTCCGCTCTCACCGTCCGGTCCCGGAGGAAACAGTCGAGCGAACAAAAGACCGGACAGTCGGGATGCCAGCACACAGCGCGCGACCGGGGCTCAGTTGCCGGGGAGCATCGCGCGGAGTTGGTCGCGGGAGAACAGTGTCGTCGGCCGGTCCATATGGACGCCGATCTCGCCCTCGAACAGCCCCATGAGCGCGTTCTGGAGGGGAGCCGGGGCGCTGTAGCCGGCCCGGACGAGGTGACCGACCCGGATATCGTCGGCGAGTTCCTCGCGCCAGGCGCGCTCGTAGTCTGCAAGCGTCGACGGGTCGGTCGGGTCGATCGTCTCGGCAGCACAGTCGGCGGCGGTCATCCCGTAGAGGATGCCACCGCCGGTGAACGGTTTGTTGTGGCCGGCGGCGTCACCGACCAGAAAGACCCGTCCGGAGGTGACCGTCGACGGCGGTCCAACGGGGATGAGCCCCGAACACCGCCGGTCGGTCTCGACACCGCAGGCGTCGGTGAACTCCTCGAACCGTGCACTGACGTCCGCACCCGGCGGTGTCGCCAGACCGTACTCGACACCGGCCTCACCCCGCGGGATGCGCCACGCGAAGAACCGCGGCACGGTCAGGTGGACATCGACGAAGCTCTCGTGGTCGGGTTCGTCGTGGAATCCGAGCACACCGTGGAGTAGTTCGTCGGGGTCGGGCAGGCCGGTCTCGGTTCGAACCCGGGAGTTGGGACCGTCACAGCCGGCAACGAGGCGACCCCGGTGGTGGTCGACGCCGTCTGGACCACGGACCCTGAGTTCGACGTGCCCGCGGCGCTCGGTCAGCCCCAACACGGTGTGGCGGTCGCGAACCGTCGCGCCGGCCTGTTGGGCGGCGTCGGCCAGTTCCCGGTCGAGCGCGACGCGGTCGATCACCGCGGATATCTGTTCGTCCCGGTGGAAGCGGTAGCTGCTACCGTCGAACCCATCGGGGTGAAACCGTGCCCCTCTGATGATGTTCTGCAGGAGTCGCTCCCGTGCCCCTTCGGGGGTGAACTCCCAGATATCGGTGCTGACGTGGCCCGAACAGGCCAGCGGCTCCCCGACCTGTCCCTGTTCGAAGGCGACCACGTCCAGACCCCGCTCGGCGAGGCGGCGGGCCAGCCGCGACCCTGCGGGACCCGCTCCGACAATCAGCACGTCGTGCATTGACTGACCATCCGAGATGGTTGCTCAAAAACGGTTCGGGTCGACAGCACGGACCAACACTGCCGGTCGTACTACATCACTCTGTGTCGACCTGTCGTCCGGGTCGTCCGTGGGATGTATTCGATTCAATTCGCTCGCGGAGGCCGTTGCCCACGATGCCACCGACGAGTTCGAAACGACAGGAGAGATCGTTATCGCCACAACGCCCAGAGCAAACGACACGATATCCGCAACGCCGACACCGCCGGTCGTCGAGAACCCGGCACTCGGGACCGTGTCGGGGACCGTTACTGACCGCAAGACACCTCCGTCATATGCGTCGCACTCGGGTTTATTAGCCAGGGGAACGGTGCAACGAACTTCAAAGCTGTGACCGGCGCCAACGGGACCTACGAGAGGCAGTTCCTACCGGGCAGCTAGGAGGGCGTCGTGGCCGAGAACGACAGTGCCGGGGAGGTGGCCGGGAGCGAGTCACCGAGACGACACTCGATGTCGAACTCGAGGAACCGCTCTCAGAACGGGGACACCCCGTTGACCCCAATAGTATATGATACCGTGGCACGTAGCCGGTGGTATGCAAGAGGCGTACATCGTCGACGCGGTGCGGACCCCGTTCGGCAAGGAGGACGGCACGTTCAGCGACATCCACCCGCAGGACCTCGCGGCGGAGCCGTTGGTGGCGCTTGAGGAGCGCAACGGGTTCGACGGCCGGGACGATATCGACGACGTCGTCTACGGGTGTGTTTCGCCGCTGGGCGAGCAGGGGATGAACATCGGGCGCATCGCACCGATGGTCGCCGGTTGGGGTGAGGGGATTCCCGGCGTTCAGCTCAACCGGATGTGTGGTTCGGGCCAGCAGGCGGTCAACTTCGCGGCCGGCCAGGTTCGGGGCGGCCTGCAGGATGTCGTCGTCGCGGGCGGTGTCGAGCATATGACCCGTGTTCCGATGGGCAGCGACAACCCCATGCAGAACGGCAACCTCGCCGGCCAGGCGCTCGCGATGTCGTACTTCGAGGAGTTCCCCGAGGTGACGACACAGGGTGAGGGGGCCGAGCGTATCGCCGAGCAGTGGGACCTCTCCCGCGAGGATGTCGACCGCATCGCCGCCGACTCACAGCAGCGATGGGGCGAGGCAAGCGAGGCCGGTATGTACGACGAGCAGGTCGTCCCCGTGGAAACCGAACACGACGGCGAGGAGGTCACCGTCGAGGAGGACGAGCATCCCCGTCCCGGAACGGACATGGAGACGCTGGAGACCCTGCCGCTGGTGTTCCGTGGCGAGGGTGACGGTGTCGTCCACCCCGGAAACGCCTCAGGTATCGTCGACGGAGCGGCGGGTGTGCTGGTCGCCTCGGGCGAGGCGTGCGAGCAGTTCGGCTGGGACCCGCTCGCGCGTATCGTCGACCAGCAGGTCGTCGGTGTCGACCCGCTAACGATGCTGACCGGTCCCATCCCGGCCACGCAGGAACTGCTCGAAAACAACGATATGACCGTCTCGGATATCGACCGGTTCGAGGTGAACGAGGCCTTTGCGCCGGTCATCGGCGCGTGGCTGGACGAGACCGGCGCCGACTGGGACCGCACCAACGTCTGGGGCGGCGCAATCGCTCACGGCCACCCACTCGGGGCGACCGGCGCGGCGCTGGTCGGCAAACTCCCCTACCAGCTCGAGGAGTGCAACGGCCAGTACGGCATCTCCACGATGTGTATCGGCTTCGGACAGGGTATCGCCACGCTCGTCGAACGCGTCTGAACACCGACAGCCCGAAGCAGGGACATCTGTCCCCGGATATCGCATCGGAAAGGATTAATCCGGTGCAGGATAACAGACGAATATGGCATCGTTCGACAAGGCAGAGGAACGCATCTTCACGACCCAGATCTGTATGCGCTGTAACTCGCGCAACCCCGAACGGGCGAACCAGTGTCGCAAGTGTGGGTACGGGAACCTCCGACCAAAGGCCCGCGAGAGCCGTAGCGCCTGACCAACCCGGAGGAGAGATTACACGATACAACCGCAAACACAACACCCCCTACCCGTGACGTGACCAGCGGGCCGGCACCCGCCATCGGCGCGTCGAATCCCGCCCGGGAACTGCTGAGTCAACGCACAACGGCGGGCCTGTATCGTCGCCAGGGACTGTCTGACAGACGCGCAGCAGTGGGCGTGCTCACACCACTGTCAGGATGTGATTGGTAAACACACCCTCATATTGCCATCTATTGCCATCTGGAGTCACGTTTAAGACAGTCGAGCACGTAACAGAACACGCGCGTGACCCGTCACCGCCACGTCGCACTCTTTCAACATCCACCCCAATGTCGACGGGCGGAATCGGGCGACGGCCATCTGCGACCGGTCGACCGACAACCGACAGTGTTGTGCGGCCGACAGGTCGAGCGCGTATCTCTCTCGAGCAGACCGCTCGGCGCTCGCCCGGTCACACTGGCCACGTTGCCCTGACGGGCACGCGCTGTTTGCTCCCGCAGACTGGCGGCGGTGCTCTCCCCCTGCCTGCCGCCGGTCTTCATCTACACTCCTTTAGTGATACGTCTGTACCGTCCGGACACCACAGAGGATGGAGACAACCGGGGCCGCTGACCCGAAGAACAGACGAGAACAGAGGGGTATCACCGGTGGCGAAACTGCTGGTTGAGGAGCGGTACCTGTCTGTCGGGTGCGCGGACAGACGTCGTCCTGGTCAGGTTCCCGCGGCCGCTGTCGCTGACGGTTGCAAATGCCTCGGCCACAGTCCCACCTGTCTCCCGCCGAGATAGGGCCCTCGCATCGGGGCCGCCAGCCTCCGACACACCCGAGCGGACACCGTGAGCCGACAGTGCCACAGATCGAGATTGCACATCCACCGGACAGGGGACTTTTGACCGGTGACACACAAATAAGGGTACAATGTCAGAGGCGCTGTTCATCGTTAGTGAGGAGGGATACTGGGGCGAGGAGTGTATCGAACCGCTCACAACGCTGTCAGATGCGGGTGTCGATATCACCGTCGCGACGCCGAGCGGTGCTCCGCCGGTGATCGACGAGCGGTCTGTCGACCCGGCGGAGGTTGGCGAGGAAACCGCTGCACACGTCACCGAGGTCCACGAGACCGACGACCGACTGCGAGAGCCGGTGGCCCTGGCCGACGCCGACCCCGCGGCGTACGACGCAGTCGTGTTCCCGGGTGGCCACGGCACCGAGTGGGATATCACACAGGACAGTCACGCCCGAGCGGCACT
>KB659958.1_pt32 | contig 20001 bp, 29 predicted proteins | sample 558768 | NCBI scaffold set KB644980.1 | reverse complement strand
AGAAACTGAGTGATTTAGTGTTATCAATTGTTGATTCGTGCACTCTCCATGTGTGATCGATGTTGATTTTTGATATCGTTGTTATCGACGCGACTGAGAGAGATCAATACCAATCGAAGTAGTGAGAAATTATACTTCGACATATATTATCATCATCACGATGATACCAGTCGTATGAACTACGATACTGAGACATCCAGATGATTCGTGTCACTCCCACAGATTTATTTCATATTCAATCATTAATGCAGATAATGACTGAAGATCACCTCTGTGCAACGGTGAGTGTTCGCGGAGTGCTCACGGATCCGCATGGACAACTCCTCATTGTGCGACGATCAAGTGATCGCCAATGGGAACTCCCTGGTGGGCGACTCGCGCCTGATGAACCACCAGTATGTGGGCTCAAGCGCGAATTGACAGAGGAGACAGGACTTACCACCACAGTTGAGACAATCCTCTGTGCGGACTCATGGATTAATGATCAATCGCAGGATCGATTCGCTATCTATTATACGTGCACCTGTGAGATGACTGAGGAGCAGGTGACACTGAGTCAGGAACATATCGACTTCCAGTGGGTTCTACCATCAACTGCTGAGACACTCCTGTGTAAAAAACATATGGCTGCTGTTCGTGCCAGTGTTGATTCTGATTCTAATCTTGAGCTTGACCAGTCAGTTGATGCTGATGTCGAAATGTCTTCGCCTACGACGCAGTCATCAGTCTCTCACGAATAGCTGTACTTGCGTGTGAGTATCGTATTGCATTATCCTATATCGGTCAAGGTTGATGCAGGCGCAGATAGCGGTATCATAATAAAGAAGATTATACACAGCAGCGGTCGTTGAGTATCACCTCTGAAGATACGTTTTAGGAGAGGCAAGCAATAACCACTGGTGGATTAACTGGGGTATCTGTGATTGCCCGGATCAAGATTGAGATCGAAGTAAAAACTGAGATTACGAAGAATCCTGAGATTGCGACGTAGACGATTGATGTTGTCCCGGCATCGGTTTGTCATCGCGCTGACAGTGAGTACATTGTGCAGATGCTGAGAGCCCGCGTTGAATAATCCGCCCGCACTCACATCGTGGTGGGTCATCAGAATCGCTCATATTATTGTATGTGATCACCTCTCAATAAAACAATTTTGACAGTCTATATCTGTACCCCATATAGTGTGCGGTGTATGGTGTGGGATGCTACCGGCATGTTGACTGCATGATATCAACCTATAGCAGCGTGAACTATCCCTGCAGTCCGTGCTCTCCGCTCGTTTACCGCTATTACAGTTCATTGGTTGATGAGTGGCGTCAGCATCTGATCGGCTACAGGGAATAGCAAGATTGCCGTGGATTACTTGATATCAAGCTCTCGTTGGTATCGCAAGTGTTGATCGATTGTGTATCATGATGTGTGTGGGAGGATGATGGTATCCCCGTAATGTGTTGTGTACACGGGCTTGCTTGGGAGAACTCGCACTGCACTGGAGATAGATAGACGCTAGATTGTACTGTATCCCTGCTTGTAGGCAATCTCATGACGATGAACGACTCACCTGTGATGAAATATCTATACCCATTCTGATTGCGACAAACCCGAGAATAATGAGTGAAAATATACTCCAAGTGATTATATTAATATCATTTGGTCCTGCCCAATACGGCGCATTGGGATGAGCCGGAACGGACGTGAGTGGCCAGAGTAAATCTGGTGGGATCTCTCCATTCAACAGGCGGGTATGCCAATCACCAGGCAGATGAAGCAGATATCCAACGCTGAATCCAGCCCCGAGATGGAGTCGATCCGTAATGAGAGCGTATATCAAGCACGAACAGAACTACAGGAATTGCAAATGGGAGCGAATGCATGAAGACACGTCCCCACGGGATGAGATTCCCATATGCGACCGGTTTATCAACGAGATCTGGAAACACGCTCCCGAAGGAAACAACTGATAACATCGTCTTTGACGGTAGGCGGTGGCGTCGAAGTAATATGTATATTGTCACCGGAATGAGAGCAGCGAGGGCGTGTTCCAGTGGACTCATATGTGAATGATAGAGGCTTGTGTTGAATTGTGTGTCGGAACGATTCACTGGCTGAAATGTATATTGTCTTTATGAGATATTTTCAATCCAATGTTGTAGCGGTCACGGTTTCTGTTTGGGGGAGTTCGTAAAGTAAGCGAGCTGGGGAACTTGGCTTGTCAATCTACTTAGTCTCGCAGAACACTGTCTTGCCAGAGATCTTCATCTAGAAGTGCTCGCGGAATCGCTTTGGGATAGTCGCCTACTCGTGCTTGTTCATCTCAACGACCATCTGAGTAAACGACCACGGGTCGGGTGACCCGTGGAACTCTCGCTGAAATCTTTAGAGTCGTCCGAGGATTCTGGTTCATTCTATCAGTATCACGTGGTGGATAGCTCAAACCGGCGCAGGATCATCATTCGGGCGCGGCGTCGAGATTTCGAGACTAATTTCAATGGTATCGTATGGGACAAACGGGCGTTTTTCCCGACCAGCCTGTTCGAAGTGGACGATATCGTAGTCAGCGAGAACTTGGAGGTCATTGTGAATGCTCTGCACGCGATCTAAGCGCCCGGCTAGTTGCCGAATGCTGTCTGGACGATCGATCATGATACTTTTGAGAAGTTCGACACAGCGGTCGGTGAGCAGCGCTCGGAGATCACTCGGGTTCTGGAAATTGATGACGTGTGGAATCTCCTCGCCATCCTCCCAGCGGTCAAGTCGGTCGAGAGCATCTCGTCGGTGCGCCTGTTCGGGGTTGGACGTGATCCGGAGCATCGAGGGGTAGTCCTCAGGATCGCGGTCCTCAAGGAAGCCTACCTTCGCTTCGATGTCGTCCATTAGGATTTTTTTATTTTGGAGTCGGCGCTGTTGGCATCGTCGGTGTCGTCGGGTGTGTTGGGTTGATTAAACATAGATAGTCACTACTTGGGGCGGTTGTCTACCTTGTTGTAGAACTGCTGGACGTGGACTCGAAGACCGGCGTACTCAATATCGTCGTGGACACCGGTGGGAGTATGGTAGTGGTGGCGATCTAACCACAGGATGGTTTGATAGTTATCGAACCGAAGTAGCCTACGACCGTCTTTAGTCATGCACTGGAATCGGAGTCGGAATGATATTGATATTTGACTCCTTCGGGGTAGCCGTTGCCTTTTGAGATAGCGGTGGCGATCATTTCGTGCCGGGTGCCGTCTTGAACGTGTCTTGATGTTCGTCTTCGTCATACCACAAACGACGACGACGCTGAAGACATCAGGCTATGTTCGTGGGTTCGCTGTTCGTGACGCTGATGCCGCGCCCTCGGGATACCATCGACGTTGAGGCTGCATTCCGAAATCGAAATGCGGGGGTATCCAACATCTCGTCGAGGGATGAATAGGATAATGAAATCACGATTTCTGAAATTACGATTTCTGAAATCGAAAGTTCTATTTCAACACCAGTGGTACTAGCAGTATGAAGAAATTCGTTGGTCGGGATGTCGAACTCGATCAACTCACAGACCGCTACGAATCCGAGACGGCAGATCTCATCGTCTTGTATGGTCGTCGTCGTCTCGGCAAGAGCGAACTCGTCCGTCAGTCCATCGGTGACCGGGACGACGCTGTCTACTATCAAGCCATCGAGTCCACGGCACAAAACCAACTCGAACAGTTTGTCGACACAACTACCGGGCAGTTCCCCTCGTTGCAGAACGTCCGCCGCGACTGGGAAGTCTTTCTTGAAGCACTCGGCGATGAAGACGCTATTGTCGTTATCGACGAATTCCCATTCCTCATCGAAGAGGATGACTCGCTCCCCTCACGGATTCAACGTGTCTGGGATATCGAACTTCAGGAGACGGGCATGACGCTTGTCCTTGTCGGTTCCTCGATCAGCATCATGGAGGACAAGGTGCTCTCCGGAAGCGCGCCGCTATATGGGCGGCGGACGGCAACAATTGACCTCAAGCCGCTCGATGTATCCGACGCGCGACAGTTCTTCCCAGAATATGATCCGGTGACGGCTATCATGACGTGGTCAATCTACGGTGGGACGCCATACTATCTTCAGACGATTGACCCTGACCAACCACTCGGAACAAACATCCAACAGGGCATCCTCTCGGAGCGCGGGCTCCTGTACTCCGAACCCGAGTTCCTGCTCCGGATCGAACTCCGACAACCGAACACGTACTTCAGCATTCTTCGCGCACTTGCCCACGGGCGTCGTACTCCGAACGAGATTAGTGGGATGGCTGGCGTAGAGTCAGGTTCGCTTAGCACCTATCTCCAGAAACTTCGCCGCCTCCGCCTCGTTGAGCGCCACATTCCCGTGACGGAATCACCGACGGCCTCAAAACGCGGTCGGTACCGCATCGCTACACCATTGTTCCGGTTCTGGTTCCGGTTTGTCTATGGCAACCAGGATCAATTGCGTATGCTTGATGAGGACGCATACAACAAACTCGTCGCGCCCGACCTGGCGGATTATGTGAGCCCACTGTTCGAGCGGCTTTGCCAGCGAGCACTTCCTGACCTCGTCGACAGACAGTTCCGGGATGTTGGGCAGTGGTGGTTCAAGGAACACGAACTGGATGTCCTTGGTCTCTCCGACGACGGACTCGTCGCCGGCGAGTGTAAATTCACGTCTCACCCTGTGAGCGAGGGTGTCCTCGCCGAGCTCGAACGAACAACGTCGAAAGTCCGATGGGCAGAGGAACCAACAGATGGAATGACGCTGTATGTCTTGTTCAGTCGGTCCGGCTACACTGCTGATCTCGAACACGTCGCTGAAACGCGTGATGATGTCTCACTTTTCAAGCCAGCTGATCTGATCGCTCCCAATTGTCTCTCTTGAATAGTCCTCTCCTGGGAACAGAGGGACACAGTCCATCATCTAAGCTGTTCGCACTGCCACTCCCACCAGTGTGTGGTTTCTCAGCTCTTGAGAGGTCTGCCAGTCCGGGTTTGATGAGTTTCCGCCAGCAACTCTAAGCTATCCAGCCAGATCGAATCATTCAGTCCCCCGCTGAGAACAGTGACAAGACGTTCACGCAAACGGAGATTCGCGAGGCGACAGATATCAAGCGAGAAAGTGCTGTTCTGCTTGGGGGATCGAGATCTCGCTCGGCATCGGGACCGTTACTGGGCGGTCGCAGAGGATGATTGCCAATGCACCCAATACAGTAGACTACATATAATCGCACATGCCAATCAGCGAGGATCAATTTGAGAATCTGGGGAGTGACGGCAGCGGGGATAGTCCTACGCTGGGGACAAATGCAGCAAAGATACTCAGCTTTCTCTGTAACCATCCAGACAAAGCGCTTACCCAAAGCGAAATTGTAGCCGAAACCAACGTGAAAGCGGGCTCTGTCTGTCCGACACTCATTCGACTGCGAGAGCGGGGACGAGTTGACCACCGTAGGAAATATTGGCGGGTTAGTGACCACGATGAGGCTGTCAGTGCCGCGACTGGACATGCGGCTGCTGCCTTGGCTATTCGAGAAATCAACGGAGAGATACCACAAATGGACGAGTGGCAGGACCACGCCGTTGATCCTCGTGAATACCGCCATGAGTAGAAACAGTAATATATTTGAATCCGGCGATGTGTTCTGGGCTCCCGGGTCCATACAACGAGGGCAACAATCCTCGATTGTAGGTTGGTGTTAGTTGCTGGTAATGGTGCGGTTCAATCGACAGATACCGCCCGACTATTTTCCGTCCTCGGTGAACGTGAGTGTTTCCGGAACAAGCCGGGAGACGATCCCGTCGAAGTCGTCATCAAAACTCAACACCCCATATACCTCGTGGTACTCGACCATCGCGACCGTCATCGCGTCGGTGAAGCTGAGTTCGTGGTCGGCGTGCGTCCGGTGGACGGAGACGGCGCGATCAAAGAGCGCGGGCGAGGAGTAGAGTAGTCCAACCGCTGACGGATATCCCTCACCGCGAATCCGCCGCCCGACCTCGTACCCGGCATCAACATCACCCGTCCGCGTCTGGGTCAACGTGACTGTCTCGTCGTAAACGTAGTCGCTCGTTATCACGTGACCGTACTCCGCAGACGAGAGAACGGCATTCAGCGCGTCGGTCCCGACCACGTGTCGACTCGCGTCGGTATCGTGATGCGCGTAGAACACGCCGGTGTCGACAAAGACGCTCATCCGTAGAGTATGTCGTCGATATCGTCTTCGGTCGTTTCGACGCCGGATGCGATCGTCCCCTCGTTGAACGCCTCCAGTTCCGTATCGTCAAGGGCTGCCTTCCCGTCTCGGAACGAATCGACGAACTCCGCGCGGGAGTCGACCGCCGACTGGATCAACGCTGAGAGGATTTCCTGTTGAGTGACTTTCTTGTCAGTCTTGAGCCGAATCTCTGCCTGAAGCTCTTCGAGCTTCGATTTTGCGTGTTCGTCCATTTTTACTGCTGTTGCCATATTTGACAGTTGTGGATACAACCTAGTTAATTTTTCTACTATAATTAGTGACGCCCTTGCATAAAGCACGCGAGCGCTCGATAAATACAGGTATCTGACTATCGTTGATCAGGGCACTCTGTGATGGTGGAAGATGATCCGCAATAGTTTGGGGAACACACTGGTCATGTGATCAAATAGCGTGAGATGGGCACGACTCAGGCAATCGACTACAAACAAGATGATATAGCTGCGGGTGGCGAGCGAGTCGAGAGCTCAAGACCGAGTCGTCTTCGAAGTGATGAGTTCAGCGGGTGTTGAGTCGCGTTCGGTCATACGTGTCGTGTCGTGTCTTGACTCAGTATATTAAGATGGTCCGATCGAGACACCTTCCCGGTGTCCACAATCAATCCGTGATATCTCATGAGACGTCGTCGATGACCTGCCGATAGACACGTTCGGCTTGGTCAGTGACTTGATCCCAGTCGTATTGGTTGATTTGTGCGACAGTATTGTCGGTGGGCGACTGCCACTGAGGACTACCTCAAGCGTCTCTGTCAGTGATGTAATTGTGGGTCAATAACAAAGCCTGCGTCGCCGATGACCTCGTTGATAGTTGACCCTATGTGGTCGGCTTCGATCATGGCACAGTCTGCGACTATCGCTTTCGCGACGGCGGACGCGTCTGTATCATCATCGACCCCGCAAGACACCACCCGATTAGCGTGAGAGAGGGTTCACCTGCGCTTTGAGCCGCTCGCCCTCTAGAGCCTCAGTAGGGCAACGCTCCCGAAAAATATTCCAGCTGATCAGCATAGAGCGTATTCGCTGAATTCAACAAAATCTAAATATTTGATATTGAGGCGGATTTCGTCTCCCGTGCCCGTGTGTAACCTGACGCATTGGGTTCGATTAAGCGGTGGACTGAAGCAGCTGTTGTACTGCGACAGCAACCTTCCAGTAATGCTTATTCCAATTCGCTTGACTAAAGATGGCAACGAGAGAAGCGAACGGGGATACCCCACTCGATACCGGCGGTGAGGCGTTTGAGCTCCTCGAGAACTCTCGCAAAGCGTGGATCTACACATATATTTGCCATACCCGTCGACAACGATCTAGGGCATCGTCGAGACGCTGGATCTTCCACAGCGAACGGTCTACAGGCTGAGTGCCTCGGGGCTCTGATGTGACCTCGAGGGTGAAAGCCGTGTGCTCCGCTAAACGTGTTCCGTTCGCTCGATATGCTGTTCTATCGTGTCGGTCGAAACATCGCCTGCCGTCCCCACGTAGTACGATTCCTCCCAAAACCCACCGCCCCACACCACAGCTACTCCTCTAAGAACGGTTCGTGCTGTTCCCACATCTTCCGTGCCGTGATGCTCTTGACTGTTCGCACAATCTCGCTCGGTGAGTGCTTCGGGTGAGCAGATACAAACATGTGTACGTGATCGGGTGAGATGTGGAGTGACAGTATCTCGTGACCGTACTTGTTGCACACGTCACGGAAACTCACTTTCAGTGAATCCTCGATGTGTTCAACTATCGAGTGTCGGTACTTCGGACACCACACGAAGTGGTAGTTGACGTTGTACACTGTGTGATTCGACCGCTTCTCACCCGTACATACCAACACAACGACCAATCAAAAGTTTTCTCTGAAGTTGCTCTAAGACTACTACCAGTAGACTTTTTAATTATGGAGGAATAATGAGTAGACGTGACGAAGCAACTCAAGGTATCCGACGCCGTGTACGACGATCTTGCCGAACTCAAGGACGAGGAGGGGCATACGAGTTTTGACAGCGTACTCCGCACGCTCCTCCTCCACTACCGTCACGTCCAACCCACCGATCAAGAATGACCAACGAACAGGCTCTCATCAAGACGCTGGACTTCCAACTCGACATCCAGAGTGATAACGAGAGCCTGCTCCGTGACGCCTGTCTCGAATCACGCTCGGTGTACAACGAAACCATCCGCCTCGCCAAACAGGGCGTAGATTGGGACGTGATTCCCGACCGCGTGGCAGACGACGCCGACTTCGTGAAGAACACGACTCAGCGCGTCGTCGCCAAAGCACTCGGTGCGATGGAAAACTACTACGAGTACGACGACTTCAGCCAGCCAAGTCACACCAAGGACGGCGCGTACCCGCTCCGAGCAAATTACGAGGAAGGGTACAACCTGTCGCTTACCGACAACAGTGATGTGGCGTTCCGTATCAGCGCGAAACCGTACAAACACCTCAAGGGCGTTCTCGAAGGGAGTGACGCTCACCTCGATATTCTCAAGACCGCACTCGAAAGCGACGAGTGGAAGATCGGGACGGCAGAAGCCCTGTTCCACAACGAGAACGCCGAGTTGCACGTCAACGTCACCAATACCGAGCAGACCGTTCGGGACAAGCAGGACTCACGGACGGTAGTCGGCGTGGACGTGAACGAAGACAACGTGGCGCTCACTACACTCTCCGAGGATGTCGTCAAAGACTCGTTGGTCATCGACTTCCCTGAAATCAAGTTCGAGCGTCACCGCTATTTCACGATGCGGAAGCGCGTTCAGAACGCAGGGAAAGATAGCATCCACGAGACACTGGAAGGGCGTGAGGAACGGTTCGTCCGTGACCGACTCCACAAGATGTCTCGGCACATCGTGGAGTGGAGCCGTCAGTTCGAGAGTCCGTGCATCATCTTTGAAGACTCAAAGAGATGCGTGACAGTATCGACTACGGCACGCGGATGAACCGACGCTTGCACCACCTTCCTTTCCGCGCCCTCCAGTTCTATACGTCGTACAAGGCGTCGTTCGAGGGAATTCCGACTGCGTGGATTAACCCTGAGTACACCAGTCAGCGGTGTCCGATATGTGGAAACACAGAGCGTGCGAACCGCAACAAGAAGCGGTTCAAGTGCAAGGTCTGTGAGCATCAAGACCACAGCGACCGTAGTGCAAGCGTCAACATCGCCGTGAAAGCAATCAAGCAACTCGATTGGAATGTGCCTGCTCTCAACAGTCTTCCCATTGTCCGGAAGGTGCGACGGCAGGCATCGGGGGCTGTGGACGCCCCGACCGTGACCCACCCGACCGCCCGAGGCTATCAAACCGATGGTCGGATGGGAGTGTCTGAGTAATCCACGGGAAGTCTCGGAGTCGGGGCTTGACCCCGAGGCAGTTCACGGATACGTCGAGGATCTTGAAGTCCCAGGCTTCACCGAACAGTCGAACGATGGGCGGCCCGCGGAGTATACCGCTGAGGAAATCGATCTTCAACTGACTGAAGGTGACACCAAACGACGAATCACACCGGAGTTAGTTGAGGTGATTGCCCGCCAGATTCGGGATGACGATATTGACACGTACATCAATCGCCACGGACTCGACGGGCTCGCCGTCGCGCTCGAATATGCTCGGGAATATGTTGACGGATCTGTCACGCATCAGATTATGTCTCGGGAACAAGATATCTCACCGCTCGAAGCGGGCGTCATTCTGGATGCACTCCGTCCTGTCGTTGAGGACTGATCCGGTATGGAAGATGATGGGGCAGTTGTTTTTATCGATTCGTCGATCCTGATCAGTTGTGGTCGGCGTGAAAGCACGCGATTTCAGGTACTCGCTCGTGAAGCTCGTCAACGCGATACCGCCTTCCGAATCTCACCACAGGTGTATGCCGAGGTGACCAGCGATCCAGCACTCGATGCGTACATCTCTGATACTGCTGTCAACGACGCACTACAGGAGGGATGGATGAAGGTCACCGAAAGTCCATCCTATTCGGAATCAGATATCTCAACTGTGATGGATCAGACACGAAGCTTCATTGCGAGTTCGAGCAATCGGGCGGAGGATATCGTGGAAAAAGCGGATACGGAAATCGTTGGTCTAGCACTCGAGATGCTCCTTGGCGGTACTACTAATCAAGTAATTGTAGTAACAAACGATATTCCGCTTGGCGAAGCATCGGAATCGCTAATACCGAAATACGGGTTCGACGACGACCAAGTGGTCGAAATGCGCGACGCAATCGAGACCGCCGACAAGACGGACCGCAACGTCGCGGAGCGGTTTGAATGATCGTCGATACGAGTTTTGTCCTCGACATCATCGACGACATTGATGCCGCCGTCGAGCTCTGGATCATCAACGGCTGCTTCCATGAGCACCATCCCCACAAGGCCACTGACGAGATCGCGGCGGAAGGTGTCGCGCAAGTGCTCGGGTCGGCGACGGTCGTTCCCGCTGGCGACGCAGCAGTCATCGACCGTCGCCCGGTTGAGGACATATTCGACGAGGTGCCCGAAGAGTTCCCCGACCAGGAGTTGCGCGATGGTGAACTCGTCCAGGTGGACATCGAGATGCTTCGGGAGGGGCGGTCTGAACTCTCCCTCCCCGCGCATATCCAGAAGGACTCCCCGAACGACAACTCTCCCACTGCCGTCACGATGGAGTTGGGGAGCGACACTCCACGGACGCTGAACTCGTATCTGGTCAGCCGATGGAAGGACACCGAGGCGCTGTTCCCTTCCCGAAAGGCCGACCGGATCACCGAGCAGGGCGTCCGGTATATGCTCCACGAGGTCGCTGAGCCAGCCGACGTTCAGCCGTGGAAGGTAAACGGGAACGGGAGCCGCATGCGGGCGACGTGACGCCCCACGCGCTCCGTCACAGCGTCGCCTGCCGGATGCTACACGAGGAAGACGAGAACAAGAACACGCTCTACGACGTCAGAAACCGACTACGATCCCGATAACTTCCTTGTCCTCGTGTATCGGATGCACGACCCAAAGGGTGCAGCCCTCAATCTTCCGCTCGGGAAAAATCGTCTGTACGGGCGCAAAAAGCGTCGACGACGTGACGACCGCGTTGGAACACGTCTTCAACGAACTCCGCGAGTTGGGCGTCGATGTCGCTACCTCCCCAGAGATCATCTAGGGCATCTCGTGATGTGGCTTGGGTTTGTGCGGTCAGGAACACGTTCAGGGCCGCGATAAAGGCTGCATCTGTCAGCACCGAGAGATCTGGTGGGCAGTCGATCAACATAAAATCGTAGTCGTAACCGTCGTCCACCAGCGTCTTGAGGGCAGTTTTCAGCGAGAGACGAGCACTTGCATCGTCCATCCAATCCCGGGCAAGCCCCATGTGTTTGTGGCTTGGCACGAGGTCGAAGTTCAGGTGTTCGTAATCGTCGCTATGGATCACGATTTCTGAGAGTGTCGTGCGTGCGTGGATTGTAGACGAGGACATCGAGAAGATCCGCGTCATCAGTCGCGAGCGTATTTGGAAGATCGTTTTTCGGACTTGAGGGGTCGTTGTCGTCGCCCGGGTCGAGTCCCAGGCGTTTCGTCATATCGGCCTGTGGATTCATATCGATCGCGAGGACATCGTGATCTCGCGAGGCCAGTGCTGCTGCACTGTTTATCATCGCCGTGGTCTTCCCAGTCCCGCCCTTCTGATTGCCGAAGGCGATCGTGGGAATACCGGTCAATGATGTGACGCCCCAGCCACGAGGTGACTCGGTCATAGTACGATTATTGATTCACTGATTCATAAACCCACGTCAGACATCCGGTGCTACTCTAGACCTTCTCAGACGCTGAATCCCACGGTATACTACTCCAACAGATCTCCGATTCTACAAGATTGGATAGAAATCGGTGAATCATTGATCTATGAATTCAATATATTCTATATCCGCTGTGCCCGAGTTATTTAATATTGGTTCCGCTACTGCATCACTGATTCAGTGATTCAGGCCTTCCTACAGTAGTAGATTCCTTGATTCGTCATCTCTTGGATTCACTGACTTCACGACTCACCACATCATATTGAATTCCAAGAATTAAGTACTCCTTGACTCTCTGATTTATGACTTCACTGAATCAACGTCCGGACCATCTCGAGCATTTGCTGGGGTAATGGATAAAACTAATCGAAGGTGTCACTGACGGCTGAGGGTCTCGATCACGTGATCTCTGCAATCAGTTCAAAGCCATCTTTGAACCTGATTTGCCCGTCGAACCCATGAGCTTCGATTGCAGTGACAACGCCGTTCCCTGCATCGTCATCCGTCGTGAGGACACAGATAGACGCGGCCTTCCCGCTCTCTAAGAGGCGGGCTGCGACGCCACCAAGCGCGGTATCCGCTTTCTCGATATTGTCCTCCGAGCGATTCGACTCACGTGCAATGAAGCCACGCACACCGTCCATAACGCTAGATACCGTCGGATTCGTGTAATCTAACTCGTCAGCGACGGTTACCCATCCAGTATCAATCGCACTGTTAATCGGTGTCTGACCGGGCGTACTGCGGTCTGGCGCACCGCCAAGTTCCTCATACACCCGCTGCGGAATCACAAACGTAATTTCGTTCCGCTGGGCGAACCGTTCCAGCGCTGTATACTTGTTCCGCTGTTCGCGGCCACAGGCAATGAAAATGCCTGAATCAGCAATCCATACCGCGTTCTCAGGTATCGACTCGGTCATCCCTTGCATGTATGAGAGAATTCCTACGCTTCCTCGTCGACCGGCTTGTCACGCGCATTCTGAATTTGGTCGAAATATGGATCGTACTCCCGCACGTCGAGAATCACCTCGCGGAGTGCCTGGAGTACCGCAATCCCGAACGCAGGTTGAAGATTGAGTTCGCGTGCTGCGAGACGTTCGGTCATACCGCCCTTGACATACGGGATCGCGTACGTGAGTGCCGCAGCGAGCTTGCCTACGCCATGTTTCTCGATCAGCAGGTCGAGATCCTGATCCTGGGGCGACCGGCCGATTGCCTCGACGAGTGTGGGCGTGATCGTGTACGTATCGCCATCGAGGTTCGCAGTAAGGGTAATCGGGATGGCCGTGTAGGTGTGCGTTTTCTGCGTTTCATCCCGCGTGAGTACCCCGAGATCAACGAGTGTCCCCGTATCCGCATACGCGGTCGTGCGGGGCGTGTCGATGTCGGCGACGATTTCATCAATCGTCACTTCGCCTTCACGGAGAATATACGTGTAGAGGCGAGCGAGCCGTGGCTCTTCGAGTAGCTGTGCCACTGACATAAGGCCATTAATCGCGCGTTCGGGGTCCCCTGTCGCTTTCGACATACAATACATAATTCGTGTACTGAGTAATAACGCTTGGGACGAACTGGCGCATGACCTCGTTCGGACGAAGACCCCCACGCACACAGTGCGAGGACCAGGGGGCGCTCACTAGAGTTATCGGATGTCTGGCTGAGTACACGAATGTGCTCGGTGGCGAGATATGCAGTACCGACATCGTCATTAACCAACACTAACAGTTGAATGGACGAATTTGTTGGTTAATATCACGCTCTTCCGGGGCCGCGGCGAAGAACCCCGATAAAAAATCAGTACCTCGTTTATGAACACTACAACGCTCCATTCCGTGACAAACGTTTATGATTTCTAGTTTCGTAACTCTATACAAGATGAGCTACGATACAAAACACGTGCGGAACGCGGGGGACACTCCGGGGATGATCACCGGATTCCCGACATTCGCAGAATTACTCGAGAACCCATCGCTCGCTAGCCTCTATACATTGATTCGGGGGTCAGCGACTGCCACAGGGCCTGAACTCGTCGAAACAACGACTGTCTCGAAAAAGACGGTGTACGACTATCTGCATAAGCTGGAGAAAGCGGGCCTAATCAGCCAGGTTGGTGACGATGCCGGGACTGCTGTATACACCGCTGAAGAGTTTGAACTAACATTGACGATTCGCGAGACGGAAGTCTCGATTACTCCTGAACTTATCGAGGTGATCGCACAGAAGAACGAGTACCCCGCGATCAAACGGGTTCTCGAAGATCACGGTATCGTCACGTTCGCGCTTACATACGATCTCGTAAACGTACACAGTGAGGGGGATGCCACAATCCGGCAGATCGCGAGCCTCACAGACCTTTCGCCTGGAACTGCGTATGATCTCGTCGAAGCGCTCTATCTGATTCTCGATCTCGGTGCTGACGAGTCATCCCCGACAACGTACACACCGGATGATTTCGACGAGGACGAAGGCAACCTCCTGGAGGAATTTGCCGACAAGTCGACCGAATAAGTTGGTCGCTTATTTGTCGATATCTCGACAGTCCTCTCGTATTCTTCGCTAGTGCGAGCGGCCGCGACGACCACCACGATCTGGGGTTAACCTAGTGGTCGCAGCTGCACCGTGAGTGAGCATCGGCAAACTCGACGAGATACTGGTGGATTTCTTCTGTCAAGTCATGCAGCACCATCGCGAAATCTCGGTCAGGTCGATCGATATCGTAGTAGAACCGCGAACGATGTTCGGAACGGAAGGCTTCGATTCGACTAGCGATGTCCTCGTCAGAAAAGACGTTTCGCGCTGCGATGTCGTCAAACACTTCCGCGTGGTTAATGTAGTCTGCTGATTCCGCTGTCGTCATCTCGACAAGGTAGAACTGGAACGACCGCTCGATTGCGTTGAATGAGAGTTCGACGATGCTCACATAATTGTTCGTTCCTTGCCGAAGCTGTTGGCACGTCCCCAGCATAGCGCATGCCTTACCGAGTTGGATATCAGCGTCATCGTCAGCCCGCTGCCAGGAGAGTGAGTCCTGTGCCGGACCGGTTTCACCATCTTCTAACAACTGTTCGGCGCGCTCAAGCGCGTTGACGACCTCATTCAATCCCATTTTTGAACCCCTCCCGTTTTACTGCGTCAAGTGCTGGCGAGTTTCGGAGCGTTAGCCCTTCGGCGAGAATGTCGCTGATCCGATCATGATCCCCAGCCGACTCTTTTGGTTCGACGATGATATGTGGCTCGTACCGATCTCCGTCGAACTGTTCGTCGGCGATCTCTTGTTCAATGGTATGGGCCTCGCGCTGGGCTTGCATTCGGTCTTTCTCGACAACGACAAACAGGTCGATGTCGCTCGTTCGGTCAGCGGTGCCTCGCGCGACGCTGCCGAAGAGGACTACGCCGATGTCGTCGCCAATTCGTTCTTCGAGACCGGTGAGGATCGTTCTGATCGGTGCGTGATACTCCGATTGTGGAATAGTCGTTACCGGATCGTCAGCCTTGACGAGCATCTCTGAATCCATCCGAACAGCATTTGCCCGGCCTGATCGATCGACGGTAATCACGCCAAGTGTCTCGAGCGTATCGACGGCGGCATTCACACTGCTCAACCCTTTCCCCGTCACTCGGTGGAGTTCTCGATTCGTGAACCCTCGCTCTGGATTGTCGACGAGAAGATGCAGAATATCGGCGGTTGCCCCGTATCGGAATGCATCCGTATCACCGAGTGGGACGGGGAGCCGAATGTACGAACCCTCTGTTGGCTCTTCACACCGAACCGTCTCACCGTTCATGAATGTTTTAATGGTTCAAAGCAACAAAAACCCTCGGTGACAACGATACACGGAGTTCTCGGAGCCTTCTCAATTTACCCCCGAAATCAGCCGCCTCAGCGGCGGGTGGAAGGCAACCGAAGAGGAGTACCTCCGTCATACATAAACGAGGTCCTCGGTGACGCGGGATTTGATCCGCGGTTTCAGCGAGTCCTTCGTCACGAGGTCGACCTCGACGCCGAGTTCGTCGGTCAATTCGTTCTCCAGCCGAACGAGATCGAACAATGTCACCGGCTCCTTGAACGCGACGAGGACGTCGAGATCGCTGTCGGAGCGCTGTTCGCCCCGCACGTACGAGCCGAAGATCCCCAGCTCGCTGATCGGATACTCCCGTTCGAGTCGCGGCTTGAGCCGCGCGAGTCGCGTCGGGATGTCCTCGGCCAGAGCCATACTATCTGCTTCGGTTTCGTCCGATAACTGTGTTGTGGTCATCCGGGGGACCGTCTGGGTGATTAATATTGACCGTGGCTCGATCGCCTACATCCGGTACTGCGCCCGGTCTTAATCGGGTGTATGTTCTCAGCTGACATCGTCCTCGGTCGTGGTTTGTTCGTCGACTTTCTCGAACGCGTCACTCGCGACGTCCGCCTGCTCGCTCGCCTCAATGTGACTGTACATTCTGGATGTAGTGGATGGGTCTTCGTGGCGGAGCGCACTTCAATGATTCACAGATTCTCTGACTCACTGATTTGGTCTATCTCGAAAATCTACAGAGAAAGCAGGCAGAGTGCCTCGGGGCTTGACCCCGAGGCTGAATGCCGTAAGCTCCAGTAGACGTGTTCAGTGCGTTCGATATACTGCTCAATCGTCTGGCTCGATACCTCACCAGCCGTTCCAATGTAGTACGATTCTTCCCAGAAACCACCACCCCAGAAGTAGTTTTCCAAGAGGTGTTCGTGTTGCTGCCACATCTCTCTGGCTGTGATGCTCTTGATTTTTCGTACAATCTCGCTTGGGGAATGTTTCGGATGTGCTGAAAGAAACAAGTGAACATGGTCTGGCGAGATATGCAACGACAATCTCTCGGAGTTGGACTCATCACACACCGCTCTGAACGATGTTTCTCACAACTGTTCTATCTCAGCAAGCACTGAGCGGCGATACTTCCGACATTGCAAATCTCCGATTTGCAAGCAGTCAATCTCCGATTGACAACACCACACAAAGTGGTAGTTGATGTTAGACACAGTGTGATTTGACCGTGTGTCGCTCATATCAGCGAGAGTTATGTCAAAAACTTAAGCATATTTAGATCTAAGTATATACTGTAGAGATGACCAAACGCCTCACCGTAGACTTCGAGGACGATTTGTACAAGGAGTTCTCGAAGAAATGTATCGACGCTGAACGTCCGAAATCAGAAGTCGTGCGCGAACTCGTCCAAGACTGGGTAAACAATCAAGAATGACGCAGACACAGGCTCTCATCAAAACACTCGTGTTTCCGCTTGACGTGCAGAGTGAAAACGAGGGCCTGCTTCACGACGCCCGCTTGGAGGTGTCGCCGCGTGTTCAATGAGGTACTGCGCCTCAATTACGACGGATGGGACTGGGACAAAATTGAGGATGTTGTCGAACAGAACGCAGACCTCGTACAAAACACCGCACAGCGCATCATTGACAAAGTCTTCGACGCACTCGGCAACTACTATGACAACGATGACTGGGGACGCCCGCAGTACAAACATGAGACGTTCCCACTGCGGATGAACTACGGCGAAGGCTACAACCTCTTTCTTGAAGACGAAACGGTACGATTCCGAATCAGTGCAAAGCCATACAACCACGTCAAAGGCGAGCTTCAGGGGACGCAAGACCAGTTCAACCTGCTTACGCAGGCAATCAAACACGATGACTGTGACTGGCACGTTGGTACTGCCGAAGCACTCTGCCGAAACGGACGTGAAGAATTGCACGTCACTGTCACGAACGAAACAGCCGAAGTCGGTGAAAAGACAGCGGCAGAGACGGTTATCGGCGTTGATATTACCGAAGACTGTGTTGCACTGGCGGCACTCACCGAACACGGCATCGAAGATTCAATCGTTCTCGACTACCCAGAAATCAAGGAGCAACGCCACCGTTACTTCACGATGCGAAAACGGATGCAGGAAGCCGGACAGACGGCGTTTAACGACGTGTTCCGCGACAAGGAACAACAGTTTGTTTACGACCAGCTACACACGGTGTCACGGCGCGTAGTTGAGTGGATTCAACGGTTACGGTTCGACAGTCCTGTGATTGTCTTTGAAAACCTCACAGACATGAGAGACGACATTGAGTACGGGACTCGTATGAACCGGCGACTCCATTCATTCCCGTTCGCCAAACTTCGGGATTTCATCACGTACAAAGCCGCATGGCGTGGGATTCCGTCTGATGACGTTGACCCGGAGTACACCAGCCAACAGTGTCCGGTCTGTGGACACACAGAACGGGCGAACCGTCACAAGAAACGGTTCAAATGCTGTGAGTGCGAGCATCAAGATCACGCTGACCGTGGTGCTGGTATCAGTGTCGCGCAGAAGTGGCTGAGAAAGCAAAACAATCGAAATATGCCTGCTCTCAACACACTGCCACAGGTGCAAAAGTGGGAGTTGCAGTTGCGACGGCAGGCATCGGGGTCTGTGGACGACCCGACCGTGGTCTCTGATACCGTTCGAGGCGACCAGACCGATGGTATCCGAGGCGTGTCCGACCAATCCACGGGAAGAAGCTCCGGGGCTTGACCCCGGAGCAGTTCACTGGAGTCTGTAACTGTTTTCGTCTGTCCACAATCGTGATCTGTGTGTCGTCGGTCGATGCTGCCCAACACGCATCAACTCCTTTGTAGGCTGGGATATCGCCATCTCGAGCGATAGATGTCGAGGTCGTAGTCACATTCTCTTTCCACATGTAGAGAAACATGTATGATGCGGAAGCCAGTACGCGTAGGTATGGCAACTGAAGAAGGCCCTGAGGAAACGAAGGTGAGCGACCGGGGAATGGTGACAATCCCTGCCGATCTCCGTCGGCGTCTCGACATCGAACCGGGGGACAAGCTTCGGTGGACCACCGACAAAGAAGGGAATCTCTCCGTCGAAATCGTCCATCAGCGTGAGGGGGTCTTCGACGACTTCGAGCCGGTGGATGTTGGCGAGACAAATGCAGTCGAAGTCGAGAGCGAGTTCGGGGCGGAGTGATGCCGGTTCCGGTTGCCCTCCTAGACACCAACGTCCTCTTCGCCAGTGCAAGCGCCCGCGACGACTACCATAACCGCGCTCAGGAGATTGTCCGAGGTATCGACCACGGCGACCTCCCGGATGTTATGGTGACGAACCACGTAGTCGCGGAAACGCTGAATCTTACTGGCGAGAAACTCGGACCAGCCGCCGCGAACGAGATGCTAGATCGGCTCATCAAGGGCGCTCACTTCGAGATTGACAACGCACCGAAAACGGATTTCAACGCTGCTCAGCCCCTCTTCCGCCAGTACTTGGAGCTCTCATTCGTCGACTCGACTATTGCAGCATATATGGAACGGGAAGGTATCGAGTACCCCTACTCGTTCGACGATGATTTCGACGCTCTCGACGGCATCACGCGGCTGGACACGCCGGATAACCCATTCGACTGAGGTGAATCGCTTCGGGGTCACCCCCCGAGATGTTTGGGCTGTTCCGTCTGTAGAGGCGTTATTCGCCGGTCGGTTCAACTTCTGACAGCGAGGGAATCCCGGCGTTCACGGCGGGCGTAGGTGACCCGAACAGCATTTGCCCGGCCTGATCGATCGACGGTAATCACGCCAAGTACCTCGAGCGTATCGCCGGCGGCATTCACACTACTCAACCGTTCCAATTTTCAGTAGCTTTCAGTAGCACACCGTAAAAAACAGAAACGGGGACACTGTTGGACGACTGGGCGACATCCACTACTACCATCTGTTTTCGACTCGGGCACGGCGACAGCGGGCGCTATGACAGCCGACCCACCACCAGTGGTCGCCGCTGCCTGTTCGGGTTCGTAGGCGACGATGCCAGTTCCGAACGTGAGCCGCGTACCAGCGGAACGGCCGGCTAGCACGATTTCAGAACCCCCCGTGTAGGAGGACGTGAAACCGTGGGCTAGCTCGTCCGTCTCGCTGAAGAACACGCGAGCCACGTTCAGTGCCCCGATATAGTCGCGGTCGCCCTCGAAC
>KB659964.1_pt11 | contig 20043 bp, 23 predicted proteins | sample 558768 | NCBI scaffold set KB644980.1 | reverse complement strand
TTTGAGAGAGTCGTCACCGTACACAGCAGGAAAGGGGTGTAGCAGACAAATCGGGTACTGTCTCAGCCATAAAATACGTTGGAACAATTAACTCTGATGACGGTGAGTCGGGATATGAGATGGACTCGCCGCGGAGTGCTCGCGTCCATGGCTGGTGTTTGTGGGGTTTCCGGGTGTCTTGCTGCCCGTGACCGATCACTACCGACAGCACCGACCGGGAGATGGAATCAGTCGCGACGTGATGCCCAGAAGACGGCTGCTTCCAACGTCACTGTCCCTGATCGCGGAAATCTAGCGTGGGACGGTGGCAGTGGCCGGATGCTGCCGGTGGTGGCTGATCAAACGGTCTATACTGTTGACGGCGAGGATGGCCTTACCGCACTCAATGCCCAAACCGGCGAACACAGGTGGCAAGTAGCCCTCGATCTCAACCTTGACACTGCGGAAGCAAGTGATGTCTCAGGGGGCGTCGTCGGCGATCAGTTGTTGATTACGACTCCAGACAGACTCTATTCATTCAGTACTATCGACGGCAGCGAGCGGTGGCAACAAGAGTTGCCGGATTTTGGTCAGTTAACAGTCGTTCCAGATCGGCAGATCGGACTGATTGATTTCACCTACCGCCAAAATTATTATATCACCGCCGTCGCGACCGAATCAGGCGAGGTCAGATGGAGAGATTCTGCACTGCGGGTAAGTGGACGTGGATTAGCGGTGTTCGGCGATCACGTATATGCTACCGGATTCTCTGAAACAGAAGGGGAGGTTATGCGGTGTCTTAGACTGGACGACGGAAAGTTGATGTGGCAGCGCGGAATCGTAGATCAAAAATATACAACGCCCGTCTGTTCAGCGAGCGGTGTGCTGATCGGTGAGGGGGCAAATATCACTGTTTATGATCATACCGACGGAAACCAGATAGCATCTGTCGAACTTCCACACGGGCGGGTTCGTGGGTTCGCTGTTGACGATGGTACCGCTTTCGTGCTCTCTGAGTCTGGTCTCTCGGCGGTATCGATGCCGGATGGTAGCGAACGGTGGTCGCTATCAAAGGACCCGACCCGGCATTTTGTCCGCGGCCCACTCACAGTTGGGCGCGAAAGCGTCGTCGCACCAGTGTACATCGAGTCTCTTGGCTGTCCGGCAGTCGTTGCGTTTGAGAAAGTCGATGGAACGCGACGGTGGCATTATACCCTCGGTGACGATTTTTGTGGAACGATCTGGTCTCAACCGGTTCTCGCCGACGGGGCAGTGTTTGTAGATACCAACCTACACACTGTGGCTGCTCTTGGTGATCTTTCCCAGCAGGATTGACTCTCTCTTGAGCCTAAAGATGGCCTCAGGTATCGAAGATCTCTGATCTGCGGACAAGACCTCGTCTGTTTCGTCAATAGATGAATCCCAATTGAACCGCACGGTGGGATGGGTGGATTGCACATCATTCGGCGGGTTCTCACGGTTGGAACCCACGAGTCCGCCTGAAATGGATGATACGAGGCTATCATAAACAGGCGATCCCGCTGTTCACCAGAGCGACTGTTTCAATCCCTGAAACAGGCAATCATATTTTAATCCGCTTTGGATTCACCAACCAGTTACGATGACGATCAGCAAGAAGCAACTGGTTGGTGTTACCGCTGTGATACTCACCGTGGCGTACAGTCTTCGCCGATTGCGTCGTGACTCACCCACGCTTAACGAAACCGAATTCGACGCTGAACAGACATCTTCAGATGCTGAGTAGTAGTTAACAGGATACCACCAATGGATTACGAATTCTCACACCGACCGTCGTACACACACGTGACAGTTTCACTACAGCAGGGCGAATCGATCATCGCTGAACCCGGTGCGATGGTTGGTCACTCAACAACTGTCAGTGTCGAAACTGGAACAAGCCGCGATGGGCTGCTCAGTTCGGCTAAATCGATGCTGGGTGGCGAATCGATGTTCACCAACACGTTCGTTGCCGAGGAGGGGGCAGGACAGGTTACCCTTGCACCACCCACACCGGGAGATGTGATGACACATGAGCTTCGTGATGAAACAATATACTCAACCGACGGAGCATTTCTCGCCGGCACAGACGGTGTTGAGATCGATTCGGAGATCGGCGGTGTCAAATCAGTAATCGGCGAGGCTGGGATTACACCACTTGCGCTGAAAGGCACCGGAACCGTCTTTATCGACGCTTACGGCGGCCTTGAAAAGATAGAACTGGCCGCAGGCGAATCATATGTCTTGGATAACGAGCATCTCATCGCGTGGGATGACACTATCGAGTACTCTACCCGGCGGGTTGGAGATCTCAAATCAACGCTGTTGAGTGGTGAGGGGCTTGTCTTTGAGTTTACTGGCCCCGGGACAGCATGGTACCAGACGCGGGATATGGACTCACTGGTTGAGGTCATCGCGCCGCGACTACCGAATCAAGGCTGAGGATACGATCGAATGAGAGTGGTGATACTGCTCTAACTTTTGATTATTGAGATCGTTGATACGAGTCGATTGTAACGATGATAGACACGATATTTGATTTTATTTTTTGGGTGCTGGTAGATCTTATCCCCGATCGGGTACTGAAGATTGTCGTGTTTATGATCGGTATCGTGACAACGGGGGTTGGTGTGCAACTACTCAGCGAATCCCTGTGGGCAGGTGGGGCGTTGACTGTGATCGGGTTGTTTCTGGTGGGTGGGTCAGTACGTCTGTTACTCCGGTGATTGGTGCCATGTTGTAAACGGTGATTCTCTTACTACAGAGTGAGGAGAACTGCTGATTCATTCCTCATCTAAGTGTGGATGCCAATCAGTGCCTTGTATATACACTCTGATGACACCGATAGGGATCAGATACGCCAATGACACGAAGTGTGGAATCGAGTAATCATCAATATCCATCGCAATTGCAACAGTGACAATGATGAAACTAACCGGAATAAAGACGTAAAAGAGAATCAGATACAGTTCACTGAGGGGAATAAACCCGAATTTGAGTGCCTCTGCTGGTGTTCGGTTCTGATATCGCTGATCAGCGATGAAATGTCGCCACACTCGCGTTAGTTGGAAGATACCGATCCCGATAATCGCTGCACCGGTAGATGCTGTGAGTATCGATCCAAGAGGCGGGGCGATTGCATAGAGTCCACCTGCAAGAATCGCAGTCACCACGATCTGCTTCGCCGCAAATCGGATATTACGCCGATAGATCGGTGGAAGCCTCGGAAGCGTAATAAGCGGCGTTGGCTCCTTATCCCATTGCTCGTCGGGTTCCCGAAGGTGTTCCCGAATCGGCTGGGCAGTAAAAAAGGCGGTTCCGATGAATATGACATTGATGATCACGATTTCAAGCACGTACAACAGAATGAGTTCTCCCATATTCCACTCAAAAGCGACCGTCCCAGCAACAAGTGCAGCATTCAGTACCAACGCTGGAATATAGTCGCTCGGCTTTCCGACGTGTTCGGGTAAATACTCACGAAGATGCGTCCAGAGAGACATACAACTGAATCTGTTCGGTATCAACAGTATGCCATCTGAGCAGTAATAAAAACAATCACATGCAGTTTAATGAGGTGGCACGAGGAGAGTACTTTGATGGGCTTCAGTGATGGATTCCCACCTGACGGTGACACTCATCTCCGAGAGCTATGTGCGGTGCTCATATCCAACGGAATTCCACTGATCGGTGTTGGCCTGTTGGGATGGAATATCAGCGCGCTGGTGGTGCTCTACTGGTTTGAACTTGCGGTGATTTTCGGCTTTGCAGTACTCCGAGCCCTATTCGCTGGCCGGCGCTCTGAGTTCGAGAGCGACGGGCTGATTATCGGTGCTTTGTCGAACCGGCGGGCGTCCCTTTCGGTGCCACGTACAGACATTGCTGTCCACCTGTCATCGATCCCTGTCGCGGTGGCTGCGGTTCCGCTTTTGGGAATGCTTTGGTTTGCTGTCGGTGTGTTTACTGTTGGCGTCGTTGGAGCTGACAGACTTGGAGATGCAACCTTTGAGATCATCATACTGGCTCTGTTCGGGGTTTTGTTTGCCAAAGCCGCCCAGACAGCTGTCGGATATCTGTATCAAGGGGTGTACAAAGGTCACTCGGCTCAAACCGCGATCCGAGGCCCATTCATTCGCGGGGTGTTCCTGTTCGCTGGCGGACTACTCACCGTCATGATCGTCGCCGCGGGGAGTGATTCGGTTGGGAGTGACACACCGATCTCGGAGATAGATCCCACATTAATCGCCACACCGGTACTGATCGGGATTGTGATCGTCAAGCTCGGCTTTGATCTCGCCGGTGTGTATCGTGACACGTTGGCGGCCTTCGATGAGTCGACCGCCATCTCATTTGGGTGGGCCTACGAACCACCGGCTGGGGAATCCATCGATACGAAGCTCACCGGAGAGTCGAAAGCGATCTGCCCGGATCTGCGTGGTCGCCTGCTCGGTGGGGTCGTGAACCTCATTCGACATGCAGGTCTGATGAAGCTCGGCGGTATCGTCTGGCTTGTGGCGATCCTGTTTGCGATCGCGTCGGTGTGGCGTATCGCCGCTGTGCTCACGGTTGCTGGTATCGTGATCCCGCTGCTGTTGGCCGCAATCGATTACTGGTTGCGGTATGGGGCTGTCGAATACCGGACGGATGGTAATGCGATTGTTGCCTTCGATCACCTGTTTGATCAGCCACTCTGGCGGATTGAGCCGTGGGATGAGACCGAGTGCGGATCGAACGCGATTGGCTGGACACGCATCTTGGCACATACACGATTGTGCTAACTCGCTTGGATGAGACAGTTATCCGGATGCCACGTGTGAGTACTCCAAGGCCGCTACTGGCGGTATTTGATCGGCGAGCAGATGGGGTCGATCTGCTAAACGACCGGTAGTTGGTATTTCAGTTACAACGAAAATAACTGTATTCCACGCTTCCGATTGTTTCTGATTGTGAAACTCTACTTGCTACCCTTTATGAGTGGTTGTAAACTACTCTGTATGTCAACACAACACCGTTCAAGGAGAGGAGATGCTCTTACCGACCAGTATTCGATACTTGTCTGGCTGGCCGCCGGCATCGTAGGACTGCTCACAATTCCGGTTGGATTACTCGTTCCCGGATACTTCTATATGAAGGCCAACAACGGAACAGCAGTCGAACAAACCACGCTTGAAATTTGGACTGTCATTCTGCTTGGCATCTTTGGGATTGCTGCTGTCGAATTGGGAGGTCGAAACGGCGCAAAACTGCTTTGGGGAGTCGCGATACTCGTATTTGTACTCCTAATCATTGGTCTTGCGTATCTAACGGGCTTTGTGGCACTTTAGATCATTTTTAATCGTAACTGTGGTAGTTACTCAGCAAGAACTCACAACGTAACTGTCATACATTTTAATCGAATACTCAACGAGATAACTCCAATTATATCTTCCAACCCATGTCGTCGCTATCCCCAACAGTTGATGCAAAATTCCTCTCGATACTCGTCGCCAACGGGATACCTATCGTTGGATTACTCGCGTTTGATATGTCGGCCCCGGCACTCTTAGCGTTCTATTGGCTCGAATTTGGGGTACTTGTGATCTGGGCGATCGTGCGGGCCACCTTCGCTGGCAAGCGTCGTGAGAGGGGGGAGATATACGAACTTTGCAGCGGGTTTATTGGGATTTTCGCCGTCCCGGTTGTCGCCGCATATAGAGGAGGGTGGGCGATACTGCGGCTTATCCTGTCAAGCAGGTTCTTCGACGATACCGAAGAAGACTCCTCATCCAACGACAGCGGGTGGGCTGACAAGCAGATCCCGATTCCGCGCACCGATGTCGGTATCTATCTCGGGACGATCCCTGCTCTCGTTTTCGTTATCCCTATGCTCGCTGTGCTGTGGATGGGTTTTGGTGGGATTGTCGCCGGCCCGGTTGTCGCCGCAACGAACGCGACAGAGACACCCACATGGGTGGTCACTGGTGCCGGTATCATCTTCCTGAGTGAGGGTGGCCAAACTGTTGTGGAGTATTTCTATCGTGGTCAGTATCAGGAAACTACTGTCGGGATGGCGGTTAAAGGGATATTTTGGCAGGGATTCGTGTTGGTCGGCGTCGCATTAGTGGTTTTGTTGATTGCGTTCGCACTTGCGGAAGGCAGGACGGTCAGTGTTGAGAATGCTGCCAGCGGGCCACTCATTTTTGTCGCTGTCACGGGAAAGCTACTGATTGATCTCATGACGCAGTATATACATGCACGTGAGCAGCCACTTCAGGAACTGATTTGAGACAAAGAGCACCTTTTCGAGGGATAAGATAGCGGCGGGGTTGTGCTCTGTCGAATTATATCCCTGTCGTACTATGTGATGTACACAGCAAACAAAGACCCCGCAGCGATGCCGGCCGTTGTCTTGAACACTGTCTGCCACCGCCACCTGGCAAGGCTATACCAGAATAGCCCGACAGAAACAATGAGCAAACCCGTGTTCGTCCAGACCGGCGGGTGCTGTGAGCCGGCCAATGAGTGGAGGAACAGGATGCTAACGAGCGCGACGATCCCACCACAGAAAGCGAGAATCCGACTCCATCGAATGTTCAACGCGTGTCGTCTGTTACCGGGGTCGTCACCGATGAGATTGCGCTTGGATGGCATACGACCACTCCGGTGGGTTCCCACAGACCAGTTATGCTGTTTCGTTGAGCTACCACTCTAAAACAGATATCGTCGATTCACCATTTCTTGAGTAGCTAAAGAATAAAGAAATCTATCAGTCCGATTGCACCGACCAGGGCGATGAGATATTTGATGGCTCGCCACAGCAGTCCTTTGAGATAGCCTGTCCGGCCAGTATCTGAGACGATCAGTGGCGTCGTGTCGGTGCCTACGATCGTATACTCGCCGTTTCTCACCTGGAGTTCACCGTGGACAAAGAGCTCTTCACCGGCGGTGATACCACGAGCTTCAATATTGAATTCATCAGTATCCAGGTCATCAGGGTACTGATCAACGATATCGACCAATCGAGTTAGTGAGCAGTCTCCGATCACTGTTGATAGAGAAACGTACAGACTATCCCAGAAGTATCGCGTCATGAATGTCGGCAGTTGGGTACTACTCAATGGGTCTTCGACCTCTAATTTGGAGAGTCGGTCAGGATCGTAGACCGATTCAAACCATCCAAGATCGATCTGCAACGGCTGGTCACCGGTTGTAATCGCAATATCTCCAACTTCGAACCCAGAGGCGAGCATAGTACGACCCGCCCGAAACTCACCGCGATCAAAATCATAGGTGTTTCTACCGACATCCGAAGTCCACACATACCAAATATACGCTCCAATAGCTCCGTCTCTTTGGTCAAATATTCGCTCAGCCACGGGGGCAGCTTCATCAACGATCACCTGCCCCTCAACGGCAACCTGCTGGCCATCGGTATACTGATATATGTCAGTCGTTTCTGCACCACGCAAAGCGAGGGCTGCCCTTCCGGCTACTGACAGTCGGTGGAGGGCCCATAGGATAATCAATACAAAAACGATGCCGAGCAATGCTTCGCCAAATCCAATCACGTTCGGTCGTTGTACTCTTAGCTAAAGTTTCTTCTCACGGTGGGTGTGTGGGAAAACAGCTACTTGAGTCTCCGTCAGCATTTTTTATCCCCCGGTGCTGGCTTTGATGTGTCCGCCTCAGCTCTCCAAGATGATCCGACAGCGAGCTCAGATGTTACGGCCGAACCGGATATTGAATGGCTCTCATTAGATGATGGCGAAGAGATTCAATGGGCTAGTACACCACACAAGTACAGCCTTGTTTCCGCGCTCATCGTTGGCATTCCACTCTCGATTGTGCTGATTGGCATCCCGATTATCGTAGCCGGCTATCTCCAGTATACGAACACAAATTACGTTGTCACGAACCGAGGGCTCTACAGCAAGCGCGGAATCCTCTCGCGGGATGTGAAGCAGATCGGATTTGATAAGGTGCAAAATATCTCGTACTCCCAATCTGCGATCGGCTCATCGCTGGGATATGGGTCTGTTGAGATCAGCACAGCCGGTGGCTCCGGTGTTGAGCTTAAATTTCGGAGTATCCCGGAGCCAGCAGGGGTACAGGAGCTGATCACAGGTGAGATCGACACCCGCCAGCAGGGAACTGCCGATGACGCAACTGATAGCGATGCCGTTCTTGATGAGATCCTCGTTGAGCTCCAAGCGATCCGTGCTGCCGTAACCGAGGACGAAGCAACGATGAATCAGTCGTCTGTCACCACCACCGACGATAGCTCGACGGTTGAACACCCACCGGCCGAACCAACACAACAGGACAAATGACACACGAGTGGTGGTTTACCCGCGATGACGAAACGATTGTCTGGGAGGGGAGTCCGCGGTGGTCAGCCGCTATCGGTGGACTCACATTCGGCATTGGGATTGCTGCCATCGCAGTTGGTGCAGCCGTACTGATTGATTCGCGGATCGCTGTCGGAGCAGTCGTTGGGATCGCTATTGCCGGTTGGCAACTCCTTCGTGTCCGAGCAACCAGCTACCTCCTTACCACCCGGGCTATATGGCTGAAAAAAGGCGTGTTAGCCCAGAGCGTTCGCCGCGTCGGCATCGACAAGGTACAGAACACAGCCTCCAGTCAGTCACTCTCCGGCTCACTGTTTGGCTACGGAACGGTCACGATCGAGGTTGCCGGCGGCCGTGATCTGGCCTGTCGCCGAATCGACGACCCCGAAACAGTCAGGCAAACGATCACCAACCGGATCACCGACGCTGATTCGGAGCTTCCGGGGACGCTCACACAATGGCAGGCAGTGCTTACAACCGTTCAAGATATCAAGAAAGCGGTCAAATGACCACGTTTTGCTGTGAACAGTGAGCAGTATCTATCTCAATATCTCAATCGTAGGTCTTCCAACCGCGTGAGATCGGGCATAAAGATAGCACGCGCCGCCGACTATCACAACTGGGGTTGCAACCACCGGGGTGCTGAAATTGCTGAGTGAGACAAGCGGGATCGTCAGATACCAGCCACTTGGTGACCACTCTGTGCGGTCGGTCTTCGAGAGCGACCACCAATCAAGAGCAAACGAAATGACGTAGATCGCTGTCATGAGGTATAGCAGAAAGCCTGTGACCGCAACCGCTGCAAGTGATAGCACTTTGATCAGAAGTTCACCATCAGAACCTGCTGGCTCGCTTGGGCCGATAAGAATGAACAGGAACCCAAACCCATAGAGTAACACTCCGAAGAAAGATCGTCATGGCAATTCCATACCACCATCTGCTAATGGACGTGGCTGTCATTGAAACGGTGTTTGGGTCAGGTGGTACTGATTCTATCGGGGGGTTTCAGGATGTGAAACAGGTGAACTGTTTCAGAATCTGTAACAGCGGTCGATGATTAACTATGCGCTACACTATACCTGTCGTATGGCCTCTATCACGCGACGCAAACTGCTGGGTGGGTGTGCGGTTGGCTTGACAGCCGGGCTAGCTGGCTGCGGTGGTGATGCTGCAATGTTCGTCACAGCTGTTGACACGCCGAGAACAATCGGCCAGCAGGCAACAGAATCGCCGACCAAAGACCGGCCTGACAGTGAGACAGCCGCATTGGTCGCCGAGGCTATCAACAACGGAACAAACCGAACCCACCGTAGTACCGCCCCGTATCAACCTGATCGGCCGGTTGTCTACAACGAAACAGTCTATGAGCTTGGGTGGTCGGAGGCAGATCGCGATACATCACGCACCGAGTACAAGATCACCATGACCACCTACGATGACGACCGCGAGACAGGTGTTAGTTTCGAGGAGCTGCCGGCTGTCGACCGCGAGCGGTTAGAGCGATATCCGGAATTGACTCAAAACTATGCCGAGAACCCAGAAGCGGAGTTCCCAAAACAATTAGTATACAATATTTACTACCCACCAGCCGAGCGTGAGCAGTCCGCAATCGTCCCTGACCCGCAGTACGACACGCTCAGTGTCGCCGGCCAACCTGCCGAGATAGCTGTTGAACCGACAACGGTGTCGTTAGATGTGTACCAATATACAGCAACCGAACGCGCACCATCTGTGGAGGCGTTCGGACGGGAAATCCGGCGTAACCACCGGTTCGAACTATCCGGGCTGTCAGAAGCCGAACGGAAACTCTTCGATCGTGTGCGCTCGGAGGGATCATTTTATAAGGGCGCGTTTGACGATGTGCCGGATGGGGCGTTTGAAGGACTCGCTGATCAGTTTGTTTCCCATCCAGCGATTATTGTCGAGGATTCAACCGGCGAATGGCTCACCCGGTATGAGGGAACAGATTACTGGGTAGAGTTTGATTTTATTCTCCTTGAAGAGTACGAAAGCCGGCTCGAACGCGTGGAGTCGGTATAATCAACCCCAGAAACAGCTACACAGTGTCGTGAGGAGATTTTTCAATCATCCGGCGATCTGTAATGCAGCGTCGTCTGGCTTAGCTCACTGTTTAGGAGGTCACAATCTCTACAGCAAGACCCCGAGATACGGACGTTTTTTGGCTACCACTCACCGAAACGGGGCTCTCTGATGGATGGGTTCGAAACGCCCAGATAATGTCCTAGATTTATTTTCCACTATATTTTATAATCGTTCATGCCCCGGTCAATACGGGTGCTCCACGTTGACGACGACTCAGACTTTGGGGAGCTGACAGCGATGCGTCTTGAGCGTGGCAACGATTGTTTTACCATTGAGACAGCGATGAGTGCAGCCGAGGGTATTGAATGTATTGAGACCCAACAACCCGACTGTATTGTCTCTGACTACAACTTGCCGCGAAAAAACGGCATCGAGTTTTTAGAGTGTGTCCGTGAGAACCACCCCGAGTTGCCGTTTATTTTGTTCACCGGGACAGGAAGCGAACAGGTCGCCAGCACAGCGATCTCCGCGGGGGTGACCGACTACATCAAAAAGGACAGTGATGTAGAACAACACGAAGTCCTCGCAAACAAGATTGAAACCGTCGTCGAGCAGTACCGTGCGGAGCAAACGCTCGATCAGCAGCGTGATCTGTTTAAGAAAACCCAACAGCTTGCCGATGTCGGCGCATGGGAGTGGGATCTTGAAACACAGACCGGCTTCTACAGTCAAAAGATCTACGAGATATATGAGATCAGCGACGGGTCACAAAAGGCACCTGAAACCGATATCGAGGCGTTCTATCACCCAGAGGATCAACCACGGCTGCGTGCGGCATTTGAGACAGCTGTCGAAACCGGCGAGAGCTATGATATAGAGGTACGAGTCGTCACCGACAATGGAACCGAAAAGTGGGTTCGAACAACGGGAGACCCACAGTTTGAGAACGGCGAGTGTGTGCGCATCCGCGGAACGATCCAAGATGTCACCGCTCGGGTGGAACGCGAACAGAAACTCGAATCCGAACGAGAGTTCGTTCAAACGAGTCTCAACACACTTGACGATATCTTCTACTACGTCGATACGGAGGGAGATTTCCAGCGGTGGAACCAGACGCTATCGGAGCTGACCGGGTATAGCGACGAGGAAATCAGGGCGATGAACGCACTCGATTTCTTCGAGGGAGACCATCGCAGGTCGATCAAAACAGCGATGGGCAACATCCTCCAAACCGGATCAAACGTAACCGAGGCCGCGATCACGACCAAGGACGGCCGACAGATCACACATGAGTTCAGAGGCGTCCGGATGACTGACGACGCCGGAGAGCCAACCGGTATTATCGGCATCGCCCGTGATATCACGGCTCGCAAGCAGCGCGAAGCTGACCTGATGGCCGAACGGGATCGACTCGACGAGTTTGCCGGTGTCATCAGCCACGATCTGTGTAATCTGCTCGGTGCCGCTGATGGCTGGTTAAAGGTTGTACAGGCCGAGTGTGATTCGGCACATGTTGATGATGTGGCAAACGCGATCGACCGTAGTCAGGCGGTTATTAAAGACCTACTAACACTTGCACAGAAGGGTGACACGATAGGATGTATCGAACCGGTTGCACTGACAGCATTGGTCGAGGACTGTTGGCAGGTCGTTCCGGACGATCAAGCCACCCTTGTTGTCGATGACGACCGGACGATATCTGCCGACAGATCCCGTCTTCGACAACTACTCGAAAATCTGTTTATCAACGCCGTTGAGCACGGCGGGAGCGACGTGTCTATCTCGGTCGGTAGTGTCGACGATGGGTTCTATATTGCGGACAACGGCGTTGGGATTCCCGACAGCGAGCGCGATCGTATCTTTGAGAGTGGCTACTCAACAGCAAAGGACGGAACAGGGTTTGGACTCCGGATCGTCAAGCAGATCGTGGACGCACACGGCTGGGAGATAGAGGCCACAGACAGCGACAGCGGTGGAGCACGGTTCGAGATTACCGGGGTCGAGGTAAGCGGGTAGTGGATGTGCCTGCCTGACCAGACGGCGGCTTTCCTCTCAGCCGTTTCTGCTGGGGTGGTGCGGTATAGCGCAACCACCGGGGTTGCCACAGAATAGTCGAATCAACGCTTCTGTGTTCACACGACATCGACTGATCGACAGCGTGGTCGTTTAGCTCATGAAGAGCCGCCGGTCGGCCCGCTCGTGGGCCATTCCCATCACGTCGGCCAGCGGCGCGAACGAACACATCGCGCCGAGATCGGCATCGTAGTACTGTTCAACGATTTCCTCGATTACCGGAAACAGTTCTGACAGCTGGGCCTGAATCGCCGTGTGTCCGAACCGGCCGAGCCGCTGGGCCGCGCCGAGCAGCCCAGTGACCGAGCCGTAGGCGCTCACCAGCGCGGCCTCACGCGCGCCGAGACCGGCCTGCTGACAGACGACGCCCAACACGACTGGGTAGTGACCGGCCGCCCGTCCCTCCTCGCAGGCGGTTTTGTAGTCGCCGACAAGGCCAGTCGCGTTGGCCTCGGCGAACGGGCCATCGTCGATCTCGGACAGCAGTTCGAGTAGCTTCCCGCCAGCTTTCGTCGAGCTATCGCGGAACTCCGCCGGCAGCGTCGCCGCGCCGAGGCGTTCGTCGGCTGCGAGCACGCCGTCGAGATCGCCGGCCGCCGCCGAGTGGTGGGCGTGGCCGAGCGCGACGATCTCCGAGGGGCCGATCACGCCACGGAGGTAGCCGGCGATGAGGTCGCCCAGCTCGTCGGGCGTCTCGATATCGCCCTCGTTAAGATACTGTTCGACGCCGTAGGAGGCGGTGTAGGTCCCGACCGGCAGCATCGAATCCGACAGCCGCAACGCCGTCAGGAGGCCCTCAGACGAGGTCATCGCTCGTCTCCCTCCGCAGTGGTCGCTGTTGGCGACTCGCTGTGGCTGTGTTCGTGTGCCTCGCCAGTGTGGTCGTCGTCATGGTCGTGCTCGGTGTGATCGTGATCGTGGCTGTCATGCTCGTGTGAGTGGTCAGCTGTGTGATCGTGGTCATCGTGGGCGTGATCGGCGTCTGGATCGCCGCCCTCGACGAACCGCTCGGCATCGACAGTCTCGTAGCGGGTCGTCGCTGCCTCCGGAATGTAGGGTCCCAGCACGCGCTCGATGATCGCGCGGTCGGCGTCGACAGGGACGTAGATCGTCGCGCCGTCGACCGCGATATCCCAGTGCTGGTTGCCGATCCGGTGGCCGAGTTCGATCCCCGTTTCCACTGCCGTTTCGGCGGCCGGAAACTCGATAACGAATGCCTCCCGCTGCTCGAAGGCGACGACGACGGCGCGCTCGTCGTCGAGCACCAGCACGTCGCCGGCGGTGAGTTCGGGCTGATCGACGAGGACGCCGAGATCGGTGCCCGCGTCCGTCGTCACGCGGAGCCGAGAGCGCTTCCGTTCCGTGTCGTCGAGAACAACCGTTTCCAGCGTGCCGTCTGCCTCGTGAGCGTCGACCGCCTCCGCAAGTTCTGGGTCGTCGTCGACGTTGCCAACGACGCCGTCGACGCGTTTCATCGGCCGCGACCCTCCACTGGCGCGCCCGTGCCGAGCAGCACCTCGCGGGCCTCGTCCCACGCGGCTTTGACGGCGGTTGTCACGTCTGTACTCCGGCCGCCGAGGACGCGGACAGTAACGCCGGCGTCGGCTTTGAGCACCGACGCGCCGGCAGTCACGTCGTGATCGGCCAGCCGGTCGTGCAGGCTGTCGGCCAGTTCGTCGACATCGGCAGCCGGTGCGAGGACGTATAGCGTCCCGATTACGTCGTGGTCGCCGACGGTCGCCGGATCGCGCGGGTCGCGTTCGTCGGGCTGGAGATCGAGAGCGTCGGCACAGACCAGTGCGTCTTCGACCCGTGCCTCGACGCGGCTGTGGTAGTGGTCGAAGCTAAATGGGTCGTGATCTGTGAGCCCATCTGGGACTACGATGTCACCGACGATGACCGTCGCGTCGGTGGCGAGATCAATCGTCATGGTCTGCAGACAGCGGGCGTCCTCGTTGAGGATGGTCTGGCCGGGAATATATTCGAGATGGGCACCCGACTCGGCGACGAGCGTGGCGTCCAGATGTGCGTAACTCGCCTTCATGCTCTGGATTTTGGTCGCGCTCTGTGTCGTCACGTGCGCAAGTGAGCCGGGCCGAGCCGTGACCGAGAGTCGCTGCCGGTCGCCCTGCGTGACGGCCCCGGTCGGGTCCTGCAGGCAGATCGTCGTCAGTGCATCAACTGGGTCAGTATCCAGCGTTCCCGGCAGGTGGTACGGCACCTTGACGAGATCTGAGACCAGCCGCGTCGGGTTGTCGCCGTCACGGGCGACGACGAGGTCGGCGATGCCCGCTTTCCCGTGACCGAACGCGGGTGACTGCGCAAGTTGCTGATCGCCGTACTTCCGGAACGCGGGGGATAGTGTGATCTGTGTCGCTGTGCTCCCGGTGTCGACACCGGCGCTGTCGTCCTTGGTATCGGCGTCGGCGACGGTGCTACTGTCGCTCTCTGTCCCGGCGTCGGTGTCGCCCTCGCCCTCGCTGTCGGTGCTCACGCGAACAGAACGCTCCGTTCGATGTTGTCGATAACGGTGTCAATCCCTTCCTCGGCCTTGCAGTTCGTGAACGCCGTTGGATCGTCGCCGCGGACCGTCTCGGCGTCCTCACGCAACACATCGAGTTCGACATCGACGTGCGGTGCGAGATCGGTTTTGTTGACGACGAGCAGGTCGGCCTGTGTGACACCCGGGCCGCGTTTCCGTGGGATGTCGTCGCCCTCGGCGACCGAGATGACGAACAGGAAGTAGTCTGCGAGTTCTGGGTTGAACGTCGCCGCCAGATTGTCGCCGCCGGACTCGATGAGAACGACATCTAGCTCCGGATGTTCCTCGGTGAACTCGTCGATCTTGTCGAGGTTCATCGAGGGGTCTTCACGGATGCCGGTGTGGGGACACGCGCCGGTCTCGACGCCGGCGACGAGGTCCGCTGGCAGCCGGTCGGCAAACGACGCCTGCAGTCGCTCGGCGTCCTCCTGTGTCATGATATCGTTGGCGATGACGCCGACGTTGTAGCCGGCGTCGTCGAGTCGCGGGACCAGTTGCTGGACGAGGGCGGTCTTTCCCGAACCGACGGGACCGCCGAGACCGACCTTGGCCACATCTCTGTATCCCATCAGTCGAGTTGCTCCTCGCTGTCGGCCCGGATCGGGTTGTGAACGGTCACGAGTTTGGTGCCGTCGGGGAACGTCGGCTCGACCTGTACCATATCGACCATCTCGGGAACGCCGTCCATCACGTCCTCTCGGCTCAGCAGGCTTGTTGCCTCCTCGCGGATTTCCGCGACGTTTTCGCCCTCGCGGGCGCGCTCACAGACCCAGTCGGAAATGTAGGCGACCGTCTCGGGATGGTTGAGCTTGATACCGCGGTCCTTTCGCTTTCGGGCGAGCTCTGCGGCCATGAAGATCGTCAGTCGTTCGTTATCCTTGGGTGAGAGTTTCATAGCGTGTACCTCTGTGCGAGTGGGAGTTCCTCGGCCGGTTCACAGGTGACGTGTTCGCCGTCGACCTCGACCTCGAACGTCTGGGGGTCGATATCGATGTCCTCGGGGGCGTAATCGTTGTGCACCATATCGGATTTGCCCACATCGCGGGTTCCCTCCACGGGTCGAACGCGGGACTCCAGCCCGAGTTCGTCACCGATATCGTTTTCGTAGGCCGCCTTGCTGACGAACGTCGTACTCAGTGCGTGTTTCGCCTTGCCGACCGCCCCCATCCGCGAGCGTTGCATCACGGGTTCGCAGGTCATCAGCGAGCCGTTGGCCTCACCCATCTCGCTGTGAACAGGGAAGCCACCCTTGATCACGTACTTTGGCTTGATACCGTAGAACTCCGGCTCCCAGAGGACGATGTCGGCCATCTTCCCGGGCTCCAGCGAACCGACATAGTCGTCGATGCCGGCGACCTTCGCTGGATTGAGCGTGTATTTCGCCACGTAGCGGGCGATGCGGGCGTTATCTGCGTCGGTTCCCTCGTCAGCCGGCAGCGGACCGCGCTGGGCTTTCATCTTGTGGGCAGTCTGCCATGTCCGGGCGATCACCTCCGCCATCCGTCCCATCGCCTGGGAGTCGGAGGTCATCATGCTGATCGCGCCCATGTCGTGCAGCACGTCCTCGGCGGCGATGGTCTCCGACCGAATCCGTGACTCGGCGAAGGCAACGTCCTCCGGCACGTCGGGATTCAGGTGGTGACAGACCATCACCATATCGAGGTGTTCGTCAAACGTGTTGACGGTGTACGGCATCGACGGGTTGGTCGATGACGGCAGCATGTGATCGTGGCCGATGAGTTCGAGCACGTCCGGGGCGTGACCGCCACCGGCCCCCTCGATGTGGAAGGTGTGGATCGTCCGGCCATCGATGGCCTCGTAGGTGTCCTCAAGGAAGCCCGACTCGTTTAGCGTGTCTGTGTGGATACAGACCTGCACGTCCTCCTCGTCGGCGACGGTGAGAGCCGTGTCGACAACATCGGGTGTTGAGCCCCAGTCTTCGTGAAGTTTGAGTCCACACGCTCCCGCCTCGATCTGTTCCACGATGGGCTCGGGGCTACTGTTGTTCCCCTTCGCGTAGAAGCCGGCGTTTACCGGGTACTCCTCGGCGGCCTGCAAGAATCGCTTGATATTCTCCGGGCCGGTCGTACAGGTGGTCGCACCGCCACCGTAGCCGCCGCCGAACATCGTCGTTACGCCGCTGGCGAGGGCGTGTTCAAACAGTTCCTTGCTGTTGAAGTGAATATGAATGTCGAGTGCCCCTGGCGTAGCGATCAGCCCGTCAGCCGGTGCGGTGTCGGTGCTTGCACCGATAACAAGGTCGTCGTCGACGCCGTCCATTGTGTCCGGGTTGCCTGCTTTGCCGACCCCGGCGATCTTGCCATCCCGGACGCCGATATCGCCCTTTTGAACTCCCATGACGGGGTCGATGATGACAGCATTGCTGAACACCCAGTCGAGGGCACCCTCGGCCTGTGTGGTGCCCGACTGCATGCCCATGCCGTCGCGCATCGTTTTCCCGCCACCGAAGACGGCCTCGTCACCGTAGGTGCCGTGATCTTTCTCGATTTTCGCGAGTAGATTGGTGTCGCCGAGTCGCAGGCGGTCGCCTTCGGTTGCGCCAAACAGATCTGTGTAGGCTTCACGCGATAGTTCGCGGCTCATTCGTCGGCCTCCATATAGCCTGCCTCGTGGGCGCGCTCAATTGCCGCTTCTTTGAGATCCTCGTCGTCGAGATCACCGTTGACGAGCCCGCCCATCCCCTTCATAATGCGGTCGCCGCCGAAGGCGACGAGGTCAACATCCTCCTCACAGCCGGGCTCGAACCGGATCGCCGTCCCGGCCGGGATATCAAGCCGCATGCCGTAGGCCGCCTCGCGGTCAAAATCGAGTGCCGGATTCACCTCAAAAAAGTGGAAATGCGAGCCAACCTGTGAGGGGCGGTCACCGGTATTTTCGACGGTCACCGACGCTGTGTCGCGGTCGGCGTTGATCTCGACCGGTTCGTCGGCCGTCAGTAGCTCGCCAGGAACCATATCACTCATGAGTCTGTATCCTCCGTGTGGGCCAGTGCAGTGTGGCTGGTGAACAAACTGCCATAACAAGCATTGGTTCGGACAAGGTTAGTAAAAATATTGGCATTAGTGTAGTAATGGTCAGATCATTCGATAAAAATAAAATAAATTTGTTCTGAAGGTCATAGGTTAGATTATATTCAATTTTTGTATTCGGATCGGGCGGAAATTCGATATCTGCCAACTTTTTTACTGATCGGATCAGCCACCGCGAGCCTGTAGGAGCGATGAGACTGTTAACAACCGATTGGTGAGTCAGAGCACTCACAAGAGGCCGAAACCACGATACAGCATTATTAGCCCACCACCCCTGGAGCAAGATCAAGGAGCATGTTGATCGCAAACCCAAGGACAACCACCCCAGCAACAACCTGTGAAATAGCGTGAAACCGCTCACCTTGGACTTTCGACAGCCGGAACAGTGATCCCGCACCGCCGCCGATCACGGCCATCGTAGCGATGATGGTGGCGGTGTAGGCGGCAACGATCCCGATCATGAGTGGCCTACCGCCGTCAGGGATCGTTACGGAGATAAACGCGATCATCGACACCGGTGGCGAGAGTGTAAATAACGCGCCAACCGTCCCGATTTTGAGGTATTCGAGCGTTGTATGCTCATGTGCGTGCTCACTATGGTCATCTGTGGCCGGCCGAATCGACGCTGGGAGGTGAAGATGGAAATGCGAATGCTGGGTGTCACCGTGCTCATGACGGTGACGATGAACCAGCTTTCGCACCCCAGTACCTCCCAGGTACAGGCTCAACAGTGCAAGCACGGTCCCCACAAACAGCGTTCCAAACTCCTCGTAAGCCGGCGGAAAGGATGTCGTCCCGAACAACGCGTAGGCGGCAGCGATCCATGCCACAACCAACAGCGCGTGGCCGGCGGCAAAGCAGCCACCGACCAGCGCTGAGAGCTTTGGATTCCCGGCTTCGTGTGTGAGGGCGGTGATCCCGGCAACATGGTCAGGCTCGATACCATGGGTGATCCCTAACAGCCCGGCCGTCAGAAGATATCCAACCCCGGCACTCAGTCCAATACTTCCACCGACCAGAGCCAGCAGATCACCCATCAACAGTCCCCCCACTCTGATCAAGATGCTGGGGCTGTCGCTGCCGACATAGCCGCGGGCGATATGGTGTCGATCGTCGAATTTGTGAGTCTACGCTTGTGACAAACATTCGATCACAAATTTTTCTACTACTGGTTTAAATACTAACTATATCGCAATATCTGCTCGAAGGTAGCGAGTGTGTGTAGAAACTGATGCCACCGTACCACAGCATTGTTTATGATTACATCAGTTGTGTATGTGAGCTATTGAACAAATAACCAATTAGCTTCGTGCTTATTTCTGGAGCCAATTTTGGAGACGTGCTGGCCTAACATATTTTGGACAATTGTGGAGTATATAAGGATATATTTATTATAATCTGTTCATGATATTGTATTTCGACTGGCATTGATTAATATAGAAGCGTTTATATAGAATACCTATCTCAAAGGGAGTGACGGCTATGAGCAGACAACCGACTCGAAGTAAGGCTGACCAAGCTGTATCTGCACAAAAAAATTCGGATTATCTGGAGGAAAACGAATGAGCAAAAACCGTGTTTCTCGGCGATCAGTAATTGCAACGGGTGCGGCTGGCGTTGGTGCGGCACTGGCCGGCTGTTCCGGTGGCGGCGGTGGTGGCGGTTCGGAAGGTGATACGATCAAGATCGGTGTGCTTGAAGATCAATCTGGGAACTTCTCGCTTGTCGGCACACCGAAGTGGCGGGCTAGCAAGCTCGCCATCGACGAGATCAATGAAAATGGTGGGATCATGGGCCAACAGATCGAGCTATTTGACCCTGACCCACAGTCAGATAACCAACGCTACCAACAACTCACCGAACGGCTCATCCAACAGGAAGAGGTCGACGCGCTGTGGGCTGGCTACTCTTCGGCGACACGGGAGGCGATTCGCCCGATCATCGACCGCGAAGATCAGCTGTACTTCTACACGACCCAGTATGAGGGCGGCGTCGCCGACAAGAACGTCTA
>KB659937.1_pt25 | contig 20188 bp, 22 predicted proteins | sample 558768 | NCBI scaffold set KB644980.1 | reverse complement strand
CCACACCACTTTTTTCTATGATTGGACTCCTAGAAGACACTTATCTATAGCTGAACAGATAAATGCCGATTCTATTTAAACCAGCATTGAACGAATATGAAATATGAAACGATTATCTAAACAATCTGAGGGTTTAAGCGAGGTCACCCATATGCTTGATTCAGAGCTTGAGGAATTCTCCGAAGGTTTGGAAGACAGAAACTTGAGTCTTAAACAGCTCGAAGAATTAGCCAGCTTAGAGAAACGAGGCAGAGATAGAGAAGAATACATCAACGAAATCCAGAGGCACGCCAGGAAAATTCAATTGGGGGAAGAACTAGATCAGGTAACTGAGAAGATTCATGAGCTAAACAACGACCTAAAAAAAGTAGTTCAGGACCGAGATGAAACACGTCTGGATAGGAAACCAGATGAAGTAACTGAAAAGACTGTCAAGGAACTGAGAAAATACCTGAGTGAGAACAGAGTTTCAAGAGGTTACTTGGAAGATATCCTAGAATCTGAGAAACAAGGGAAAGATCGTAAAACTGCAAAAACAGCTATCCAGAGACATATCAAAAAATCTCGTCCAAGACAAGATATCCAGAAGCTCACAAGCAACCTAGAAGCCACCAAGGACATGGTAGAACAGTTTAGCGAAAAATTAGATGACAGTACCTCAGATTACAGGCTCTCAGCCATTAAAAACCCTATCGACATCGACGTGACTCATGCAACTGATACTGACTCATCTGAAGACACAGAAGACCTATCCAAGCTCGTCGAACTTTCCAACGACGTAGTCACCTTGCTCAGAAACTCCAAAAACCTAGATGATAGAGAAATAATCGAGGAACTGGCGAACAAGGCTCTCCTAGCACTGGAGGCAGAAAACTACGACGCTTTCAAAGAAAAAATCAGGAGAATTCGAGAGGTAAGCCTCGAACAAAGCTACGGAACTCAAGAAGCTGAGCCGTCAGACAAAATCTTTGAACATGACCGCAGAACTGAATTATCGGAAGATGACCGTTCTAGGAACGAGGAAAACTTGAGCGAATCTCTAGACTCATCAAAAGTTGATGAAATAGGTCAAGACCAAGAGAGAAGAGAAGGAACAGAAGACACGGAGAGCGACCATGATGACAAACTTGAATCCCAGCTCAGAAACCTTGAGGAGTCACTGAGAGGAGACACGTACAGAAGAGACCCAAGTTCCCTTTAAAGTTTTCAACCACAACTACTTCATATGACCACAGTATACGATGTAAAGGCAGAGCCTCTTATTCAAGAAGTCGCAGATAATCTTCAAGAAGAATTTGAAGCACCGGGATGGACAAAATATGTCAAGTCCGGAAGCAACAGAGACAACCCTCCAGAGCAGGAGGACTGGTACCATATAAGAAGTGCAGCCATTCTAAGAAAAATATACACAGACGGACCCCTAGGAGTATCAAAGCTTAGGACAATTTACGGAAGCAGACAAGATAACGGTCACGGACCTGAACACCATGGAAAAGCATCAGGGAAAGTAATAAGAACAGCACTACAGAACCTAGAGGAAGCGGACTTAGTCGAAACAGAGGAAGGAGAAGGGAGAAAAATAACAGACCAAGGTAAGAGCTTCCTAGACGAAAAATCCGAAAAAGTAATTTAGACTAACCAAAAACTATGGATGAAAACGAGCTGGAAGAACTAAGACAGCAGAAGGCCGAGCAACTTCAGGAGGAAGGCGACGAATCCGGTGACAGAGAGGAAGAAAGACGTGAATCAACAAAACAGAAAGCATACCAGTACATGACACAGGATGCAATCTCACGCCTAGGAAACATACGGGCAGCACAACCACAGCTTGCAGACAGGGTAACATCACAGATAGCAAGACTAGGAGAACTAGGACAACTAAGAGAAGTGGATGATGACACCCTCAAACAGATTCTCAGAGAGCTTCAAAATGAGAAACAAGACACCGGTAATATAAGTTTCAGGAGATGATAGAATAATATGAGTTCAAATAAGAGTTCAGCACTGAAAAAGAAACTGGCAAAGGCTAACAAGAAGGCAAAGTCAGCTCCAAGATGGGTCTCACTAAAGGCTTTCGGAATGGACAGGGCAACGGAAAAGTCCATCAAGCCTAGGAAAGATCGACACTGGAGAAGAAACGACATAGATTGAACAATCCTTAAGTTTTCTGGAGAAAAAATTCACATGGGAATTCAAAGATACAATTACGAGGGAAACACCAACATAGGTTTCCACTTAACAACTTCCTCCGAACAAGCCATAGTGCCTCCTGAATTTCAAAGAAAAGAGGATCTTGAGACCAAGATTTGTGAAACATTTATAGCTCGTACAAGACTTGTCGGTCTGTTTACAGCAGGCAACTCCAACAACATCTTGGTTCCAGACAGTATCACAGACAGAGAAAGAGAAAACCTAGAAAACTCAAACATAGACTTCCATATACTCCATACACGGGAAACAGCTCTTGGAAACCAGATAATAGCGAACGAGGAAGGTGCAGTAATAAGCGAGAGGCTTGAAAACCATCAAGAAGAAATCCAAAAAGCACTAGACGTCAATGTAGAGATTGGAAAAATCGCAGATATAGGAAATGTTGGTTCAGCAGGACTGGCCAACGATCATGGAGCAGTTATTCACAGAGACGCATCTGAGGATGAAGCGGAAAAACTGAAGCAAGTTCTAGAACTTAAAGATGTAGATATAGGGACGGTAAACACCGGTTCGCCATTTGTCGGCAGCGGCGCGGCCGCCAACAATCAAACGATACTCGTCGGAGAGGACACCTCAGGACCTGAGATAGGAAGAATAGACAGGACAATGGTTGAGAAAGAGTAGAAAAATATCGTCCACAAATTGTCAAATGCAAATAGCAACAACGTCTTTATATGGTAGCTTAGGCAGATAGACGATATGAGGTTCGTTCTTGGATTAAGAGATGTCAAAGCCAAAGACTCGCATGATGTGGGAAACAGAGCAGTTAGCACAGGACGAATCCATCAGGAAACACAGGTGCCGGTTAAACCAGGTTTCGTGATTACATCAACAGCATTTGAAACATTTCTACAGGAGACAGATCTCAGAGATAAGATAGACATGCTGACAGACGGCCTGAACGCCGACAATCCTAGGGATGTTCAAAGGAGAGGAAAACAGATCCGGTCACATATAAAAGAAACTGACATGCCAAAACAGATCAGAGAAAAAATAAGAGATGCATACCGAGCCCTATCGGACAGATCAGATGTAGAAGACCCTGAGGTCAGCCTACGGGTAAACCCTAACGAGGATGATTCTAGAACTCGGGCTCAGGTCCAGAATACGGAATACAAAGCGATGGGAGAAAATGAGTTAATCAACTCGGTGAGGGATTGCTTTGCATCACTCTACTCAAACAGAAACATTGAACAAAGGTCTAACGGGCAGTTAGTTAAGCATCAGTTACTGTCCAAAAATTGGACAGCTCAAAAATCAAGACTTCAGGAACAGCATACACGTTCCATCCCAAATCAGGACACCCGGACGTAATTACAGTTGAACACTCCAGACCAGAAAGCTCAAAATATCAAGGAGATAAAAAAAGAGACACGATCTTTAAGAACAACCTAGGTATACTTAGCAGAGGACACGATAACAGAAGCAGAAGAAATACTCTTAGCGAGAACAATCTCAAAGAACTGGGAAAGCAGGCCGTCAGAGCTGAAGAAGAATTACAGACCGAACTAAAACTTAAATGGGTACTAACCAATCAAGGCAAGGTCTTTGTACTGGAGGCAGATCCGCAAGAACCTCCAAATATAGATCCGTTACCACAGAAAGCTCTGAAAGAAAAATCAGAAATCCTAGTGACAGGGGAGCCTGTAGAAAGCGGCATAAATCAGGAAAGGCGAAGGTCATAGATTCTCCAAGCCATGCAGATGAGCTTAACAATGGTGATATACTTGTAGTTGACAAACTAGACGAGAGATGGAATAATTTAATAGAGAAGGCAAGCGCCGTAGTAGCTAATAGAAAAATCAACCTTAGACAAACAAGAGAGCTCTTGAACGAGGTTACTCCTGTTCTGGCGGAAGCTAGTACCGGGACCTCTGAGTTAATTAGCGGAGAAGAAGTTACAGTAGAGTGCTCGGCGTCCAAAGGAACTGTGTGGAAGGGAGAACTTGCAAAGACATCTAGAAACCTTAATCTTGAGAACAAACAAGAGTCTACAGAAGTTTACCTAGACATATCTGATAGGGAGAGAGTATTCAGGTACTCAAGGCTACCTGTGGACGGGGCTAGAATTACAGATCTAGAAGGTCTATTGACAGGAAATCAGAATAAGTCATCAGTGTCTCGCAAATCAAAGAAAGAATACGTCAAGTCGTTGAAGTCAGGTATAAGCAGGGTCTGCGCTGCATTCCATCCAAGACCAGTGACAGCAGAGCTGTCAAGAGCAGGAGTTGAAAAACTCTTACATGATTCAGAGCACGGCACATCAAGCCAAATAGAGCTTGAAATAAAGGCTATAGAAAGATGTATAGCGGAGCTAGGATTTGAAAACCTTGAAATTTTGCTTCCTCCTGTTGCAACCGTAGAGACCGCTAGAGAGCTGAAATCAAAAATTCTCGAGATACAATCGGAGATAGAAAATGTAGGATTTCATGCCTCAGTTGAAAGCCCTGAATATGTAACACACAGTGAAGAACTGCTTCAAGAGTTCCAAGGACTCGACCTGAAAACAGAGAACCTCATAGAAAACATGAAAGGAGGCCTAAGTGAGACAAAACCTCTGGACACGGACAAATTACTGCAGAATATAATTAGGCAAACAAGAGCACAAGCGCATCAAAGCCTAAACTATGCGTGAACCTCGGAAAAAACACTGAATACGTAGAACAATCTGTCCAGGCGGGCGCAGACTCACTTTGCGTAAAGCCTGAAGAAATTGAAGAATGCCTTGTACAGGTCGCAAAACCAGAAGATCGATCTAAGGATGATGGGGGCTCCAAGGAGCTTAAAACAGGCAGTGACAGGCTAGAGGTCAGCGTAGAGACTTCAATTGGAGGTACAGCAGGAGAAGTTTACGACAGACTTGCCGAGAAAGGTGAAGTTCAGGCAGATGCGTTGATAGATGATCTAGGAGGTAAGGTAAAGGAAAGAAAGATCCACCAAGCATTGGGATGGCTGGCAAAAGAGGGAAAGATCAGCATACATAGAAACAAGAACAAGCTAACTTACAGTCTGAGATAGTTATTGGCTGCGCAAAAAAGTGGCATGAATCTGTTTAAAGATAGTCATGGAATATAATTAATATGGCAAATATAGAGCTGTGGATGGTTTTCGAAGCCTTAAGCCCCCAAAAAGAGGATGTCAATGAGTCTCTTGATGAACACATCAAAAAGCTGAGAGAGGAAAAAGATCTCAAAGTTTCAAGTGTGAACATCGATGAGGCCGAGCTTATGGAGGATCCACATCCAGAGCTAGATGAAGGATATTCTAAAGTAGTTGAAGTTCAAGCAAAAGCATCCAGTTATACCAGAGCCGTAAAGACCGTCATAAACTACGGTCCCACATACGTCCAGATAGAAGGTCCTGAAAGCTTTGAAATGGACATCTCCGACATGCAGAAAAGCCTACAGGAAGTAGCAAACACAGTACATCAGTACGCACAAATGGGAGTAGGAGGAGTACTAGTGTCTAGACCCGAAGAACAGAAATAATCAGTGCAGAACTCATAAACATGAAATCAAAAGTACAATAACATGGACTTTTGCAATCCTGAAGTAAGACAAAAGGCTATAGTTCTGTTGGGTATACTAGCAGTGTTATCCTGGTCGGCAGCTGCCACAACCATATCCTCCGAAGACGTAACTATCGATCTCTCAGACAACACCGCAGATGCAAACATAAATGTGGAAAAGCTTACATCTAACGAGTTCTCATACGTATCAACACAGAATATCCAGTCAGTGAACGCCACTGTCGCAGGAGAGAAAACAAGCTGCACAGTGGCAGATTCTCCTATAGGATCGGAGATAAGATGCCCCGCCAACACAAAAGCCAACTTCACGGTAAACCTAAGCTACAAGATAACTGAAACGATAGAAAGGGGTGAAACCACGTCCACATTTACGTACGATCATCCCATATACCGTCCAACGGACACATACAGCCTCAAGGTTCTTTTACCGGAAGGAAGCGCATTGGTCACGGGAGAAAACATCACCAGACAGGTAATAAGCCCCTTAGGATACAACACTGGAAGTAACGGCAGACAGATACTCGTAGACTGGAACCTAAAACCAGAGCTAGGAAACACATTATCGTTTTACATCATATTTGAGAAAATTAAGAATCAAGATCAGCCAAACTTTAATGTGAAAGCTTTAGCCGGCGCGGCTGGATTATTAGTGCTTTTAGCAACAGGTCTGGGGCTCGTATTCTATCTAAAACGTGAGGATCTGTCGGAGAGTATGGCAGATTTAACAGATGACCAAGAGAGAATCATGGAGAAGATCAGGGAAAACAAAGGTGAGTACCTGCAGAAGGATCTTGTAGATGAAATGGATTACTCGAAGGCCAAGATCTCAGGAGAAGTCTCGGAGCTTGTCGAAAAAGGCATGCTCAAAAAGAAGAAGGACGGGAGAAGCAACAAACTCAAGATACCCAGAAAATACACATACTAGCTCAATTCGGTCGAGCAATATTAACCTGTCTAACCTGCTCATCAACCTTTCTACGGCAGATACACTCAGTATCCGCTTTATTCCTTAAACCATCTCTGAGCCTGAAATCAATGCTCTCAGGCTGAAAGCAGTTGACAAAACCTCTCTCAAGATCTTTCTGCAAGCCCTGCTCAACTTCACCACAAAATCTTGAAGAACTCTCAGAGGAATCATCTGCAATACCTGAGGCTGAAAAACCAATTGTAACTCCAATTAGGGAAGCCGCCAGCACAAGCTTGAATCTTTTAGAAATCAGTTTACTCCACCCTCACTGAAATTCAAATTCTGAGATGATCTTGAACCCAAACTCTCGTTTTTGGTCAGAGTTTTCAGCTCCTTCAACGGCACATACCTCCTGTAAGCCCTGTCGCCGTTAAGAACTATAGCGGGTCCATCTGTCACGTTGTATCCTTCTCTAAGAATATTCAAGACTGAAGAATCCTCCTTCTCTAGATTAAAGCTGAAAATATAGGATGAATTATCAACCTTCCTGTAGTATTCAGTTAGAACCGCTCCCTGTCTCTGTGACTGAATAGAATCATCGAAAAAGTAGAATATCAAAGTAGTGTTCTTATCACACCTCTGGTTGTAATCCGAGAGAAGGTTGTAAAGCCTCAACTGATTTACATAGTATTTGCGTACAAGAAACTTGTACTCCTGGCCGTTGGATAGACTCTTGCCTGAGAAAGACTGAAGGTTGCTACCAATTTCAGTGTTCTGCCGCGACAACTCGGGTATACGAGTCTCAACCAGGCCACAGTAATTATTAGTAGAGTCATCTAGATAGTTTTGTGTTACAAGAAAGTTCTGCGTCTCTAAGTCAGATTCCCTAAGCTGATCCTGGATATAACTACCTCTCATATCATCCACCTGTAGACCCAATAGGAGACCTATAGACAATACGATTAGGGTTGCTGCCGATGCCTTCAGTATTGAGGACTTTACTAAGTCCATGCTTTTGAACTCCTTGATACTTCTTTAAAAATAGCGGTGGACCAGAAACCTGCCTTCAAGAAGAAAAATGCAAACAAGTAAAATAGAAGACCTGCCTTATGTTCTAAGTTGCGTCCTGATTCCTCATAAGCCTGCTTAACAAGCGTAGCCGTAATACCAATTCCGAAAAACAGGGGAGTGTATATCTTCCACTGGAAAGAAAGTAAAGCCTTAGTAATGCTGTATTCAGGGATTGAAAAGGATAGGCCAACAGAGGAAACAGTAATTAGGAAGTTATATAACGACTCTGTCATTCCATAACCTATGAGACCTAATCCCGCGACGGATACCAACGCTACTGCAAACTGAACGGGAATCTGGAACCTGCTAAACCATCCAAACTCTGAGCTGAAGACAATATCAGAATGCTTAAAGATATTTCTTATATAGCCTCTTGCCCATCTAACCCTTTGACCTTTCAAGTCACTGAAAGAAGCCGGAAGCTCTGTGCTAGATACGGCGCTGTAAGTCATTCTTATCGACATTCCCTTCCTCCTCAGCCTCCAGGCCATGTCCTGATCCTCAGTTAGGTTTCCTACATCAAAACCATCTAAATCCTTCAAATCCCGTGTTTGATATATTGAGAAAGCTCCCGGGGTAACATCGAGAATGTCAGCCTTCGACATCAGCTTTCTGTGGAAGTTTGTAACCATATACTCCACGGATTGAAGCCTCCTCACAAACGAGTTCTTCTTCAGGGGTCTTATCCTTGCGATGACGCCTCCTGTATCTTCCTCAGCTACGAGTCTAGAGACTGTTGATCTTAACGTATTACCATCTATCACCGAATCAGCGTCTTGGACCGCTGTGAGATCAGATTCAATCTGTTCCAAACCTTTGTTCAAGGCACCAGCCTTGCCTCTGTTCTCCTTGAGGTTTACGATACTAAGGTTTTCCCTGTCCTCAAATCCCTGAGCCTTTTCAAGAGTAGAATCGGTCGATGCATCATTTATGAAGACAACCTCTAGATCAGGATAATCTATTGAGAGAAGATTTTCCAGAGAATCTGCGACAACAGACTCCTCATTATAGGCTGGAACTAGCACCGATACAGATGGCCACTTATCAGGAGCATCAAATCCCTCGGAAGAAGATTCCTGACTTACATAAACCGAGTAGAAGAATGCAGACATAAACATTGAGGAAGCTACAAGAATCCAGGCAAGCAGAAATATCATAAGTTGGTTACACCCTGTAAAACCAGAATTGTGGCATAATATCCAGTCCTCATGAGTCAGTTTTTCATAATCTCTCTAAGCAAAACTGTTGCATAGCACCCTTTGGGTAGGTCAAACTTTACTCTCATCTTGTTTTGGGCCATGTTGAGATCATCTTCGTCGATATCAAGTATTTCAAAGTTCCTGAAATCAGCAAACGCTCTCCTGAAGCTTCCCTCGCTTCTAAGCTCCGGGAACTCCTGAAGCCTGAAGTCCTCTTGAGAAACTCCCTCTTCATCCAAAATATCCTCAATCATATTTTCAGGTCTATTATCTTTCAAATCAGTTTTAAACCCTACGAGAGGTATTTCATACTCCGGATCAAACCACTCATCGTCAAGAAGCTCTGATAGTACACGGTTGAAGATCCAGGATTGATACGCGTGTATGAACAGTTCTTGGAGACCTTCAGGCAACCTCTTCAGCGCTCCTTTGTAATCCTCTTCGTTTTTGTTCAGATGGTAAAGGAGCGTTTTTTCGTATCTGTAGCTTTCCGGGAACTTCTCAGCAGCGTCCTCTGGATCCCTCGATTCCCAGAGATTCTCTCTAGTCTTTCTTATACTCTTATATTCGGAGTCATAAGGCTTAGCTATATACGTCCATACAGCTTCCTCAAACTCCCCTCTGAGTATGTGCCTACCTACTTGATGGGTTATAGGTCTGGCTGAGCCAAACCTCTGGTCCCCAAAGTAGTTAGGAAACTTGCCGTCTAGCTGGTCAATTATTTCCAGCGTCCTGTTTCTAGTATCTTCTATAGGGAGTCCTAGGTCTCTGATGGCTATCTCAAAGCGGTTGGCATCAAGATTCCCAAGCCCTATGTGATTCCCTTCTCCAATTACCTCTAAATCAAACTCGTCTGTAAATATTTGGTTGACATCTTCCTCGCTTACTCCTTGGATTGATATGTACTGTTCCGAGACAGCTCTCTTATCTTTATTTCCGGCATAACCTATTCTATCACGTGATATATGTAGCATGTTGGAGAGCTTTCCTATAGCCTCTAAGGTGGTCATGTTCTGCTTTCTCAGCTGGACTACCATATGGTCTCCCTCTCCTGTTTCATGGGATGCAAGTTCCTTGACAACAAAGTCTTTGACCTGTTCCTTAAGCTCACCTCTTATACCCGGTGTCTCAGTATAGTGTTGCCAATCCATCTCCGTAAGGTCAATACTGTCTTTCATTTGATAGTCCCACTTTGCGTTAAATAATGTGTGCCTGTTATTTTTATTTCATCAGCTTCAAATCTCCTGTTACCTTATCAACTTCAGATTCTTTATCCGGTCCAATAGCAGCTGCAGTCTTGGTTCCAGGTTCAATCTCAGTCATGCCTGCATCCTTGACCATTGCAGCAGGCAGGCCCTGATCTTTGGCCATCTGAAACCTCTTAAGCATCTCTTCTTCATTTACTGAGAGAGCAATCTTCTTTCCACCAGCACCTAGCCATTCCTCAGCCTTTTTGTCTTCCAACTTTCTGTATGCTTTGAGCGATGCATGTGATCCCTGTGAAATCTTTTTCCCACAGGACATATTGACATCGTTACGTACTAGTAATACCTGTTTAAGCCCCATAAGCCTCAGTTGGTTTTTGAATCAATGTTTTGTTTTTCACATTCCAAACTTAACACCAAACGATTTAATACCTTGTGGTTACAACAGAGTGATATCCTCAGGTTGGTCGCATATCTGGTATGTATTTGGGTTCGCCCAGATTCGAACTGGGGATCTTCGCCTTGTAAGGGCGACGTCATAACCAACTAGACCACGAACCCTTGCAACAAGATAAATATCTCCTATAAATTCTTAAAACACCAGTTAGTTTATCTCATTTCCCAGGATTGGATCGTAAAGAATATCATCTGTAGAATAATACGGATAATAAGCCTTGGATACCTGAGATTCCTTCGGAGCGTCTAACTCATCTTCTGTCAGCTGGTACGCCATTACATCAGACGCAGGCACATGTCTCTCAGATCTATCAATATCAATGATAGAATCAGAGACCTCAAGCTCATCTTCTTCCAAGAGATCTTTATCCCGTAGTTGTGAAATCAAGCTTCCAAGCTTCGGTACAGTAATGTCGAGTTCCTCTACAATATTCTCACGAGAAACATTGTTCTGAATTTTGAACAGGACCTGTTTCTCTTCGGAAGTTGGCTTCAGCTTCTTCGCCTTGACCTCACCTTCCGCACCATCAGCCAAGACCTTCTCATCGTCCTTATCTATAAGATAGAGAGGGTAATATGTTACATCAAACTTCTGTCCATACTCATTTTCGATGCTAGAAATACTTTCTTGAGGCTCAAAAATCTTTATGTTTGTCTTTTCCTCGTATTCGTCAACCGTCTGGGTCTCCCCCCCATGCCGAGACTTTCTCTGACGAACATCGGTCATAACAGGATACTGGTTACCCAAGACAAAACATACTCCTGGTGGAAGCGACTTAATCATTCCCTCTACTTCAGAACTCACACCTTCAAACGACTTGGAAATAGCGTTAAGATCATTCGGATTTGTAACCTTCAATATAAACTGTGTGTTGCACTGACTCAGAACGTTCTTGTCTATTCTAGCAGGACGCTGTGATATCACGCCTATACCGACACCAAACTTCCTACCCTCCGATGCAATCTTTCGCATAATCGGATTTGAAATAGCCTTCCCAAACCCTTTCTCCGGAATAAAATTATGCGCCTCCTCAAACACCATAATAAACGGAGGTATCTCGTCCCTCTTCCTCAAGTCAAAGAGATTCTTGGCAAGCAGGTATACCGCCATCTCAGCGCTGTCAGGCTCTACAGCCTTGAGATTAATAACCGACGCCCTCCCTCTCTCAACCAAATCCCTGGGATCTACAGGGTTCTCCGAGAACAGACCTGAGTCCTCAAGCTGTTCTAGATAGTTAAGCAGGTTCCACTTGGCACTGGAATCCTCCTTCTCAACAGCATCCTCAACATCAGCCAACGAATAATCCTCATCCTTCTCCTTCAGACCTTTCAAAGCATTGTAAAGTACTCCCATCTGGGAATTAGTCAGAGAATCAGTAATCAAGGTCTGAATCTGCTTCTTATCAAGATTTACAGAAGAAAACTCAAGAGGAAGAGCGGACTTATTGATATCAGTGTTCGGGGAATATTCTTTGATCTCATACGACCTAGAAGCATCTTCATTATCTGGGTTAGGGTCTTCAAGAGATGAGAACTCTCCGTGAGGATCTACAACTAATACCGGAAAGTCCTGTTCAAGCATCTCTTCAACCAATACTGCCGTGAGATACGACTTCCCTGCTCCGGTTTGAGCAAGCACGGCAAAATGCTTGTAAAAATCCTCAGGGTTTACAAAAATATCAATTCCGTCGTTAGTCTCAAGACTTCCTATCCTTAGACCATCTTTGTTTAACCCAAGTGTTTGAGAGATCAAGTCCTGATCCGCTGAATAAACAATAGAACCCGGCTCTATTACCTGGCGAGGTGCACGGGTCATACCCTTATCCCTGTAACCTATAATGTTAGCATAAGCTGTTGTCTCACCACTAGATTGCTTTGTCACGCTTTCAATCTGTGCAAGAATCCATCTATCATTGCTTTTCACAGACACAAAATCAAATTTCCCAACCTCTTCAGTTGCCCTGAACTCAAAACCAGAAGTATCTACATCACCTTCAATAGTTCCTAGTTGCATCTCTATAGATAGTTTTGAACAATGATTTTTTGTAAATAAAAAAATTTGATCTATTTCTGATCATTCATTTAATAGATTGGATCCACATAACGGGCATATGAAGTTGAATGATATGTTTGATGAAAAACTGGAGTCAGGCATGGATAAAAATATCTTCCTGGTAGGCATATGTATTCTTTTAGTAGGTGTTTCAGTGGGAGCACATAATCTAGCGACTCCTGAAGAAGATATGAATGTAGGTCTTGTGGAAATAGAAACCCAGTGCGCAGGCATTGAAGCAGGTGTATGCCTAGGCTTTGAAACACAGCAGCACCAGACATACAACTATGCCAACTACAGTAAAGCCGAAAAAGGCGACCCCAATTACTTCCGCAGAGTAGAGTCCGAACTAATGGCGCAGGCATACAACATATGCAATCAGGAAAACATAAACGAGTATGAATGGACCTCAAAGGCAACTTACGACAACCAGACCGGGAAAGAATGGAGGCAAGAAGATGAGGTTCAGCTTCTGCCATGTGGAGACACATTCCACAGAGACCTGGACGCTGAATCATAGAGAAGCCGTAGACAGCGGCATAGCACCTATAAAAAATCCTCTGCAAAATACTAATTCCAAGAGGTGTATTTGAATATGTCAGAACACGTAAACAAAACTTTTGTAGCAATCAAACCAGACGCAGTAAAAAGAGGCCTAACAGGGCAGATAATATCCACTATAGAAGATAAGGGAATGAAGATTATGGGCCTCAGAATGGTTCAGGCCACCGATCAGATGCTTGAAAAACACTATGAAGAACACGTTGACAAGCCTTTCTACAGCGAATTAGAAGAATACATGAAAGACGGACCTATCGTGGGCGTGGCCGTAGAGGGAGTACACGCCGTAGAAAACATGAGGAAGATAATAGGGGACACGGATGCATCTGAGGCACACCCAGCAACAGTAAGAGGAAGATTTGCACACATGTCAATGGAACATGCGGATGACGCTGATAGCCTTTACAGAAACATAATACATGCTTCAGCAACTGAAGACGAAGCAGAAAAAGAACTAGGTATCTGGTTCTCAGAAGACCAGCTACATGAATACCAAAACACATTTCAACAAGAAGTAAGGTAAGAATAAGTTATGGATAGGCTCTACAGATCCGAGGACGACAAGGTGCTAGGAGGAGTATGCGGAGGAATTGCAGAAAAATATGAATTAGACCCTTCGCTAGTCAGACTAGCGACTCTGGTAATAGTGCTTACAGCCGGTATAGGCCTACCTCTCTACTTAGCAGCCTGGTTGATAGTACCTCCGGAAAGCGAACTAGAGAACCAAGAACGACAGAAACAGAAGATAGCGATGAAGAATCAGAGAGTAAAGACGAAGAATAATTCACTTTTTCAGAGCTGACTGAATCTCCTCAAGGTTTATTTCAAAACCTGCTACGGGGTTGTCAAGCCGCCAAGAATCACAGACTTTATCCGAAAACTCTCCTACAAACCCTATCCTCTTTTCTCCAATGTAGATGTCTCCAGATCTGGAATTTTTGAAGAAAGCTCTGTCTGAACTCCTAATATCCAGTTCAATACCGAGATCTCTTTCCAGGGTCTGCAAGGTTCTTCGAGCATCCGTAAAGTCCACGTTCTGATCGGACTTGACAAAAGCTACTTTCTTGATGTTAGATGCACCTGTAGGCGAATCATCCAATTCAACAGAATCTCCAACCTCAAAGATGCTCTGAGGATAAGAATGCTGCCTGTTCTGGCTTAAAACATCAAGAAGAGAGGGAATAACCATATTCCTTAACGAACCAAAGTCTTCAGACAAAGGGTTTTCCAGTCTCACATAGTCCTCCTTATTTAAGCTCATTTTTTCGGTTAAGTCGTCTTCACTGATGTGTACATAGGTCATGGACTCTGTAGCGCCTGAACCTGTCAGAATATCTCTAACAACCTGTGCTGTGTCCTGAATATCAGACTGACTGCCTACCTGGTCCAGTTCAGGGACTTTTGGTACAATATTTCTATACCTGTGAGCAATCAGTACATCCTCGATAAGGTCATACTGATGCATCACGTCGCTCCTGTAACACGGTACCTCGACTCTAATACATCCATCATCCTTTTCTGCACCATACTTCATCATTTCAAGCCTGTCAACTATCTCAGAAGCCTCCAGGTCCAGTCCTGAGACATCCTTAAAGTAGTCAGGATCAAGTTCCATGCTTGAAGGAGACAAGTCAGGAAGCCTCTCTCCGTCAACAGTAACCGATTCGATCTGACCTCCTCTTTCCGCAAGGGCTGTAACCACGATATTCAGAGCAGACATGACAGCTTGACGATCCTTGCCAGTCACATCAACAAACAAATCAGTTGTGTCAGAATCAACCTCAGTCAGCTGATTATTGATGATCGGAGGAAAAGACAATACCTGGCCATTTTCATCTGCAATAACAGGAAATGCTTCTTGGTCTTCCAGTATCCAGCCGTACTCCTGACCTTTCTCATGTTCCTCTAGGATCTGACCAAGACTCATGGTCTCTTCATGGTTTAATGGCTGAAACTCCACCTCGTTCTGTTTGACTGCTTTGTACGTAAATGGGGGCTTGAGATCTGAAAGATCATGCAAACCGATCGCGATCTTATCTCTCTGCCTGCCCATTGTATGATGAAGCTTCTCCTGAAGCTGGATTAAACCGTTTATAACCTTCTCAGACAGCTCTAAATCCCTGATTACCGCACCTCCTAAGACAGGTCTTACTTCATCAACAGAATCCTCAACCACAACTTCAATGTCTCCCTCATTTAAATTGTAGTGCTCTCTACCAGGTTCCACATCAAAGAAACCTCTGTAGGCGCGTGCAATACCTTCCACAGAGAGGCAGTCAGGTCTATTAGGATAGTTCTCCACCTCACACACATTTCCATCAATCTCATGCCAGTGAACACCAAGAAAAGATGCTTCGTCCATAAGCTTTTCGTCGCTGAAATCTGTGCCAACAAGATCTGTAAACTCTCTCTTATCAATCTCTATAGTCGCCATAGCTAGCTTTGATCACCTTGATTCCAGTCGGGTCTCCAGACAGGTGTCTGATTAATCAGTTCAATATCATTTCTGTAAAGTTCTCTTATATCCTCGAGTCCTGCTGCCATAAACGCAATTCTGGGTATTCCAAGACCCCATGCCAATACCTTTGCCTCAAAACCAAGCATGGGCTTAACAACTTCCGGCCTAAACATTCCTGCTCCCCCCATGCCAGTCCAAACATCTTCATCCTCCTCGTAAACCTGTACCTCAACACTCATCTCAGTATATGGATAATAGCTAGGTACAAGCCTGACATCATCATATCCCATCTTTTCAAAGAACTCTGTCACATAACCTTTCAGGTTCCTGAAGTTCAAATCCCTGCCAACCACAATACCATCGGTTTGGTAAAACTCCGCAAGATGGGTTCTATCAACGGTCTCATTTCTAAAGTTTCTACCAACTATGAAAAACTTCTTAGGCAGATCCTCATCACTTATGTCAAGTTCATGGAGTCTCTGAACCGAAACAGCGGTGGTATGGGTTCTAACCACATTTCCCTCGGCCTGTGAGATATCCCAGTCTGTCTGATAGCCGGTGCTTCCGGTAGTCCAACCATCCTGATGTGTCTGGCTTACATGATCAACCTTCTCACCGTATTCCTCTAGATCAGCTTCACTGGGCCTCTCAACAAAAAAAGTATCGTGTAGCTCTCTGGCAGGGTGATCCTGAGGAGTGTACAAGGCGTCAAAGTTTAGGAAGCTTGGAACAACAAAGTCGCCTTCCATCTCCTGAAAACCCATCTCAATCCATGTCTGACGCGCGTAGTTCAAGATATTTTTGTAATAATGTTTCTTCCCATTTCGAAGAGGTTCAGCGTCCGCCTCTACATTAAAAAGCTCGTCAACATCTGATAAATCAAGACTTAGGCCTTTATCCGTCAGCTCTACAGTTCTAACGGTTTCCCGAGTTCTGTTAACAAGACCTCTGTCAACCAGTTCCTTGGAGTAATCTCCCTGCTGAAGGTCTTGTGATACCTCATCCTCAAGGTCTTGAAAATCCTCCACAAGTGTAGCGACGCCATTTTCTATCGATATCCAGTCTCTCTTCCTTGCCTGTCCAAGAGCTACATCCAAGTTAACATCCTGAATCTCTGAAAGATTTCTTGAGCCATCCCGTAGTTCCTCAGCCAGTCTGTACTCAGGTGAACCGTTTTCAGACACGTTCTGACCTTCCTCAGTCAACTCGAACGATTCCTGGGTTTCCTCAGTTACATGTGCAAGATTTTTTTCCTCAAGTTCAAGACAGGCTCTGCTGACATATGACTGATCATAACCTCTTTCAACAAGCTGCTCATACCTCGAAGGCTGATCGCCCCTGAGTTCTTCAAGTATTTCCTTCGCCTGAGATGTAAGTTCCACGACTCTCTACTGTAGTTAAAACGTTTTATACCTACGCGGTCTCCAGCACAGCCCCAATTACAATACAGGCGACACCGGTTAACAGAAGCTTTGCATAATCCTTCCATATATCTTCAGTAAGATCTCTTCTGTACACTGCGGCGGAAACCAAACTACCGGTGATACCTGCTATCACAAAACCCGACATCTCAAACAACGAATGAGGCAGATAAGCAATACTGACTAAAGGATTGGTTGAGGCTACCTCACCGATGAACACACCGAAAACAGATGCATTCCAAGAAAGTATGAACGCACCGGCTGAACCCACCAGCATAGAAACCAGCAGAATCGACGCAAAAACAGTCAGATTGTTTGAAAGTATCATACTAAAGCCAACATCCTGAATTGCAGCACCGGACATACCTACAATATCCCTTTGAAGCTCAAAACCTGTCGGTCTAAGGTTTCCAAGCACGGCAAAAGCCAATGCCAAGCCAGCAAATATCGACAAGTATATCTCAACTTCAGGAAGATGAGGAAGCCTCTCCGACTCATCCTCAAGGAACTTCTGGTTAAGAGAGTAAATCAATGGAACAGCAGCAAACAGCACAGAAATCAAACTAGACTGACCTGGAAAAATAGCTTCAGCAACCACAAAACCTAATACACCAGACACAAACCCCAGAACCACCAGAAGACCAAGGTTCTGACTCTCCTCCTCTCTCAAAAAAAGTCTCTCAAGCATAGGAACTAGATACTCTGCCTCAAATAAAAACAGTTTCCTGATCTACCTCTCCAAACGTAGATCAATGTTTCTATTCCACATATCCTGAGCTAGGTCGCCCTCATACATCATCTTTTCAACCAGATCATCAGCATTCTTCTTCCTACCTTGATGATCTTCCAAGAACTGGTTTAACTCCTCGATCAGAATCTCTTTGATCTCACCGGTCATCATCTCGCCACTGGAATACTTCTTAGCGATCTCACGCATCCTTTCATCATCATCCAGAAGGAGATTACGCAGCCATTGGAAAGATGTATCCACAGAGAGATCAGCTCCCTGTTCACGGTGCTCCTCCAAGGTATCTCCCCCGCCCGAATATGCATGCTTCTTGATCTTCTTCTCAACCTCCTCAGGACCATCATCTAACATAATAGCTGTCTCGGGCTTAGAAGAACTCATCTTTCCCTCAGGACCAGTAAGAGCAGGAATAAACTTTGAATGAATCGCAGCCGTCTTTTTATGACCAAACTTTTCCGCAATATCCCTCTGAATCCTCCAGTAAGGATCCTGGTCAATTGCAGCAGGAATAACACAACGGCTGTCTTCAAAAAACGTTGGTATGTTCTGAATAGCCGGCCAGAAATTCATTCCTATACTGGTAGATCCTTCAAAACCAAAAACACCCTGAGCCTGTGAATTATTTATCTTTTCAGCAATCTTGACAATCCCATCATACATATTACCCATATACTCCCTGTTACGGAAGATAAATGTCTTATCCGGATCAAAGCCTACCGCTGCAATCTCCCTAATATTATCCTCTGCGTATTTGTCGATCTCTTCATCGTTTACATCTCTATCCCAGTACTTCTCGTCATCAGTAACCTGAATATACACATTGACATCGAACCTGTCCTGAAGCCATTTCGTAAAGTAGAAGCTGATTATATGGCCTATATGCATCTTCCCTGAAGGTCCAATACCAGTATAAAGGAAGAAATCTTCGCCGTCCTCAAACTCATCTAGAGCCTTGTCTAGACCACGGTGAGAATACACAAAATCTCTCTTGACATAAAGATTTTCACCTCCAGCTAGCTCAAAGAACCTCTGCTTAAGTTCCTCATCTATCTCCTCTGTTCCAAACTTTTCCACCAGTCGATCATAGTCAACAGTGCCCTCAACATCAAATGGAGTGACATCGAACTCTTCTTCGGCCATTAATTCTCTCCTCCTAATGTCTGTTTTGCCTCCTCAAGAGTTAAACATTCCCCGAAATTTTTCTTTAATTTTCCTCCAAAGCCTTGGAAGTCTCTCTCCTCAAGGTTTCCTAAATCATCCCCCGCAGATCATCTTCTGGCATGAAGATGTCTAGCGAGTGAATTTTTTATCATTTAGGAACAATATTTTGAAGTTATAGTAAGATAATGAGATATGGACACAGGAAAATATATTGAGCAAAACAAGGACAGAATCTTGACAGATTTAAACTCTTTGTTGAGTCAGAAATCTGTAAGTCCGGAAGGCGAGGGAATATCTGAATGTGTAAATCTTATATCTAACCTATGTCTAAATTACGGTTTTGATGCGTGTGAGATCGTTGAAACTGAAGGACATCCCGGAATTGTTGCTGAGAAGGTCTTAGATGAAGATGCACCAACGGTGGCTTTCTTCGGACATTACGATGTACAATCAGTGAAAGAGGATAACTGGAATGGAAATCCTTTCAACCCTGTAGTCAAGGATGAGAATGGCAAGAGAATCTTTGCACGTGGTGCAGGAGATAACAAGGGACAGTTTTTTGCTCACCTTTGCGCTGTAGATTTTCTAAAAGAAAATCTGGGTGTAAATGTGATTCTTCTTCTGGAGGGAGAGGAGGAGAAAGGGAGCCCACATCTTAGTCAAATACTGGAACATGAGCCGTTGGACCAAACAGATGTAGTGGTATGTGCTGACGGAGGAATGGAGATGGATGATATGCCAGTAGTCGAGCTAGGTTGTAGAGGAATGCTATACACACATTTGAAAGTAAAGACGGGAGAGAAAAATCTCCACTCTGGTGAGTTTGGGGGTTTGAGTCGTAACGCAGGATTTGAGATTTCCCAGATCTTAGCATCGCTGAAAGATGATACCGGAACAGTAAAGATAGATGGTTTTTACGAGAACGTGCGTGAACCTTCAGAAAAAGACCTAGAGAGCGTAAGAGAGATAGAGAAGAGAACAAGGTTTAATCCGGAAAAATCTGATGAATTCGGGAAGGGTGAAGGACTGGAGAAGAAATTTCTGTACCCTCAACTCAATATCGCTGGAATAGAGTCAGGTTTTGGAGGCAAAGGGGCTGAAACAATCATACCTTCAGAAGCGGAAGCTAGCATAGGTGTGAGAATGGTGCCGGACCAGTCCAGTACTGAAATAATGGAAAAAATGGAAAAGCATATCGAGTCAGTAAT
>KB659956.1_pt5 | contig 20326 bp, 23 predicted proteins | sample 558768 | NCBI scaffold set KB644980.1 | reverse complement strand
GATCGCTGATACAGCAGAGTATACGACAGTCACCACAACACGGTCGGTTGACCCAGAGTTCCGAGCGACTGTGCTACATCAACATGAGAGTGAATGCCCTATTTCAGGTGTTGACCAGCCGGCATTACTTGATGTTGCACATGTGCGTCCATGGGCTGAGTATCCAACGTACCGCGGAGATATCAGGAACGTTCTTCCATTGAGTAAAACCCATCATGCGGCGTTTGATAATGCAGTATTCACCATTGATAGGGATTTTCGACTTCGCGTCAATCCAGAATTTGATACCGATAGTGCACTTCTTCAGCGGACGATTCTCGATAAGACTGGTGAACAACTCCCACTGTCAGCTAGCGATATTGATCCTGCACATCTTGCTGCTCGTAATGATGAGGTTGGATGGATATAACGCACATCGTATAGCACTCGCCGAGATACGATGAGATTGTGTGAACATAGCAGAGTAACAGGATTGAGGATCTGATTCTAGATGGAGCACTCACAGAATTCATGTTATTTTAGATTCTATTCAAAACCGAGATATCGTTAGCTCGTGTTTCTCGGAGTTGCACGGGTTGCTGTTGCTTTGAACGATGCAACGATCTGACGCTCCGGTTCAGCTTTGAGCCGCTCTCGACTTTCCTCGGTGACAAGGGCATACAGATGATCTTCGGCTTCAACATCGACGGAAACTAGCGAAATCGAATCGCCGCGGTCGATACTGTGCACGTGCCCGTCGAATCGGTTTCGAGCACTCATTGCATTCTCTGTTGGCGTCTCATCTGGGTCATGTAATGTGACTGCATCAGCGCGAAGACTCACCTGTACCGTATCAGTCTCTTCAGGAACGAATCGAAACTCCGGGCTTCTCCGAAGTGTCTATCAGCAACGACACAGCCGTGACCGACACCAGTTGCAACTGCCTGTTCAATGAGATTCAGTGCTATGTCGGGCTTAGACTGGTTTTCAACGTCAGCAGGGACATCTGTGTCTCTCCGTCGCTGAGCGTAGCGTTCACGTTCCTGCTGACTGTCGTAGTCTGCGGCATCGTCGCCAGTCCACTTCTCGGACAGGAATAAGCGCATCCCGAGTAGTCAGGTGAGTTGATCGGCATTCTGCCGCTCGCCAGGTCTGGCGAGCGTGCAGTTAACCGTAACTTGGCAGTTGTCGAGTTTTCCAGTCGCACCACACCACTGACGGGCAACGCCGACGCTTTCGTCTCCTGATTTCGGGGTACCAATGCCATCGACAATCAGTGCGGCCTCTCGGTCTTGGATCGCTTCGGGAACGCGTTCCCCGAAGCTCACTTTCGACGTTTTCGTGTGCCCACGGACTCTCAGGAACAAACCGTTCGAGTCGTTCTTGATCGATATGCATTTTCTCAGCGATGTCAGTGACGGTGTTGGAACTTCCGGGGCGCAGTAGGCCCCGGAAGTACCAGCCCACATTCAGCCACGTTCGTTCGTGTTTTGACCACGATGATCCATCTTCCCGAGTTGTGAATGCTGTTTGGTAGTCACTGAGAAATTGTAGCCCTTCGGCCTGCTTTGGTCTTACTCTACTCATCCCGGCTCAGCCAACTCGTCCTGTGCCTGAAAATCAACTGCCGGAATTAAACCTCGGAAGTACTGTCTATAACACGCTCAACACACTGAGTAGTGTAGGCTATCCGATTATCCGTAGACGAATCGCTAGATACAGGCTGCACGCTAAGCACAATCGCTCTCTACGGACTCATATTCAATTTCAGGAAAGCGAAGAAAGAGTGAATGACGAGCGACCGAAGCCGACACATCGACATGTCCGCCGCGGTACTATAACCGTCGCTGGATAGACGGAGTACATTTGACTTTCGTCAGGACTCGCTCCTACAGCCTGATGAACCCAAATTTTGTGTCGAGTGACTCACCAGGCGTTGCTATGAAAGAAACGCCGAGTCGGTTTTTATATCGAGTGACTTACCAGATGACGGTGTGAGAGAATCGCTACGCTCCATGGTCAGATCGGCACTACGTGGTCCTCAAGATGGACAGTTACGATGTTCCTGGCGTATTTTGCTCGCTGGCATCATCACATTTGGTGCCGCTTTCGGGTTCATACTCATCGCTAGGGCAGTCGGAATCAACCCACCCGATTGGGCAGAAATAGCCATCGTACATCCGGCCGCCCTCATCGGCGTCCTCATCGCAATGGCTCTGCTGAAGCGATACATCAATCACCGGGACATCAGGGGCTACGGGTTCAATCTGTCCCGTCAGTGGGGGGCAGATGCTCTTGCTGGGTTTGTGTTAGGCGTCTTCCTTGTGGCTGGGTTGTTCGTCATTGAGTACCAGCGCGGAGGGATACAAATCATCGGCACTTGGACCGACGCGGCTGCTGTCCCAATCGTTCTTCAGGTTGGGATTCTCGTCTTCGGATGGATAGCACTCAGTGTCTGGGAGGAGACGCTATTTCGAGGCATTTTTATTACAAACGCCGTCGAGGGACTTGCGTCCAGAGGGCTCTCTGGTCGAGCAGCCACTCTCGGGGCTCTACTCAGTAGCTCGGTTGTCTTCGGGTTTGGTCACGGGATTTCCGGAGCAATTTCGACAGGAGACTCGCTACTCTATGCGTTGGTGATGACCGCTATCAGTGGTGTACTGTACGGGTGGGCCTATCTGCTCTCCGGGGAACTTGCGTTTCCTATCGGTCTCCATACGGGCGTTAATCTCACAACCACGATGCTCATCAGTAGTTCCGGTTCGACCTATCCAAAGGTCGTGGAGTACAGCGTTTCTGGTGGATCGATTGGCTTCAATACGTCCGATCCAGTCAGCTTGCTCCCGGTCTACGTGGGTGGAATCCTCTTGATCACCGGGTATTTTTATGTTCGATACGGCGCCATCATTCCCGACTTGGACCACAGCGAATCGCTTAGTGTCTGACCCACTGAACTTACTGACAATTGTGACAAATCAATAATGATTGGAGCAACGTGGCAAGAACACAAGGCTACAGCCATGTCTTTGAGAGAACCATACGCAACGCTCGACACATCCATCACCGACGAAAGCGGTCAGCGGTCCTGATTCATACAGATAGTAAGATCACAGCGTGCTTCATCATACTCGGTCTCCTATCGATGGCGGGTACGACCGCTGTGATCAATCATCAATGGACTCACGTTGCCGTACTTACCAGCACTGGCGGTATTATCCCGTCGCTCATCCACGAATCGCGAACCAATCGGATTAGGCATTGAGAACACGCTGTTTCACCCGTCAAAGAGCGTTCTATGACACGCTTTCCATTACAACCCGATCATAAAATGCCTATCTTGAAAGACGAGTTCTGCTCTTATCGACGAGGACGGGGACAGGGACCCGAGGACGCTGACTGCGCCGATATCGCACGTCTCCTACTGTCGCTTCAAGCCTGAAAATGTGAGTTCTTATCGCTAATATTTCATTGCTAATATGTGGAATTTCTCTGACGCCATGTGAGAGACAGGGCGCGTATGCAGCATATCCTCCACCGAGAGCCGGAGCAGTACAGTCAGCGTGAACAGTTGCCCGAACTCCACGACGGATTGGAAATTAAATATATAAATCCGACACCCGTGTATCCCTTCAGTATATGCGATTCTGTGACGAGTGTGGTTCGTTGATGCACACGGAGGGCGACATGTGGATATGTCGCTCCTGTAAGAACGAGGAGCCGCGAGACTCGCAAGCAGAAGCGGCGATGACGACCCAAGATGGACAGCAGGACGATAGGGCACCCGCCATAGCCGACACGAAAAGATCGCCCACAGGACGAGGTATTCGACAGGTCGGACAAAATAGCTTTACCGCTCGTCGCAAAATAAAACTCTCATGCAACTCGTCGCCCATCGTGGCTTCGATAAGCAGTACTCCGCGAACACCGTTGCAGCTATCGAAAGGGCGATTCAAAACGCCGATATGGTCGAAATCGATATTCGTCGGTGTGCGTCGGGCGAACTCGTCGTCGCACACAATGCTCTGATTGACATCGATATCGATGGTATTGATCGAGTTGATGAGTTGACTGCCACAGAACTCGCCGCGGTTGACGCTCACGATGGCGAGGGTGTCCAGACGCTCAATACCGTTCTCGACATGGTTCCCGCCGAGGTGGGTGTTAATCTTGAGTTGAAGGATCCCAAAATCACGGAACAGGCCCTCACAGTAGCCGAATCGGTCCCACATGAAGTGATTATCTCGTCGTTCGACCCCAATGCTCTCCGTGGTGTCCATCCTGAAAAAAACACGAACGTTGAACTAGCCTACGTGCTCGGGGCAACCCCCGACGACGACCTGGCGGTCGCGATGGATCTTGGCTGCGCGTTCGTCCACCCGAATGCGTGGTTGTGCCTGCTGACCGGTGTCGTCGCCAGAGCTCATGACGCAGGACTGGCGGTTAATGCATGGACCGTTGACTCCCGCCCGGGGGCGTGGGCACTCTCTCGGCGTGGCGCCGACGGGCTCATCGCGAGTTCACCACATGTGGTGGATTGGCTCAACTAAGAGACACAGACTATCGCTAATCCACTCGCACTCCCCAGGCGACTCGTCCACAATCGCTCCGCAAAGTCCGTGTCACTGTACCGTGCACACAGGTCTTGAGAAGACTTGGATACGTTGAACGAGGAGCCTGGCCTCCCCGCTGAGTCCGTCTCCCCGGATGTTCGTGCCGTGACTCGCCTCGGACCTTGAGTGTCCGGACGATATCCGACAGCGGACCCAAACCCCGGCGGAGCAGACCGAGGAGTGCGGCGTGACGACGGGTGTCCATCCGGCTGGGTTCGCCGCGGCCTGTCTTTACACAGTCGCGAGGAGGGTCGATGGTTGACGCAATCCGAGGTCGCGGACGTAGCGAACGCCTCAACAGCAACGATTCGGAACATCTCTAAAAAGCAGAGGTTAGATAACCGTTGTCACAAGAGGTATTGATAATGGACGAGGGACCGGAGTCAATCAGCTATTTGTCTGCTGGTGATATCCGTGACATCCACGAGTTGATCGTGGAGTCAAATGCGGACACGACAGCGGGTATCTCTTCACCAGGTGATATCGAATATACCGTCGAACATATCCAAGAGAGCCATTTCAGTCAGGTTCCCGAGTCGCTCCACGAGAAGGCATTCCAGCTGCTGCGGCTTATTGCGGCGAATTATCCATTCGTCGATGGCAACAAGCGAACGGCGCTTATGTCGACCCGAATTTTCTACGCGTTGAATGACCGCCGTTTTGACTACAATCGGGAGATCAAAGAAATCCTGAAAGCGCTCGCGACAGGATGAGGGCGACGTGATCGAGTATCTCGGAGCACACACAGAGCCGCTCCCCCCCGAGTACGAGGCAATCATCAGCCTGTGGCTGGCACGCATCGAAGGCACAGATCAGCTACCCAGAGATCACAAGCTCGACACAGGCGAGAATAAATAACACGAACCGAACGATTATTATGATGACCCCCATGATGAGCAATAAGTATGGCCGCTGAAAGTGAGCAGCCCGAAATTCCCGATGAGCTGTCCCCCGAGGAGGCACGGCAGTATCTCATCCGGTTCCTCGGTCGGCAGGACCTTGACGAGCACGAGGAAATCTACGACGAACTCGCGACCGAATAGACAGCGGGCGCCAGTCACCTTGGAGAAGCTTCAATCGCATTGCCTCTTCACGTCCGAGGATTGCTTCGACGGTGTCATAATCGACGCGGTCGTCATAGTAGGCGTCGCTCAGTCGCCGGCGGAACTCCTCGTCGTTCGCGAGCTCTTCGAGTTCGTCCTCCAGAGCCTCGATGAGGAGACGAGTCCGAGAGATATCGAGGATTTCAACGACGCTATCGGCGCGCTTGACGAGGGATTTCGGGCGTTAAAATCAACGCGGGTTTTCTCTTTAGTCATCAATGTACGTGTAGAGTCTACACATTCTTAGTTTCCTCGCCGCTCAAGAGACCGGATCGAGTGACCGCATCGTGAAATGATATTTCGGGCAGTACCGCTCTGCTATCGAAGTTCTCTGCACTACTTCAGTGTGACGTTCCGGTGTGGGAACTCCAGCTAAGTGGGGCTGTTACGGGCAGCGGTATCTGACTCCTAAAACGCCGAGAGTTATATAGTATATTTCACGACCACGAGCAGTAATGCCGCTCCAACGAACGGAGCCACGAGAACAACAACGACAATCACGGCGAGCAGTCGTCGTTGTACGTGAGTGAATTCAATCCCATACCCGCCTGCTGGCGGGATTAACAATCCCACTGGGAGCAACAGGAGCCCAACCCAGACGGTCACCAAAAGCAAAATCGCCGCGAAGCCCGCCGCAACGCCGCCCCCAGCGGGCATCGTGTTGAGCGACCAGATCCCGACGACTGTTAATCCACCACCGATCGTCGCCACTGGGAGTTGGAGCGATCCGAGCAGCTGGCGTCCGTTCATCGATTTTCACCTTTCGATTCCTAATGTAATCACTTAATCACGATTGCCCTGTGTCACTCTGTGAAACTCTGCATTATCATGTGGTCACCACTCACTACTCAATAAAGAAGTGTGAACTACCCCACCCTACTCGCTCACGGCTTGCACCGTTCGCTTCTTGAGGATGGGGCTTCCTGTTTCTATGACGCGCTTTCCATCCACAACCTCGGAACTACCCGACGAGCTAAAACAAATGGGAATAGGAACGCAGCGTTAGATATACCATAGGAATGTCGTCAATGAAACCTGATCATAGACGTAACTTTTCATAGTCTCTCGGATTCATTTCCTGTGTTGGTGTGCTGTCGACGGGATTGACGTGTTTTGATCCGTCGTCATTTCCCCCTTCTCTGCGGCATCAAGCACTGTCTGACTGTCACTGCATCCGTGAACCCACCCCGATGTCAAGCCTCGGGGCTTCCTGCTTCTACGACGCGCTTTGCAGGAACCGAGAGGGTTCCCGTAGGGAGCGCAGTCTGCACAGGTCGTTCGAAAATCGAAGATTTTCATGATCACGAGAGACTTCGTCTCTCGGACGACGGTGATTCGGAGCGTCCCGCCCCTATCTGTGAGCGACCGCGAGAAAGGATGTTCTTCGCCGCGTTCAGGTCCCTGTCCTCGGTGTGACCGCACGCCGGACAGGAATGTTCTCGAATCCAGAGTGGTTTCGACGTTTCCACACCGCACGTCGAACACTCTTTAGTCGTTCCTGCTGGTTCGACTCGAACGACGTGAGTGCCATGCAGGTTGGCTTTGTACTCTAAGAGGTCCAGAAACCGTGACCATGCAGCGTCCTGCTTGTTCTTGGCGTTCTGGCTGGTTTCCAGCATCGGCTTTAGATCCAAATCCTCGACAGCCACCAAATTGTACTCTCGGACCAGCCACGTCGTGAGTTTGTGCTGGTAGTCCAGCACTTTCCGTTTGATGTGACGCTTTGCCGTGGCGACCTTCTGCCGTTGTTTCTCCCAGTTATTCGACCCGTGTTTTTTCCGGTCGAGTTTCCGCTGTTCGCGCCCGTAGCGGTCGTGCTCGTCGGACAGGTCGAGCATATCCACCGCCGTATCGTCGCTGGTGTGGATGTACGAGAGAATCCCGAGGTCTACGCCCACGCAGTCGGCAGGGTTGAGCGTGCTGGGGTCGGGCTCTTCGGGAAGGTCCTCGTCCGGTCGTTCCGTGACGAGACACACGAACCAGTCGCCGGTTCGCTCCTTCTTCAGCACGACGCGCTTGGTGTTCTCGGTCGTGGGAAGCTCTCGGTGCGCTCGAATCGGGATGTGACCGATTTTCGAGAGTCGAAGTGTTGCGTATCCGTCTTGGTCCGTGGTGTGATTCACGTCGAAGCCTTCAGACTGATACGCGACTGACCGACGTTCGCCGCTCCCCTGCCACTTCAACCGTCCCGTCTTGTGACCGTTTTCCTGCCGACCCTTCTGTGTCTCGACGTTCCTGTGTATCTCCGAAACGGTCTGTTGAGCGGCGTGTGCCGAAACTTCCGAAAAGAGCCGCCACCGCTGTTTCCAGTCGGTGAGTTTGCGGTGCTGGTCGTAGGCGGTTGGCCGGTTTCCGTAGTCGTAGGAGTAGTAGTCGCGGATGGCGTGGTTCCGTATCTGCCGATGGATTTCGATGTGACGCCACGCTTCGCTGGCGGTTTCCTCGTCGGGATACGCACGACAGCGCATTGATTCTTGCACATGCCTTCGAGTCGATGCGATTCTTTGTGATGACTGAGCCGTGCATCACCCGCATCGGCATACACAGCGTGTGGTGTCGGTGGCAACATACCACTCACCGGATGACGTGTGCGTTTCCGTGAGCTTATTACCGTAACTTGGGTACGAATGACTGTAATGACGAAAGCAGCAGTCGTGATCCTTGCCGGAACGGAATCACACGCAGACCACGGTCGGCTCGCCAACGGTCTCGAAGCGGCTAAGGAGTTCGCCGAGACTGACGGCGACGAACTCGAAGTAATCTTCGACGGCGCGGGAACACAGTGGATTCCAGAGCTCGAAGATGAGGATAGTGACTACCACGAGCTCTATCAGGTTGTCAAATCCGACTCCTCAGCTTGTGACTACTGTTCGGATGCCTTCGGTGTGACGGACGCTGTGGCCGACTCCGGTATCCAACTCGTCGGCGACCACGACGGTCACCCGAGCATCCGCTCGCTCGTTGACGACGACTACGAGATTATCACGTTCTGAGTGGATTTGATCCGGGAGACTGCCCTCATAACGTCGTTGTCCTATGACACTCATATCGGATACGAGGGAACATGTCGACGGTGAGTGATCGAAGTTTCTCTGATGTCATGACTCATTTTTGAGGTGTCGCGGTGGGCTCGTTGAGTTGAATATCCAAATTCGTTTGATGAGAGGTCTCTGTTAATTGAAGATTCGAGACACAAGCGCATTTCTCCCATCAGTGTCGTCCGGACCGAGACAATACGAGTTGAGTATTCAAAGCCACAAACCAATGTTCATGCCAGTTGCATTGGCAGTCAAGTTTCTTATGATAGAAATAAAAAACCACAATCATGGCTCTGCAAGAGGAACGGAAAGAGACAATCCGTCTCCTCCACGTTGATGACAGCTTAGACTTCGCTGAGATGGCGACGACATTTCTCGAGCGAGAGAATGACCGATTCGATACCGAAGCAGTCGCGAGTGCAACAGACGGGCTCGCTCGTCTCGCTGATTCGTCGTTTGATTGTGTGATTTCCGATTATGATATGCCAACTCAGGATGGCATTGAGTTTCTTAAGAGTGTGCGTGAGGAGTGGCCTGATCTACCGTTCATCCTGTTTACTGGCAAAGGCTCGGAAAAAGTCGCCAGCAAAGCTATTTCTGCCGGAGTGACTGACTATCTGCAGAAATCGTCTGGAACTGAACAGTACGAACTGTTAGCTCATCGAATCACGAACGCTGTCGAACAGTCACAAGCTCAACGACGAGTGCAGGAAAAACAACAACGAGTCCACAAAGAGCAACAGCGACTTCGAACCCTCTTCGACCGCCTCTCACAACCCACCGTGGAAGTGCAATATGAAAACGATGAGCCAATCGTCACTCAAGTCAATTCGGCTTTCGAGGATGTGTTCGGGGTAGAAAGTGATAGCATCGTTGGCGACTCCCTTGACACTCACATCGTCCCTGATGACCGAATCGATGAAGCCGAAGCGATTAATCAACATGTCCGGGCAGGTGGTCGTCTGAAATCGAGGGAGGTTCTGCGTGAGACTGCCGATGGTCTGCGTAAATTTCTTCTTCAAAACGCTGTCTACAGCGACGACGACAGGGTAGGCGGGTTTGCTATCTACACAGACATTACTGACCGAAGAGAACGTGAGGAAATGCTTGAGCGGAACCGCAGCCTGCTGCGACACACCGAACAATTGGCTACTGTCGGCGGGTGGGAGGCTGACATCGAAACTGGCGAGATATCCTGGACGCAGGGAACATACGCAATCCACGATCTTGATCCCGCCGGGGAATTCGAGCCATCGATTGAGACTGGAATGGAGTTTTATCATCCTGATGATCAGGCAACAATCCAGCAAGCGGTCGAAAAGTGTCGCACACAGGGCAGAGCATACGAGGTTGATGTCCGATTGATTACCGCCGAGGGCGAACAAAAATGGGTACGTACCACTGGTGAGGCTGTATATGATGGTGATGATGGCGATGATATCACTCACATTCGAGGGGCAATTCGTAATATCACTGATATTCAAGCTCAAAAACAAGAACTGGCAGAGTTAAAAAAGCAGTATCAGACGTTGGGAGAGAATTTTCCTGATGGGGCGGTGTACTTAATCGACGATAACTTCGAGTATGTCCGTGCTCGTGGGGAATCATTGGAACAAGCTGATCTGTCACCTGCGGATATTGAGGGTCACACACCACACGAAGTATTTCCCGATGAACTCGCGGATGAAGCCTGCAAGCACTACGAACAGGCATTCAATGGGAATACGACCGCTATCGAACAGGAGTACAGAGGTGAGCACTACCGAGTTCGGGTGACACCTGTGGACGGCAACGGTAATACAACAAAGACAAACACAGACACAGAGATTACACGTGTGATGGCAGTGGCACAGGATATCACACAGTATGTCGAGAACAGACGAGAACTCCAACGCCAGAACGAACAGTTGGATGAGTTCGCGAGCGTTGTGAGTCATGACCTGCGGAATCCACTCACTGTTGCAGAGGGGAACTTGGAACTTCTTCGCGAGGGACGTGAGAGTGACAGAATCGACAAGATTGACTCGGCATTGACTCGGATGGACGAACTAATCGAAGATCTTCTCACGTTAGCCCGTGCAAATGAGCAAATCGGGAGTGTCGAATCAGTCAATCTCGCCGAGTTGTCTCAGAACTGCTGGCAGAATGTCGAGACAACCAATGCAACAATCCATCTCGATATCAGTGCTACCCAGACTGTCACAGTCAAGGCGGATGCAAATCGCCTTGCACAGGTATTTGAGAACTTGATGCGGAATGCAATCGAGCATGCACGGGAGTCGGGATCAGGATGAGGATGAGGATGAGGATGTAACAATCACTGTTGGTGAGCTTGCGGATGGATTCTATCTTGCAGACGATGGAAGTGGAATTCCTGCAGATGAGCGAGACGATGTGTTTGAAGCGGGCTATACAACGAGCAAACAGGGCACTGGATTTGGACTTTCAATCGTGAAGCAAGTCGTCGAAGCCCATGGATGGGAAATATCAATTACAGAGAGTGCCGAAGGCGGGGCACGCTTCGAAGTGACTAACGTCGATATGAGTCGAATCGAGTCAACTCAACTTGAGTCGAATCGGATGAACTCAGAGTGAGCGCTGAGTCGAGGAGTATATCTCACTATTTTGACTCCAGCACTGGCACTGGTTTTGCTTTCGGGTTCGGGTTCGGTTGTGATTCTGCTTTTGAGAAGAGTATACAGATAAGCGGTTGCGACTGTGTGGTCCTGTGGGTCAAGCGTCGGATATGTTTGATACTCGTGCGGCGCATAATCAAGTTTTGCGTCCGTTCGTAGCTCCCGGCCGCGAGGACACCAAAGATGCTCGTGAGCAGCAGCGACACAATCCCACCTGAGAGGAACAGATGCATCCCACCGAATAGGAGACCGCCGACCAGCACCCGACCAAGCGACCCAATCGCCGGTTCAAGCGCATCGTGGACTACCCCTCTGTCCAGAATCTCTTCCATGGGTGCCATGACAACGAACATGACCACCAGCCCTGGTAAGATAACCTCCGGGTGGTCAAAGAACACACGCCACTTCACCGTGCCACTGTGTGCGCCGTGACTCAGCCCAAGCGTTGGTAATACCGGCGTCACCGCTTGCACTGCCCTCTCGTATCCGATCGGTATGAGACCGATCCACGCAACCCCCTCAACTGAAGACATCTGGATACGGTCCAGTGGATTATAGTTATCACGCCACCAGATGTAACAGACGGCAACGAGTCCGAACCCCGGTTGGACAATGAAACCATCTAATAACTCCCCAAATAGTGTCCATTTAATTTCAATGATGGCAAACAATGGATCGACGACGACGATTGACACAAATGCAACAATAACACCTAGAGTTGCAAGTGATACGGCACCCCCCACACTCCGAGCTACCTCTCGCACTCCTGTATCCGGCTTGGCGACGTCGCTTTGAGTTTCCATATGGGTTCTCAAAAGACAGTCGCTTATGATACAGCGAACCGAGTTCCTGATTGTGAAACCCAGTCCTGCTCGGAAGGCTGGTTTCCTCGGATCAGTGTGAAGTCAACGGATAACAAACTGAAGATATTCAATATAGCCCCATCTATTGAATTCCCGCACACACAATCAAATAAACTGTCCGACGTGACAAATCCCCTGCCAGACACCACGGACTGTGAGGGCGACACAGTAGATGATCATGAGAAAACCGAGTTTGACTGCTGCGAAATGCGAGAAATTACTCTGATCGAGATCAGAATGATAATCAGACTCAAACTCAGTCTCTGAGGAGTCTTGATGAGTGTGAGCGCTTTGTGCCTGCATATATGTGTGCATACTGGTATCTCTTAAGTGAATAAATATAACGGGAGACAGCCAGTTTCTCTGCTGGCAATAGTTTCAGACAGAGAGGCATGGGATCCATCGAATGTGAAACAGTCCTCACGTTTATTCCGCCCAACCAGCGACGAAACAGCGGTTAAATCGGTATGCGGATGTACTGTGTGGCGCGCATGCTTCGAAGGAATCGGATCCGATGAAAGGGGAATTAAGACGCAATTGACTGCACGATGCTCTCCCCGACGATCAACTTGTAGACTGCGAGCACTCCGACAACAGAAAATAGGACACCGAATATGAGCGCGAGTACCCCAGGGTTGTAGAACAGATTGTACAAGCCTGATGCAAGAAACATCGCGGCGGAGATAGCCTGTGCTGGGCGTGTTCCCCTAAAATCGTTCAGTTTGTCTACGATGGAGGGCATATGTTGGGTAAATCAAGTCACAGTTTTAGCATTGTTCCTAATCAAGGAGATTCGCAATTAATGACTTTCCGCCAGCAGTCTCGGCGTTATGACCGATACGCGCGCTCTATTCATTACTCGCCACTATGACGGATTTTCGACAGAAGATTCGAGCGACTGCAAGATATAGAGATTGGGCTCATCCCTGGCAGAACGGATTCACTCGCCGGAAGATGTTACTCTGAGGAAGCCCCGGTTTCAAGCAGTCGCTCTGTCAGCGTTTTCAATATCCACGCAATCAGGTTGACGGCGTGCAGACCGATCAGACAACAGATGACACCCAGTCCCGAAGCGAGTAGTGCTTCCGGAAGCGTATTAACGCTGGCACCGGCGACTGACCCGATATCAATCGTCACTGATCCAACGTCAACGGTCCCACTCGCCTGTGTGACATCGTATTTGATGCCAGGTATCCAGTACAGGAGGGGAGCAGCGACGAGCGTCAGTGCGAGGGTAAACACCACAGTAATGATGACGAACATTTGCAGACCGACGACGAATGACGCAAGTCCGAATATGACGAGCAGGTAATTACAGGGGGTAGTGACGACAGCTTTCAAATAGTCGATGATTGATAACTCCCGAGGACTGGCGACAGTGTATGAAATGTCCCGCCCGTAGAGTCTATTCAGGAGTGCAGCCTCGATGATCCCAATGTAGCCAGCGAGTCCAATAACGCCGGCTAATATCGGAATTCCGACCACTACCGGAATCAAACCCACTCCCAGACTGAGTCCAGTCACGAATACGGTGAAGTATGCAATACCGAGTGGGAATCTGGCGAGTAAATATGCAAGATTTGCATATGTCTGTCGACGAAACCCGACACCAAAGATGCGACCGGTGAGCGACTGTCCGTCTGCGGTGCTTGATTGAGCGTGTTGACTCTGAGCCATAGTATGATTATGCAGATGACAGTATATCAGCCCTAATTCACTCTTGCAGGGTGAGAAACAGTGAGTAGAGACATCTTCCGATGGCGTATATATCAGTGACCACCTGCTGGTTAATCAGTATGTTCGGGGAGGCATACCCCAGTGTAATCCTAATATGGATATCACTCGAAGAACAGTCATGATGACCCCGATTGCTGATTATACATCCGGCTTTGGATAGCCCTGGCTTCATTCCTCCATATGGTCTTCTGTCGATCAGATGCCGTACTCTTCGCACAGAGAGACATCACACTCTGCATGAAAGTATGAAGGGTCAGACTGCTATCTAACAGTCGTTGGCAATCTGACCACTATGTCTCTCCGAACCCACACTCAGACTGAGTTCACCCGGAACGCCCGGTCACGCGTTCGGTTGCAACTTCGGAGACAGACATCACAGTCCCAACAACTGCTAAGAAGGAGACTCAAGATATCGAGAGTCTCTTTATATACCCGTTTCACATTTTCTGAGATTAATGATATTGGTGAGTACTTTTACTGATTAGGATGAACCTGCTGAAAGGTATTTCTATCACTGAGACATTTAAAGGCTCAAATTCACTATATCGCTGATAGGTGTTCCTCAGGAAATTCTGTCTGACTGTTTACTACTATGACTCTTATCTAATTTGATGAAACAACTATCTGACGTGTGATATGGAAAATGAGCGGAGTGCTGAATATAGAGCGTCTGGCTGCTATCCGATACAGCACCGATTCGGTGCCAACGGAGCAGGGAGTATCAAGCATTTTTATCATAAATGTATTGCGAGGACAGGCGAAAATACGCCTGTGCTTCCCCTCCAAACGATTCCCGGAATACCGGAGTTATTCATTCTAGCGATGTACGGTACGATGGTCGTCGGAGCCGTGTTCTTGAGTCTCAAACTGATTCAGAGCCTGAGGGAGTTTCGTGAGGGATATAAGCAGGGAACAACCGTGAATCAATCCGGGGAGGTCATGTGCCCTAATTCAGAGTGTGACAGCTATCTTCCGAAGTATGACTTAGCCACAACTATGAGCTTTTGTCCGGATTGTGGGACTAATCTGTCTGACTCAGGTAGCGACACAGAAACTTACGACCCGTGAGCGAGCAGCAGACGACGGGAGTGGCTCACACTCTGGAATCTAACACTGTTCCTGCACGAATCCCAGCAGTGAGACGTGTAAATGAAATAAAAATTCTGTCTGTCATCTCACTGACTGCCGTCTCCACACAAGTTATTGCCCGGTATATGTGCAAGTGCAGTGCTTCTGTTCTACTTTGATGGACCGACGGCATATATACACTGCGAGCATTGGCGACAGTCAATGATCTGGTGTGTGCCTGAATTCAGCAGATGGATTTCGCGTCGGACCTGTCTTTGTCTGACAACATATCCACAGACAGCACAATTATGATGTCCGTTCGACATATCTGGTCAAAATTCGATATTTTAAAAATTTTCTCGCTAATTAATATTAATAATTATCAGCAGCGTTTCCTTCCAGTCTGCATCCGACAGGTCGCTGTCCGGCTCCATGTAATTATCATGTCATCAGTCTCAGTATGACATGCGTCCAAGTGAGAGTTGTGAAGCGGTTTTATCAGAAACAGTCTAAACTACACAATTGTCACTCACCGTGTGCGAATCAGGAGTGGGTCAGCATCAGAACTCGAGTATTCTGTCCAAATCACATAGCAGGCAAATAAAATATGATGCCAGCGCCAATCATCAGCCCGAGAATAAGTATCAGTCCATACTTCAGTAATCGGCTCCCTGTGGACCGTTTTTCACTTCCCATCGATCGTAACCGACCTGATGAAATTGACCGATCAAACCATTCATTCGTCTGTGATTCCCCAGATGTCCCCCCAGAGCAGTTGTGTTTCTCAGGTAGGCGATGTTCCATGCAGTGTGTGCGTCCACAGTAATTACACTCATTCGGATGAGGAAGTGATTCACGACAGATAGTGCATTTCGATTGTTCTGACATATATTCTGTCAGCTCTCAATAGTTGTATATGTAATATAGATGTTGTTTCAACATAAAATTTTCAGTGACATCAAATAATAATTCGAATATAGAACATTGTTCAGATTGTCAAGAGATAGTCGATATAAGAAATGTAAAAAGTATATCAAATAGACCGACAACAGTGTATTCCTGCCAACACTGTAGAGCGATATTAGGATTTGCAAAAATTAGTCCTGTTCCATGAAGTTAGAATCTATCGACAGCGATTCGGTGCAGTCTTCTCAGCAGTTCGCAGATATCTATTCGCTGTTCGGAGTTTTATACAGTTACTCCGAACATACTCATTATCAATAGTGATACCGCCAGCCCGTACGTCAAATCAACACATACTCGATATTTGATTCCATCATATACTGACTCTTCAGCAGGGTTCGAGTGTGCCAACAATGATTGCAGCAGATCTGCCCGTCTTCGATGTCAGCTTCTCCTGTGCGATTGGTTCCTCAGTGTTCTTGAGAATATCCCAAATCCGCTCGATACGTGCAGTCTGATCAGGGGCATCGAAGTCGTCTGCTGTCTCCCCGTCAGCCACTGACGCCTGTTTACTGTCGACCGCAGCGTGTCCTTATACTGGGATGACTGTATTAAGATGTCACTACGAGATTCGATAAAACAGCGACTGATCCGAATCAAAGTCTACCTGATCAATATTCTATCTGTTGCATATTCCGAATACCGAGAGAAGAACAACTGCATTATATGAATTAGTGTGACAGTTGTACTGATAAGATTTAGATATTTATGCACAAGTCTCGCAATAGACGCGTAAAATTGTTTAAAATATCATATAATATCGTCCAGATATTTTTGAATTCGTAGTAATTATCGGATTTGTAATTATATTATCAGAATATGATAACAACTGTACTCTCATTAGACTCTCAGTCGCCTCGTCTGAAGGAAAGATCACATACGACGGTTGGACGCAGTTGATGGATCATATTCTCTCGAACATTTTATGGAATTGCTGTCGAAGACACACCACAGTCTCAACCTCAGTGTCAGTCGCTGTCACTGACACTGTCATCCGGAGGTCATGACTGCCTCGCTGTCCCCTTATACAGTATGTTTGCAGTATATAGCGTCAGAGGCGCTCTAGTATCGCCAATAAGAACAAGCAAACACTGCCGTGGAGTATCAGTATCCTATCTTGGTGGATGGTATGGTGAGATCGTGCCCTCACTGACGGCTATCCTGTCGCGCCCACTGACGACATTGTTCGTGAATATCCAACAACTCGTGAATATGTCTCAGAGTGCTCGTGTAAGACCAGCACTTTGCCGTGTCTGTCTGAATCGATAAACATGAAACGGTAGGAGCCGTCTGATTGATTCCAGTATAGGTCCTCGTCCATGTCAGTTGATACTAGATTTTGGGGTTATCGGCTGGCTTGAGAACGATGCCTTTGCGACAGCGGGTGCCCCACTTTGTCATGTTCATGTTCTTGAATAACGAGACTGCACGCTGAACAGTTGGCGAATCAGTGAACTCTGAGACATCCTCGACACGGAATACCCATTCAATCGGCGTCAAATCCTGTTGTTGGACATCTGGTTGCCCATCATTACGTTTCGATGTCGGTGTCGACGTTTCACCGGTGGGGTCGGCTTCCACAGTCGTGCGTAACTTCTTTTTACCGTCGTTCTATCCTTTCTCGCTCCGTTTCTGTTTTCTCCGAGTTCCTCCATTGTTCTTTGCTGATTGTTCACGATCTGTCCCAATTTATCTCTCTGTTTTGTTGAGTTGTTTTAGCGAGCCGATTGCTTATCTTTCAATTCTTCAATTTCATCTTACTGGCTTGTGATAATCTGGGGTTGATTCTCGACTGTCTGCGCAAGTTCCTCAGTATCATCGCCTTACTCGAAGTTCTCAACACGAACAACCAGAGTATTCTCTCAACTTCTGGACTACAGTCATTTCGGAGGTCAACTCCCGTGTTTTGTTCAGCTGATATGAGTTTTAGCTAATAACGATAGTGTCTTATCACTGCCTTTCGCCGTTATTGCGACGAGTATCAACTCCGTGATTAAAATGGTATATAAAACCGCGATTATATGTGACGCGAGGAAATCTCTCTGCATGATTGGTAATTATGCCGATTACTACAGCACTAACACGCAAACACAGTAAGTATCAATTTCCTTTGTTGCTGAGGACAGCATAACGGTTTTAGGACTTCCTGATTGCACGATTGATACCACTGTGCGTTATTCGACGGCTCATCGGTGGACTGCATACGTCCACGCTCGCCACAACTGTGGACACCGAGGCGAGCTCACAGAGCGCAGCGCATGGCACTGACACTGGTCAGAAGTTTTCTGATCGAGAGGAGTCGGCTCATCGGGATAGTGGTCTGTGAGACACAATCAATAAACTCAGTGGAATAAGAAGAGGAGCCAGCAGTCCATCCCGACAGCGGGTGAAAATAAGAGAATCCATATGCTGAGAGACTCCCACACGAGATCTTCCCGGCGTGCTCAGAGCCGAGAGAATGATTACAGATTGAGAGACTGATACAACAACTAAATGATGACAGGAGCACACGAATCGAATGACTCCGTCATGGACCGACATCGTATTCTCATCAGCGCCGGTTTAGTAATGATGCTGTTCATTCTCGTCTCAGCAATCGTACTGCCCGGCGCGATTGCAGAACGCGATACCAATATTCGAGAAGGGGTTATACGGCTCAACCAGGACGTCGCGGTGGAACCACTGACAGTGAGTGGTCAGTCGGTCACACTCTCATTGGATATCCGTCTCTCTCATCGTGGTGGTGTCTCTGAAAATATCTCTGTTGAAGTGCGAGCTATCGGTGCAGATTCGAATTTGCTCCGAGAGACGGAGCGTGTATCTGTTGGATCGATTCGTGGGAATCGGGAAGTGCCGGTTCGAGCAAATCTTACTGTTCCACGAGAAGGTCGATATCGATTCGATGTGAGAATCTATAATTCAGGGCAGCGGGTCGAGAATGGAGCGACGACTGTGTCTGGCGTGAGTGCCCTGACTCCGGCATATGCGAAATCCACAGTTCGTTTTGAGCAGTTTGAGACGACAACAATCCCACCAATCACCTACCGAATCGCAAACGTTACTGAAAATCAGGTGCAGATCACAACGACGACGTACCTGACGAATACTGGTGATACGGCGACTGATGGACTACAACTCCGCATCATGGCTCGCCAGGCAGACTCAAATATTATCGCTGATCAGACTACAGCAACTGTCGGGACGGTCAGATCTGGACGAACCACAGAGGTAAACGCGACACTTGAAGTCCCTGATGAGTACAATTATGCACTCGATGCGATGTTAATCCGTGATTCAGTCATTCTTGAGGTCGCGAGTGCAACCGCTGAACTCGCACCAACAGAACCGCTGCCTGCGAACTCAACTCGCGAACAGATTGATATCCAAGCAAGTGATTTCGAAACCGGTGCTGAGACAACTGGAGAGGACAGAGGTGAAACAGCAGGACTCACCGAATCGGAGACATCTCAGCCCGGGTTTGGCATAAGTATCGGTCTTCTTGCATTGGTTATCACGATTATCGTCTGGAGTAACACCCATGAGTGACTCTAATGAAACCAATCACGCCTCCACACAATCTGAGGCAGATGATGAGGATGAATTGTCTCGTGACAGTCGAAATCTTCGTCGGTATACCCAACTGGTGGCTTTCGGGGGGCTCTCACTATTAGCGCTCATAGCGGTGATTCGACTTTACATGGCTTCTGCACGGGCAATTAGCATCTGGATTGCCCCTGATTTCGAGCCACTGTTTCAGGCTGGATTTAATCTGGTCATTTTGATATTCGCAGTTGCCGGTATCTCGATGCTTGGACAGCGACTCACTGTGTGACACTCCGCCTCGGTTCACCGCCGCTGATCGGACTCTCGCATCTTGAAGAACGTGTAAAAAATACTCTCCAGATTCAACGAACCGGGCATTACATCAGAAAGCACCTCAGCAAACCTTTCAGCGGGCTCATACCCTTTGAGACTGCTCTTTCGACCCTTCAACCGCTGCCCAATTCCACTTACACCGTATTGGCGCTCAAACTCCCTGTCAGGCAACCCCGCAACCTTCTGAAACAGAGGAACCATGACCTCGTGATCAGCATCAAGCGCACGCAGAAAGTCGTCCTGACCAGCATCATCAAATACAATACAATCCATAGATCCAGAGCTATCGACCTGAAAATGGTCACGTAGAATACCATTTGCCCGCTTAATCATCCCCTCGGTCTCCTCATATAACTCCGGAAGCTCATCACCCGAGGGACGCGGCCAATCACTCATATCAGTTACATCATCCATAAACTATCAGTGGTTATTCCAGACTCTCATATCTAAGAA
>KB659958.1_pt152 | contig 20384 bp, 25 predicted proteins | sample 558768 | NCBI scaffold set KB644980.1 | reverse complement strand
ACTGAGGCTATTTTTGAGCGCCCACAGCATCCATATACGAAGGCACTCTTAGAAAGTGTCCCGCGTGCACGTCTCAGTGAGTCTGATCGTGAGATAACGACACTCGAAGATGATGTTCCTTCGCCTCGTAATCCACCGTCAGGCTGTCGATTTCGGACTCGCTGTCCCATGGTGATTCCACCGACCGATATTGACATCAATCAAACTGCCTATCGCGAGGTAATGAACCTTCGAGAGCGGATTGAAGCTGGAACCCTCACAGCTACTGATGTCGATAGCACAACATCAAACACAACAGATGCGGACACACCGACCCAACAGAGTATGGCAGCTAACTCAGTCTGGCCAGGTGAGATTAGCTCATCATTACATGGAGACAATGCAGCTGCGGTAAAGACCGCCCGTACTGAACTTCGTGACGGTAATCGACAAGCAGCAATTGAAACACTTCGTCATCGATTTGAAACGATATGCGAGCATGATCGTCCAGAACACTCAGATAAGACACATCACTCTGCTGCGTGTCATCTTCGTCACTGAGTGACTGCTTGTTTCTGTCACAGTGATGTTGATACGCCTACTGTGTCTTTTCCCAATTTGGCTTTTAACGGTGAGGGTCAGGGTCAGGGTCAGGTTTCTCTTCGTCATACTCTCTCTAGTCGCTCTGTGAGGAAACGGGAGGCTAAGCGCCTCAAGACTGTGAGGGAAAAAACAACCCCGGATTGTCATGTTGGAATTCGATACGTCTGTCATTTTCAAGTCGACGGAGATACGTTCTAATGATACCCGTTTCTGCAGCATGTGTCTTGAGTGCTGAGATAGAATTATCTTCGAGTCGGTAGTACAGTGGGAATATAATCGCCACGGTTTCAGACTCTGCACGCATTACGCTCATTAAGAATACCCCACCAGATGCCTCTGTTAAGAATAGTTCATAATCGGTGATAGTGATATCAGCGACTGTGTTCTCAAGTGTGGCGAACTCGTCGTCAGGCAGAAGCACATCGAATCCCCAGAGATTATTCGGCTTCCCGGCGAGTGGGGTGACTTGTCCCGGATGAAGCGCCAGTGATTTCCATCCGTCATTATCATACCGAGTCGCTGTTGTTTCAATGTCTGTAAGAATAGCGTCCCAGTGATCGCCGAAATCCTGGGAGGGGGCATCCACGCCAGGTGATTGATTCACCTTGTCGGTCATATATATTATTACGATGCCAGCCTAAAACACTCTCTTACTGCAGTATAGCTCAGCTTAGATGGGACCTGGACATAGACTAACACTGAAATAACTGTAGCGGCGACTGTGGACGATATATCACTCTCTGAGCCATACAAATACATAAACCCGATATGTCAGAAGAAGACCTGCGTGAACTGTCGGTGTCAGAATATGAGGGCATGTTTCAGATCCGTGAGGAGTATGCAAAAGAACTGAGCCAGGACCTCAATTCAACTCTCCTGTGAATGGTGTATGACAGATTTGCATTTCACCGGCAATACAGAGAACATTCAGGCTTCTTTTGGCAGTCACTGGCGAAGTTCAGAGCATCAAAGCTAATTAGATTTTATTATTGACTAAGTCTTCGATTTACAGTCAATGAGTTTGCTCTCAATCTGATCAATTTTAGTATTTAATTTCTCAATAAATTCGTCCGTTTCTCCAGTTGTGGTTGCACCTTGGCTCGATGGTTCAATGAGATTCTCTTCTTCGAGAATACGAAGAGAATATCGAACCTTATGATGTGGGTAGCTAGTGTTATTTGCTATTGTGACAATCCCGATTGGCTCGCTCTTGATGACAATTTTCAAAATCTTCAAATGACGTTTCGTCATATTTGCTTCATTCTCAACGCTACCTATCATGTCATCTGATAAGTAACACGGCAAAATCTTAAGCGTTATTCCGTGTACTCATTTCAGTAAAACAGTGCTGAAAAACAATCCCATGAATGTGAACCTGCCTTGGGGGTAAGTCCCAAGCCGAGGCTTCGTGTGTCTCTGACAGAACTTCCAACCCCAACCCAACCCACCCCACTCTCACCGAAAGCGAAAGCAACAGAGTCGGGTCACAGCGGGTCCAGGTCGGGGTCGGTCGACAATCGACGATTTGCGTGATCACGAGAGAGATTGTCTCTCGGACGACGGTGATTCGGACCGTCCCACCCCTTCTCTTCCCTTCCCTACCCTCTCTCTGTTGGACGGTGCAGTGCATGGCATGGCATGGGATGGGATGATGCCTGACCGCCCGTGTGATTGGACTCTCAGCCACACACACTGACCAGACCATCACAATTCAACGTTTATCACCCTGCTCGGTTGCCCATTGCGTTTGGATGAGGGGAGGCGGAGGGGTGTCGGCTTCACCCACGGTCACGGGATCACATTAATTATCAAAGCCCCGACCCCGAGGCAGTCGTCTTGTACCGCCTGACATCGGGACACATTGATTTCATCTGGTCGGGAGATTATACTATTCTTCGCTTGGGGTATGGTGATATCGCATCTAATCAGGAGAGTGGAACAGGATTAGCAGTCGATTCCAGCAGGGGTTCAAATGAGAGAAGCCATATATTGACGGATTATCATATGACACTTTCCCTGTTGCTCAGAGCCGATACAATGGTTACAGATTGAGAGAATGATACAAGAATTAAATAATAATAGGAGCCTACCAAGAGAATGTCTCTGTCATGAACCGGCATCGTATCCTTATCAGCGGCGGTCTATTCATGATTCTATTCATCTTCGTCTCAGCAGCTGTACTGCCCGGTGCGATTGCAGAACGCGATAGCGATATTCGAGAAGGAGTCATACGGCTAAACCAGGACGTCGCCGTTGAACCACTGACAGTGAATGGTCAGTCAGTCACACTATCATTGGATATCCGCCTGTCTCATCGTGGTGGTGCCTCTGAAAATATCTCTGTTGAGGTTCGGGCCATCGATGCAGATTCGAATTTACTTCGAAATACAGAGCGTTTATTTCTCGGGTCTATTCGTGGGGATCAGGAAGTGCCGGTTCGAGCAAATCTTACTGTCCCGCGAGAGGGTCAATATCGATTCGACGTGAGGATATATAAATCAGGGCAGCGGATTGAGAATGGAGCGACGACCGTGTCTGGCGTAAGTGCACTGACTCCGGCATATGCGGAATCCACAGTCCGTTTTGAGCAGTTTGAGACTGCAGCAATCCCACCAATCACATACCGAATCGCAAATGTTACTGGGAATCAAGTGCGGATTACAACGACGACATACTTGACAAATACAGGTGACACGGCGACTGATGAAATACAACTCCGCATCATGGCTCGCCAAGCAGACTCAAATATTGTCGCAGATCAAACCACAGCAACTGTTGGAACGGTCAGATCTGGACGAACCACAGAGGTAAACGCGACACTTGAACTTCCTGATGAGTACAATTACATGCTCGATGCGATGTTAATCCGCGACTCAGTCATTCTTGAAACCACGAGTGCAACCGCTGAACTCGCACCAACAGAGCCGCTACCTGCGAATTCAACTCGCGAGCAGATTGATATCCAAGCAAGTGAATTTGAAACCGGTGCTGAGACGAGTGAAGAAGCCAGGGGTGAAACGGCAGAACTCACCGAGTCGGAGACATCGCAGCCCGGGTTTGGGGTAGGTATCGGTCTCCTTACGCTATTTATAACGATTATCGTCTGGAGGAGAACGAATGAGTAAGTCTAACGAAACCGATCAAACCGCCACACAATCTGACGTAAATAATGAACTGTCTCGTGACCGTCGAAATTTTCGTCGGTATGCACGACTGGCGGCTTTCGGGGTACTATCAATACTAGCGCTCATAGCGATAATTCGCTTCTATACGGCTTCTGCACAGGCAATTAGCATCTGGATTGCCCCTGATTTCGAGCCATTATTCCAGGCCGGATTTAATTTGATCATTTTGATATTTGCAGTCACTGGTGTCTCAATACTTGCACAGCGACTCACCAATGAATAGTGCGTTTCATCGGTTATACAGATCAGGGAGAATACCTGACCCCATGGTCAGGATGGATTCGACAATACCCCAGACGCCCCCACTGTTCGGTGGCGTTCCTGAGGTTCCAAAATCCGTTATTCTAAGTAGTACAACCTTGCGGTCAACTACCCCACCCTACTTCGCTCACCCTGACGGGTTCGCTCGGTGAGGGTGGGGTGGGGTGCTTGGCTTGTCCGTGAACTCGGCCTCAGCCTCGAACCCGTCCTGTCTGGGTAGGCGGTGAATCCGCCATTCGGCGTCACTGTTCCAGACTTCAGGGCGAGTTGACTGTCGCCCGTCGCCCGTCGCCCATCGCCCGTCCGTCGAGACGACTGTTGCTGTTGCCCCCGACCCCGAGGACCGTTCCGACGGACGTTCCGTCTTCCGATGTTCTTCGCCGCGTTGGAGTCCGCGTTCGCTTCCGACCCGCAGTTCACACACCGGAAGTCGGTGCGAGTCGGCCGATTCTCATCTGCGGGAAAGCCACACTCGGCACACCGTTTCGACGTGTACTCCGACCCCACTTGTTTCAGCGTGATTCCTTCGGCTTGGGCTTGGGCTTGGGCTTTGTATGCCACCTGCTCGTACAGTACAGTGCAGTACAGTACAGGGTTCAGAACGCCCACTTGTGCCCCCAGGATGCACCTGTACGGTCACGGTCACGGATATGGATCAAGTCCTCGAACGCAATCACGTCGCAGTCGTATCGGATTGGATTGCTTTGCTTCATCCACAATCGAATCGCATTCGACGCTCGGTGGAGGACGTAACGGAGCTCCCGACCACTCGACTGTTCAATCGGTCGGTGGTCACTTCGAGTCCCGGTCTGCTGGAGGCCGGCGCGAACTTTCTCACACTCCCGGAGGTTCTGCGTTAACTCCTGCCCACTAACGAATGAAGCGGTACTTGTGACGGCGAGGTTCTCGATTCCGAGGTCAACCCCGACCCCGAGGACCGTTCCGTCCTCAGCGGTGTGTTTCTCAGTGTCGGTCTTGGTCTTGGTCTTGGGTCGACGGAAGCCGATGTGCAGTGCAGTGCAGGAAGTAGTCGCCGTCGCCGTCGCGGACGGTGAGGGTACTTTCTGTGATGCTCCACTCCTTGGAGTCGAGGGACTGCCGTTGGTAGCCATCGTCGGCGTCGGCGTCGGCGTCGGGCAGAGCAAGCGGACACCGGACGCGATTCTCCGTGGTGGAGAGCGACACCGTATCGTCATCGAACAGCACCATCGTCCGGGTGTCGCACGTCACCGTGGGAGCGGTGAAGGTGGGCTTGCTGACCTGCTTGCCGTTGGATCGACGTTCGATACATCCAGTGATGGCTTGGGCGGCTCGGTGGGTGGCAAGAATCGCGTGCTGACTCCCGAGGTCAGTGTGTTCGCGTGCGTCGTCGTAAGCGAGGGGCTGGACATCGCTCTTGGCGTTGCACTTGCCCCACACGCCATATCCGTAGCGATCTGACAACCACGCTTCCACTCGGAGATGGTTTCCTCAAGCAACTCGCGTTGCTCATCATCTACCGAGAGGCGGGTGATCGCCGTCCGACGCACGTAGTCGTCCGCCGCGTGTGCAATGTAGTCCGATGGCCTCTTAGAAACCTGTGTTTGTAGTCGATACGAACGCGCTCCTCCCTTAAGCAGGGGGACTCCGCGCTACCCCTTCAGTTGAAAATGAAGTCAGGTCGGAACGGAGCGATCTCAAACGACCTTCGGAGGCGGTCTCCCCGCCAGTAATGAGACAATATCTAAAACGCCAACACGGTGAACGTGAATGCGAGAAGCGTTCGTCCGTGCCTGGTGGTTGAGCAAGCAAACATAACTCCGAGTCCGTGGAGGTGTCGGTGACTCCTGCTGGCACAAACAATAGATGGAATCAATAGCGCCGAGGATAGGAGTAACGGCGGTTTGGCACCGCCAGTCAGCCACCGTCTCGTGATGGATTAAATGGGTTCCTGAAGAAGAAACTGGATACATGGTTGCGAACCTGAAACTCCCAAGACTCGGGAGTCCTCGCCCCTCAGGGGGGTGTCAATCAGGCAGTATGGTCGGGTGCCGATGTAGATCCGATTAATAATCGTGATTACTGACTCTTTTTGCTGACAGAATAAAAGGATATGATATGACTACTCAAGTAGAACACGAGGACACAATCCGTGTTCTTCATGTTGATGATCAACTCGACTTCGCCGACATGGCTACGACTTTTCTTGAGCGAGAGAACGACCGATTTGAGACCGAAACAGTAGCCAGCGCCAGCGAAGGGCTGGCTCGACTTGCAGACTCTGCGTTTGACTGTGTTGTTTCTGATTATGAGATGCCTGGTCAAAATGGGATTGAGTTTCTTAAGAATATCCGAAAAAAGTACCCTCAGATTCCGTTCATTCTCTATACAGGGAAAGGATCCGAAGAGGTCGCTAGCGATGCTATCTCAGCTGGTGCAACCGATTATCTACAAAAAGAAAGTGGCACAGACCAGTACACAGTACTCGCAAACCGTATCGAGACAGTTGTTGAACGAGCTCATGCACAGCAGCGGTATCAGCGACAGACGGACGCCATTGAGACTGCACGAGAAGGAATTGCGATTATTGACTCAGACGGCTACCACACGAACGTAAACCAATCATATGCTGATATCCATCGCAGTGATCCTGATGAACTGATTGGTAAGCACTGGACGACACTTCACCCAGAGGACGAGGCGGAACATATTCAAAGTAAACTCTTCGCCAGTGTTCAAGAAGATGGACAGTGCCAATATCAAACAACTGGTCTCCGTGCTGATGGAGAGACATTCATCAAAGACTGTGTTGTTTCGGCAACTGCCAAAGATATGATGACCATCACAGTGCGAGACGTTTCCGATCAGGTCCAGTCTCAAGAGCATCTAAACAGATATAAAGCACTTATCGAAGTCATCGAAGACCCTGTATATGTGCTTGATGAAGATGGTCGATTCGAATTCATCAATGAATCATTTATTGAGACTTTCGGATATGAGCAGAATGAATTGATTGGAACCGATGTCTCGCTAATCAAAGATGAAACGGCTGTGGAACAGGGACGGTCAAATCTCAGACAGATTCTATCTTCCGAGGGATCTGACAGTGCATATTTTGAAACGGAGATCCAATCGAAGAGTGGCGAATCAATCCCCTGTGAAGATCATATGACCGCCTTGCCCTATGAGGGAGAATATTTCAACGGAACTGCTGGAATCTTGCGAGACATATCCGAGCGTAAATCCCGAATAAAGAAGCTAAAAAGCCAGAATAAACGGCTCGATGAGTTCGCAAGCGTCGTGAGCCATGACCTTCGTAATCCACTCTCTGTTGCGGAAGGAAACGTGGAACTCCTCCGCGAAGAGTGTAATAACGAGCGAATCGACACTATTGATTCAGCGTTGACTCGAATGGACGACCTCATTGAGGACCTTCTCCAGTTAGCTCGTACAGACAGACAGGTAAATAGCACCGATTCAGTTAGTCTCGCCGAGCTATCTCAGAACTGCTGGAAAAACATCAAAACAACCAACGCAGCAGTTGATATAGATACTAATCGAATTGTTCAGGCTGACCGAGGGCGGCTTGCGCAGGTATTTGAGAATTTAATGCGAAACGCAATTGAGCATACAGATCAGGATGTCTCGATTACCGTCGGTGAGCTTGAGGATGGATTTTACATTGAAGATGATGGAAGCGGAATCCCCGAGGACAGGCGAAAAGATATAATTGAGGCTGGATATACGACTGCTGAACAGGGAACTGGATTTGGACTTTCAATTGTAAGTGATATTATTGAAGCTCATGGATGGGAGATGCACATCACAGGGAGTTCCGAAGGTGGGGCACGGTTCGAAATTACGGGAGTCGAATTCAGTGCAGAGTGAGCTAGTCAAGGACGCTCCGAATCAACGCCTGTGCAGACTGCGCTCGCTACGCTCAGGCCTCATCGGGAACGGGAGGCTGTGAGTGCAAAGCGCGTCGTGGAAGCAGGAAGTCCCGGGTAGGTTCACGTGTGTGAGGAGTGTGAGTTGGTTGTGAACGCTGATGTGAACGGAGCCGAGAATATCCGTCAGAAAGTAACTCCGAGTCCTCATTCAGAAGATAGGAGTCCCGGCTGGTGCACAACACAGCCATCGAGTTATCTGTTTGAGACCGAAACTGGCGCATTCGCACCTCAAGAACAGGTTAGGTTACGTCGGAAAATCACAATATCCCAACCTTGGGAATCCTCGCCGTTTACGGCGAGGAGGATGTCACATAAGATATTGCAGAGAGTAAGTATAGAAGCGATATCCATCATACATAGAATTCATCAATCAAAAGTGACAATAGTGATATAGTTAATCGTCAGATATAGGTTACTTCGCTGCGCGGATAATCATAATTGCAGATGTTAATAAAATAATATAATCCATCTATAGACATTGTAAGTTCAACGATTAACTGATATAATAGAGATATAGATATATCTAAATTATTGATAGAGACTCATTTTACAGCTCCCGATTCACATAAAATATCAAATGTATGATGTATGATTGATTTAGCAACATAATATAACACCTGTACTATCATTATACTATTATTCGGCTGACTATATTGGGGTAATATATCGATCAAAGGTAAACTGATAAATCATATTTGTCTAATAATTCGTCATTTGTCATCTATTAGGCATAGAATATCCGTGCTATAGCATCAGCTCCAGCAGCTCATAGGCCCTGAGCCTTCCGGTTAAACAGTGATCGAGATATAAGCTGAGGAGCAGGTAAAGGTGGTATATTTCTGTTATAATCTACTCGTCCTGTTCCGTCATTGATCTACATGTGTGCTGACTAAGTGTGAAGTTCAGTGTGATAAATGAGGTCAATCTAATATGATCCGACAGTAATCGATATTTCTCCTTTCAGATCAAGAATCACACCGTTGGAAATCACTACAATGGGCACTGTCTAGTTAAGCACCTCCTCAGCTGGCGTCCATCCATCAAGTGATTGATGCGGTCTCTGGCAGTTGTAGTAATGTATGAATTGTTCAAGCCATTCGCGTGCGCTTGCCCGGCTGCCGACCCACAAGTTGTGGAACCGGTCGGTGCGCATTTTGAGCGTGTGAAACTACTTCTCAATGAGGCTTCGGTCTGTATAGTCAACTCGACCGTTGAGTCCTAAGCGGGAAGGGGCAGTCCGATAACCGAATTGATCAACGAGAAACACAGCGATGGAAAGATCGTGTTTCTCACGGAGTCGGTAAAGAAATGCAGCCGCTGAATCAGTGCCGTGCCGTCCAAACAGCTCCATATCAAGAATCAGTTTTGTGTCGAGGTCTATTGCAGCGTACAGCCAAGACCACCCGACGTTGATTTTGATAGCGGTCTTGTCAACCGCGACCCTTGACGGCTACGCCGTCGGCGGGTCGCCGACGCTATCAGCGACTTGATGAGCACATTGACAGGTCGCTTGATGTGAGCGTTCGACATCGAATAATCGGAGAATTTTCTTTGGTTTCTCGAAGCGAACAGTCGGTATCGCTCCCAATATTCAATATTTGTTGTGTTCAACGTCTCCCTGAGCAGTTCTGGATCAAGCAAGACACTCGAACTACAAACTGTTCGGTTCTTAACGGACCGTTATATCGTCCAGGTCCAGGTCGGGTTCGACATTGAAGATCATCGGTCTGTCCTCTCCATTGGAGCGTATCCTCTACGACTTGCCCAGGAGCACACATTCCGGAGCATGCGTTACAATCGACCATCGGAGCTACTCGGATCAGATCCCCGTCTTGGTCACAGTTCGGACAGTCCCCGTCGATGGATTCGACATTGAATATCATCAGTTCCTCATCACGTCATCTTCGATTCGGTCGGCGAGGTCACTCCACATATTAACCAGATTCTTCTTGTTCGGTCGGTTGCTATCGATTTCGACTTTGTCTTACCAGTGAGATAGCTCGATTATACTCCTCTTGACTTGAGAAGCTCGTTTACTCTCGTTCTCCGATATAAACGCTCCTGTATGTAGCTGATGTATTTCAAGTGACTCAGTTCGTGGACGAGATCAAGGGAATATTCACGTCGGGAACAATCTCGAATGTTGAATGTATCGTTCCAGTCCTGCAGGACTGCATGAAAACTAAATTACATATTGTCTATAGATTTCTCAAGTAGCGATTCTAAATTGCGCACTCGGTCTTTCAAAAACTCAACATCAGTCTCACACGAGCCTTCCTGATCGTCTGATTCGAAATTGATTGCCTCAGAGAATAAGCTATCAGTCGCGTCAGTAACTTCCCGAAGTTGCAGAAGCACTAGTAATGAATCACGGACCAATTCACTGCGTGTCTGTTGGTATTGCTCAGCAGCAGTATCAGTGCTCTCAAGCAATGGCTCTGGGACACGGATAGTCATCTTGGCGGTCTCATGTTGATCAGTTTGGATATGTTCTGCCGGGGACGGAGATGGTGATTGCCCCAAAACGCTGTACAGTTGATGATGAGGAGGACATAAATAGATTATCGACTCAGTTCCTGATTGATCAGTAAAATTGAGTTGTGTCACCGAATCAGTCGCATCACAGATTGCGCATTGACGGGCACGCTGAGCGTTGCTCTGCTCCTCGCCCGACCCTCCCTGATTCTCAGTATCACCCAACTGGATGTGTGACCCGTTTTTCATTATGTAACAGGTGTATACACGAGAACATGATTCTTTCTGCGGGCACAATATTTTATGAAATACGACAGAAAGATGAGTGTGATACTGTTCAGTGTTTGAATGATACACTGCGATATTTTTCCGTGACTTCTGTGTCTACGTTATTAGTGATGATTCCACAACAATTGTATTCGACAAATGCAGACAACAAATAACTTACACTCCAGTGAGAGTCTATCGATAAATATAATAATCGAATTATATCCATTCAACAAAGGTATGATGCACAATTATGTGAACGATGATAGCGATGCCTATTGCGCAATGCAGTGAGTTGACTTACAGGATCCATATCCTCAAGACTGGATTATGGAATAAAAATATAAACATGTTTGAATGGTTAGTCAAAATGGCATCGTAATTTATTATTTGGATAAATAGTCATTTCTGTGATTATTTGATGTCGATATCATAACATTTATGCTCTCACTATCCTCTCAGTCATCTGATTGGACTGGAACTCGCATGTGGGTTCCAAACGTGAACTGACAAATCATATTTATTCGATGATTTGTAATTGATGATATATGCGGCATGCAGTTCTCCTTGCTGTGATGATTCTGCTCGCTGGGTGTGGACAGGGATTCGCGCCAACAGCAACAACGCCGAACTCAACCTCAACCTCAACCTCAATGCCGACGTCCACGGAGTCAGACTTAGGCCCAACACAGACGCAGACAGCAACGGTTATTGATATTATTGACGGCGACACGATGGATGTCCGACTCTCAGACGGGAGCATTGAGACAGTGCGACTCCTTGGCGTCGACACGCCTGAAACATCCATTACGCAAGTATCACCTGAAGAATGGGAAGGAGTAAAAGACACTACTGACGGTCGTGACTGGCTCGTCGAGTGGAGCAAGGACGCAACACGCTATGCCCAGAACCGTCTTGCAGGTCAGACAGTCTTAATTCAGAGCGACCCCGAAGCGGATCGCCGCGGGTACTACGGTCGATTGCTTGTGTATATTTTTCAATCCCGACACGCTGAGATATCGTTCAACGAACGGTTGTTACTGAATGGATACGCACGGTACTATGACAGCTCATTTAGCCAACAAAAGGGGTATCAGGCGACTGAGATGACTGCTCGTGATGAAACCGCCGGTGTGTGGGATTACACATCACGAACCATAGCCACAACCACGACATCGACATCAACAATATCGACAACTACCGAGGATGGTAGTGGCGATATCATCATCGAGAGTATTCATGCAGACGCCAAAGGAAATGACAATGAAAACCTGAATGGTGAATATGTGAGTTTCAAAAATACTGGTGATGAAGCCGTCGACCTGACAGGCTGGACTGTCTCTGATGAGGCGATTCATGAGTATGCATTCCCAGCAGGTTTTAAACTGAGACCAGGGGAATCCATGACCCTCTATACTGGTGATGGGACAGATACAGATAATGAATTATACTGGCGCGAGGACGGGGCTGTCTGGAATAACGCCGGTGATACAGTGACAGTCAAGAATGATAGTGGCGACACAGTCGATACATACACATACTGATCTGCGGTCAATATTGGAGAGACCCCTACCGGAGAAGTCGGTCTCTGTGGAATCGATAGACTCGATATTGGCAGTGAAACTGGTAGTATCACAAGATCTATTGGTTTCGTCTATATGATCGTTTGGCTGAGATACAACAATATTACAATCGAATTCAATAGGCGTTTCTCAGTGAATTCGATCATGTATTATAATTATAGTCATAATGATGATACGCGGTTACTCAGAGGTATTTGATCTATCATCAGTGAGCGTCGAAATTTAATTTATCGGGCTTTTGGCGATATCTATCGATTATATGTCAGCTATCCACCGCTGAAGCCGCGAGATTGCGCGCTGCTACCGCTGTGATATCATTCAATCTATTCTCATTTTCTCTTATCAATATTGCACAAGAAATCTCAGTGCTTTCTGAGCTGAGGTCGATTACATTGATTCCTTCAGATGTCGCCAACTGTCGATCAATATTCTTGTGAGTTCTCTTATTAGCATATACATGAATCATCAAATACTCCCAAACTGTGTTGATCTTACAGGGATGTAATAAGAAAGCTGTCGAGATTACTCATAGGTAACTGATCATAATTAGCTGTCATATACTCGCTGACACGCTGGCAAGAGCAGGCAAAAATATCGAACAGATGGTCGATAGTGAACTACCCCGACCTACTCGCTCACTCCGCGCTATTCCGCTCTTTCGTTGAGGAAGGGGTCTTGCCCTCGAATTTAGACAATCCTGCACCGGTCGCGAACGCCTGACCGTGATATAAATACGGCGCATCAGCGATCAGCGAGTTTGACACCGGTGATGTCAAATAAAGCGTCACTCTGGTTGCTCTCTGTCACGGCTATATCCACCGTGTGCGTCGGCAATCTGTTTGACAATCCGCAGATCAAATCCGGTGGCATCTTCACTTGGCAAATATCCTAGCTCAAGGACCTCTATGCGGTCAGACTCGGGAATCCCAATACAGTATCCGCTACGTGAAGTACCTCGGGGACAAGCCCCGACTCCGAGGCACTCGCCTTGATATCTGTAGATACACTACCGTCGTTACGGTAATTATCCGAATACGCTTCCGAGACAACTACTTTCGGCATACAATACCATACGGTACTCCAGATGGTACCGGTCGATCGAGCCTCAAACAAGCACATATTCACACCCGCGACACTATTCGCAGATACCGTGGAAGGAGCATAACACGGATTAATCGTAGAATATCGGTGTTTCATCTATATGATCAAAGTAGCCAATTCCAACGACCGACAAAATTACTCAATTGCTGGATCTCCCAACAGAAACATCAAACAGGTGCCTGCGATGAGTCACCGTCTCAGACAATAAGATGATTACGTCCTCGGGAGAGTGGTAATCACTCAGGCATTCAATTACCCTGGATTGCGTCAATAACCATTGCCGCAGCAATAACAGCTTCACTTGACACAGTGTTTGTATCGTCAATAGTAATTGTATATCGGTCTCGGAGTGATATTTGCCCATCGATATTTCCAATATGAGAGTCATTGGCGTCAGTAATCTCATATTTATGCGGAATAAACTCACCGAATGGAATCACATTACGAGCGATTGTCACGAGGGTGCCACGAGAATTAATCTCTGCAATCTTCTCTTCTGTGTCTACGTCCCGTATTCGCCAAGTGTCTTGCAGAAGTGAATAATCGTTATCAAGAACGATGAGGTCTTCACCTGTCTGTGAGTCGGTCAAGACATAGTTACCGGCAATATCAATCATCCCTCCAGCATTGACCTCAAACACCTCTTCGCCGTCTGAGTCAATGAATGGAAACTCCTCTTTGAGTTTGAACATTTTTTGTTTCCCACGGATGACGACATTTTCATCCGCATCCATCGCTTTGTACTTGTTTCGAATCGGCAGCAGGGATTGCTCAACGACGTACGTATCTCCAGTAAGATCCAATCCACTGATATCGTGATTGCGTGACATTGTGCTTCGTTTGTTTTGGATGCCGTTAGGAAATGAAACCATTGACTGGACTGCTCTGCTGAGTAGTGATCTGTCCTGATGAATATCACGAGTGTCAGATTATGACGTCATCCGCTGGGATCAGATATATTGATGACTGACGATACACACGGCAGACGCTGTCGCCTCCGAGTCTCTCTGGTCAATCATGGTAAATTCACTTGTTAAACTCAAGAATAAACCAATTGTGGAGTTCGTATTGAATTCTGGTAGTAAACTCGTCAAGAACAGCGTTGAACGCTTTTTCATCGCCAGCGAGAGACTGTGCACGTTCGTCGATATTATCCTTATGACCAAACCGTGTTATCAATCGCTCGGAACGATCGTTGTTTCCCATCTTTGAACGGAATAGCTTCTCTATTGAGGATGAACTCACCTTCCTCACTAAGCAGAGCTACATCGTCAACCAGGCGTGTCAGTTCTGGGAGAGAGTCGCCTACCGTGTTGGCGTTTCTGCTGAACGCTTCTATCATTTCACCATTCTTGATGTGAACTAAGATGCGTGCGCCGTCGTACTTTGGCTGAGCAATCCATTCAGCAGGAATGTCTTTAATTACATCTTCGGAGTTTGCGAGCATTGGGAGGAACGGGTCTCCGACAACAGGACTCATTCGAACTGATTTACCATCGGTACACATCGATCGACAGAGATCTATCACATCTGGGTTGAGGGCAAGTCACGTCTGTAGTCTGCGGGTCCATGTTCGGACGCTAGAGCCCTGACAACGGATTTCCTCCTATGCCGAGGCTTAACCTTTCTTTCCGAGAAGAGCGTGAGCAGTCCATTTGGGCTCAGCATAGCCAAGCAGTTTAGTGATAGCTCAATCTTTTTCAGGACCGCTTTTGTCACGTCCCATCTCGACTTGTCGGTAGAGCTCACCGAGCGAAATGTGCTCTGCTGGTGTGAGACGTTCTGTGGTCTGTGCTGATTCGGCGTGACCAATTACACTTGGAAGGTCTCCGTGCTCACGTTCGAGCTTGCGGATTGTTTCGTATGAAATGTCGAAACACTTCGAGCCGATAGTTCGGACAGACTGTTTGCCAACACCAATGTTGTCGAAGGGCTCTCGTGTAAGAAGTGCGATAGCTCCGGCGAAGTTGTCACCGTCGGGATGTAGGTTCTTGATCACGTCGGTGACGACGTCGTCTTTCAGTTTGTCGTCCGAAAGGAGGTCATTCATGTGCTGCTGGAATTGAATCAATTTCATATATAATTATCGACGTATAAGATAAATAAGTGTTTTTAGTACAGTCTGAGCGTCTCTACCCGTGGATTTTCATATCGCACACGGGGTCTAACTATCCATCAATTGGGCTATAACTGTAGCTGCACAAGTAATTGAACATGATTGTGTAGGGACTGTAGTGTCTACAGCAGGCAACCACTGGAAAGAATCAAACTATGTGCAGGAACAGCCATGTCACATTGTTCAGAGTTCCCGAGTAAAATGAAGATGAAGATCGAATACTACCATGCCACGTCAGTTGATGAATCGATAGTCCTCCAAAGGATGACTCTTGTTCCTGAAACATACAATCAGTAACTGTGGCTCGTATAACCCGCTCAGAGTTTAAACGTCAAATTCAGCAGATGGATCCAATCTGATTTGAAGAGTTCGTCGCAGATATCTGGTCATCTCAGGGATGGGACACAAAATTGACATTGACATCGACATCTCATGATCGCGGGATCGATGTCATCGCTTCACGAGATGGCATTATTTCCCGCAAAGATGCAATTCAGATCAAGCGTTATCAGTCTGACAAGATCAGTTCACCTGAAGTCCAGAGGTACGCAAGTATCCCTGATCAAGAAGACGATGTAGAGACTATCATAATCGTTACAAGCAGTTCATTTTCACAGCCAGCAGAAGAAGCCGCAGATGACCTAAATGTCAAAACTGTCGATGCAGATGGGCTGTATCAGATCATCAGTGAAAACTCACTGTTCTCAGTAGTCGCTCCATATCTTGAAGCGGAACCTGAAGCTGAAACCAAACCTGACACTAACACGGGATATCCCACTGAAACGGGAAATCATAATACTACTCAATCGGCACGAAGTGATCTCAGAACCCAATACACACCGTCCACTCGAGCGGGGTTCATAGAGCAATCCAATAATAATTTTTCTATGCACCAGATATCTGAAATCCGCGAAGAATTGGTAAAGTTCGCCACGATTCTGTGTCTGAGTGTTCTCCTCATCGGATTCATAGTATTGAGCGTTGCCTCCGTGGCTATCTTCGACCCTAGTGGCAAGTCCAGCAGTGAGCCCACTCCTACAGGTATGAACACCACGGAACCAGACAGTGAGCCTGGTTACACAGTTGTGAATTCCATGGCAGTATATGATAATCATAAGATGACTCTTGTCGGGTATGACATCCAAAAAGAGGGCAAAGAGGATTATGGCAACATCCGTGACAGGGCAGTTCGGTTATATCTAAAAATAAGATATGAGAATATCGGGGAGAAGAAACAGACTGTTCATAGAGTTGACGCTGAGTATGTTGGCGATGATGTGGATGAATCAAGATCCCTATCAGGAATACACCCAGAACCCTATCCATCAAGAAGCGAAATCTCTCCTGAGATGACAAAGTCAGGATGGATATACTATGGACTGCCAGCAGGAATTAATTATCAGCTGTTTTCACTGTTTGTTATTTTTAATCCTCAGGGGAAGTGCATTGACGAAACCGCAATTGAATACAATCTCAAGATAGGGAATAATACGCTTGTTGACGGGTCTGAATATAGGCAGCGCTGCGAGGGTCTTTGACATCATGGTCTTCTCCTACATTCAGTGGGTACAAGTGTCATATTATTGATGAAAAAATACTCTACTACCCGTGCAAGTGTGCTTGTTTTGGCAGTCTCAAGTGAGAACTAATACACGGATATCGTTTAGCTTGATTTCTATCTGATAATCATTGCTGTCGGTGAGTTCCGTCGTCTCATGTGTCGTTTCTCCTGGGCGGTCAACATCAACGATAATAAAGAAGCTTCTTATAAGTGGTGAATTTGCTGTAAATGCGTTTATATCACCAGTATTACCCGAGAATTTCCACTGGTCCATTGTACTTTCCATTGTTGTATCTGAGTTGAAGGGAGTCTTCCACCACGCTGTCACGGTCATTGAAAATACTAAAGCGAGAAGGTCGCAATTCTTGCAAGTCTGACACACACCCGCTGCAGAATGCTACCCCAGCTACAATAAGAAACTTTTACTGGATCACATGCAGTTGTCTCTCCATGATGTAAAAAATGTGATTCCAATTGTCTAGATGTGAGACATACCCTGCTAATATTGATCTTGTGTATCATGGCTTTAGATATCAGAGCTGAGATCTCATGCACATCGCCTGGGCGAAGACTACAACTACAACTACAGATTTCGCGCAGACTGAGCGTAACTATCCTTGTTTATATGTAATAACCTATGTGCGTTTGTCGTGCCCCCTGAGGGTTAATTGCAATATACCAGCATGTGTCTGTGTGTGGTGGGGAGGGCATCGGGGTGTCTCCCAACGGCACTCTCTTTAATTGTGTAGCTACAGTTTTACCTGAGACTGCTCTTATGCATGCTTGTAATATCAAAAAATACGGCTCTGTTAAAATCCCGTACATCTGAGACAAGCGGCGTGCTGAATGCAAGGGCACATATCTTGCACGGACAGCTGAGAGACATCCAAAAACGAGCGGCTCAATTCGCTTGGGACAGATAGGAGACATACCGCAGCCAGGTCCGGGTTCGAGTTCGGGCTCACATTCAACTCAGTGGTTACTCGTCATCATCATGGAGTTGATTTCGATACGGAACAAGAATATCATCGAGGAGTATGCTTCGAGGGTCAGAAGCAGGATACTGAGTATCGATGTACTCTTCAGCAGTCTGGATTTGCTCGCGCCTGCCAAACTGCCGAACCCGTGTCGCGACCTGGATGAACGTCTCATCTCCAGCGGAAGCCGGCTCAGCATGTAACATATCCTCCTCTGTCTGTTCTTGTTCTGCAAATATCTCTGTGCAAATTGTGTCAAAATCCACTATATTTGGGTCGTGATCCGTTGCCTTCGAGAGCACGTACTCGACAGCAAACCGCTGGAATTCCGATTTGTTCGAGCACGTCCCTTCCTCGACCATTTGTTCAACTTTGTCCAGAACTTCCTGGGGGAACCGGACAGTCGACTTCACCATAATATGTCCTGACGCGCTTCAACAATTAATCTCTGCTGTCGATCTGCTCTGCATTCAGTATGTCTTCAAAAACACAGTACCGATTTGGGATTTCAATAAAGCCGGATTGCCGACAAGATATCTCCGTTGGATACTGCTATCTTACCAAACAATCCTCTTGCAGAAGCCTACTTGTCTGGTAAGATGAACGCTGACAATCCCGCCCCACCGGAATCACTTCCAGCACACATCACTGATGGAGTCCCGAGACAGGACACTGAATCTCTCCGAGAATGACAGAAGACACAGCATTTCTATCCACTCATCGTCGAACTCGGGCTGGAAGAGATGACATCACATCGGTGACGACGTCGTCTTTTGATTTGTCTCCCGAAAGAAGATCATTCATATGCTGCTGGAATTGACCTAATTCTATGTATAATTATTGATGTGTGAAATAAATAGGTTTTCTTGGTACGGTCTGATCGGCTCTACCCGTGTGGATTTTCATATCGCACGCGGGGGGTCTAACTATCTATCAATGGGGATATAATTGTAGCTGCACAACTGAACAATGTTGTGAGCGACAGTAGATATCTTTACACATTCTCAAAGCCTGTTCTTTTGTTGTAACATGGAGAGCCCTCTCATGACGAGGGACATGTCGCTCAGTCGCACTCTCGGATCACAGTGTCAATGATACCTATATCAGAATATGGACACCTTTCTAGAAGTTATTCCTCCGACACTCAAGACCGATATATTACGTAGCGACCCAACTTATGTTTTCGTGCCGAGAGTACGACCCTCTGCCGAAGCAATGAATACACGATGAATCCGACATACTTACAGACTCATTCGTCTCTCTCATACCGAAAACGGCTCTCTATGGAAGCCGCAGGCTTGCTATGTCCTTATTTTATGCTCTCATATTGTTCGGAAAGGCATGAATAACAAATTCTCGTCGGCACTCATAATATATACACTGTGAGTATATTCAGAGCGTCTATCGGGTCGATCCCCTACTCTACCGATCACACCCGATGCCGAGCGTCGACCGGCTCATCTCGTGGCTCGACTGCAGGACAGGGCACGTCATCACAGACGGCGACGAACAGATCAACAACGGTGTCTCGCCCTGATTCGTGAACCCGAACTGCGCCACCTCTCTGGGACCGGCGGTGACGTCGGACGCGGCGCTGTGCTATGTGTCCCCCCTCAAATCCACTCTGTGGTCGTTCCGCGGACTGTCTCCACCTCCACTCCAGATGAAGCGAGGTTGTGGCGTGCAATCCGCTAGAAACCAGTGCTCACGCCGCAGGTGGTCAGAACCGACTCTGTTCGAGTCACGAGTGCGGCTGCGGTGTGGGTGTGGGTGTGGGTGTGGCGCAGGTGACGGTCACATCTCTGTACGTCGTAATCTGCACGTCCGCGCCGCTGGCCTTCACTGTGAGTGTGACCTGTGCGGCGTTCGTCGGGGCGGTGCAGACGACCTCGACGGTGTCTGGTCCGGCGGTAACGACGCTCACGGGCCCGGTGACGGTCGCCGAGTCGACGTCAACCTGACCGCCGGAGTTGTCGATAGTCTTTATCAGCGTGAACGTCGACCCGCCGACGACACCACTCGTCTCCGAGACTCGAACCCCAAACAGTGCATCTTCGTCCGGCACCACGTCCGCGCTCACGGTGCGGTCGGCCGTGGCGAAGCCGAACCCACCGGTGCCGGTGAGTACGAGAGCGGCGAGCAGTCCGACCACGACGACAAGCAGACCGGTTCGGCCGAGTGCGGTCATCGTGCCGCCTCCTCGGTCTTGTCCAGCTCGCCACCGTCGGTCGTCGTCACGCCGCTCGGTGTCGAGACCTCCGCGACGACGTGTCCGGGGCGTGGTCTTGGAGTCCGTGGCTCAGGGAGTCACGAGTCTCGGACGGTCGGAGAGGACGACGTGAGCGAC
>KB659945.1_pt28 | contig 20446 bp, 23 predicted proteins | sample 558768 | NCBI scaffold set KB644980.1 | reverse complement strand
AAGGGTATGAGTGAGGTTCCGGATGAGGCTGGTGAGAGTGAGAGGTTTGAGTTGCCTGTTGCTGATACCCGTAAGGATGGTTCTAAAACTGTGATGACTAATTTTGGGGAGATTGCGGATGTTATCAGCCGTGATCAGGACCGGTTCTCGAAGTATCTGCAGGATGAGCTTGGTACTTCTGCCCGTGTAGATGGTGATGAAATGATTTTGAACGGTGAGATTAGGCGTGGGAATGTTCAGGCCAAGGTTAAGCAGTTTGCCGAGGAGTATGTTTTCTGTCCTGAGTGTGAGAGCCCTGATACTGAGATAGTTAAGGAGAAAGGTGTCGAAATCTTGAAGTGTCAGGCGTGTGGGGCAAGGAATCCGCTGTAGCATATTGTTAAATCGTATTTAAAAGGTTTGGTAAGCTTGTGTTATATAGGTGAATTAATTATGCCAGAACAACCTGAAATGAATCAGCAGCAGGCTATGCAGATGTTCCAGCAGAAGTTAGGTAATCTTGAGCTTACGGTTCAGGCTCTGCTTAACATTCTAGACGAGGAAGATGTTGTATCTCAGGATGAGATCAACGAGAGAGCACAGGAGATTGTCGAGGAGATGCAGGAACAGCAAGGCGAAATGGAAGGACAGCCTGATCACGACCACGATCACGAAGAATAATATTCTTCACAGATCGCAAAAACACCTGTTGCAAAACAGGTCACATATTACAGTTCTTTTTCAAGTCAAATGACTATACTACTTCATCCGAATCCTTGTCGCCCTTGACAACTTCTTGATAGTGTATACATCTTTCAAAGCAGTTCTGGCTGTCGACGTGGTGTCTCGATTTGCATGTTTTTCTTCCGTGTGTAATAAGTAGTATGTGAAGCGAATATTTTATCGGATTGGGAACTACTGTCTCGAGGATTTCATGAGTTTTGTTTCTTGAACAGTTTTCTGGTACAAGATCGAATCTCTGTGCTATCCTGTGGACGTGTGTATCTACAGGTATTACAGGTTTCTGGAAGTGGAAGCATAGGATAACCGCTGCAGTCTTCGGACCTATGCCTGGTATATCTGTCAGCCAGTTTTTTCCCTCCTCTACATCCATATCTTTTAGGAATTCTATTGAGTAGGTCTTGTCTCCTTTTTTGCTTTCTCTTATTATCTTCAGAGCTTTCTGTATTCTCTCCGCTTTCGTAGGTCCTAAGCCGGCGACTCTTACTGTATCGGTAAGCTCTTCTCTTGAGCCCTTCTCAATTTCTTCCCAGCTGTTGTATTCTTCCTGTAGGTTGTTGAATGCTTTATCTCTGTTCTTGTCGTTTGTGTTCTGTGATAGGATTGTTTCAACTAGATACTCTGTTCCTGTTAGGTCTTTAGGTTCTTCTGGCTGTCCGTACCTGTCGAGAAGCTTTGAGTGAATGTTCTTTATCTCTTTTTCTTGTATGTTCTTTGGATTCATGGCTTACGATTTTTGCAGTGTTTCAGGTTTTTGGCTTGGTTTTTCTTAGTCTGAATTTGTATAATGTCTGAGCGTCTTTGTTTCTTGAACTGTCAAAACCTCCTAGGTATTCCCCAGGAAGTTCTTTGCATATTTTCTTGTTTCCAAGTAATTTGAGGTTCGTCAGGTCTTCCAGTTTTTCCTCTACCTTATCTTCGTGCTGTTGTATCTGTTCCTGTCTTTTTCTTTCAAACCTGTCCTGTGAGTATCCTCCTTTTTTCTGCTTGTTTTCAACTCTGGTGTTTACTTCATCTATCTTTTCCGTGTTGCCGGCTTTTTCTGAGAGTATGGTTGTTTCTCCTGCGGAAACCAGCGCCCAGTGCTTTTTCTCCTGTATAAATTCGTCTACCTTTTTTACATTGAATGAATTGTCGAGAGACCAGCTGTCGCTGAAAAAAGGCCTGGTTCTCAAGGTTATGTCAAATGCTTTTTCGTCTGTAAAGAATATCTGCGTTCTTTCCGATGTTATCTGAGATATTTTCTGCGAGCTCAACGTGTTTTTGAAGCCCTTAAAGTCTTTCAGGTCTTCCACCCCTCCTGTTGAATATACGCTTACCAGATCTTTCTTATGCGAACTTATCGTGGAGAGTTTGTCTAGAATGTTCTTCGTCTGTCCAACACTAAGTTTGATGTCTTTGAGTTGTGTCTTCTCTGTTTTCTCGGTCTTGTTGCTGATGTTTGCAGTTTCAAGCTTGTCCTGTAATTTGTTGAGTTTTTCTTCTGCTTCTTGTTTCTGTGCGGATAACTTGGATCTTCTTTCCTTCTCTGATTTGAACTGTTCTTGGTATCTGTCTCTCTGTTCCTTGACTTCCCTAAGCTCTTCCTTGAGCTCGCTTTTTCTTTCCTTGATTTTATTGTATTTTCTCCATGGAAGTTCCATATATTTCTGTGGTGTCTACAGTGTTTAAAGTGCTGTCAACTCCTTGATGCTCTGTGAACTAGGGAGGTTTGGCGAAAGTATTTTAAGATTGCTAAGTAATATCAGATTTAGTTGATCCAAGATGACAGAGCACACAGTTGAGGAGTTAGATCCGGAGGCAGATGATGTTGAGATTACAGGAGAAATCGCTGAGCTACCAACGCCTAGAGCTGTCTCAACTCGATACGGTCAGAAGAGGATAGTTACAGTTGTGTTTGAAGATGAAACCGGTGACGTAGATCTTACTCTTTGGGAGGAAGAGATTGACGAGATTGAGGAAGGTGCACAAGTTCAGATTGAAGGAGCTTATGTGAGAGAATGGGCTGATGGAGTGCAGTTAAATATCAGCAGAGACGGCGATATAGAAAGAGTAGATGAGTAGAAAACATTGACATACAACTCTGTGAGCTAACTGGAACTTCTTTTTAATTTAAGTTTCTAATGTCGGGTTATGGGTGTCGATGACAGGATCGAAGAGCTTGAGGAAAAGCTCAAAAAAACACCTGTCAACAAGGCTACTGAAAAGGAGAGAGGTCGCCTAAAGTCTCAGATCGCCCAGCTTAAAGAGGAGAAGCAGAAAAAGCAGAAAGGCACCGGAGAGACATCAGGGTACGCTGTTGAGAAAACTGGAGATGCCACTGTTGCACTGGTGGGTTTTCCCAGCGTAGGTAAGTCAACTTTGCTCAATAAGCTGACAAATACTGAGGTGGACACGGGTGCATATGAGTTTACTACACTTGAGGTCAATCCAGGTGTATTAAAATATAAGGGAGCTAATATCCAGATTCTGGACGTGCCTGGTCTCATCGGCGGTGCCGCTGATGGACGTGGAGGAGGTACGCAGGTTCTCTCAGTTGTGAGAAACGCAGACCTTATACTTGTAGTGCTAGATCCTGAAGAACTGAGGGACGATGAGATACGGGATGAAGTATACAAGGCCGGTTTGAGAACTGATTCTAAGCCACCTAATATGAAGATTGAGAAAAAGGATAAGGGTGGTATCGGGATATCATCTACAGTTAATCTTGATATTGAAGAGGAGACAATTAGAGATCTGATGAGGCAGAACGGCTACGGGAACGCAGAGGTTATAATAAGGGAGGAGATGGGCATCGACAGATTTATCGATGGTCTTATGGATAATAGAAGATATCTTCCATCTCTGGAGATTGTAAATAAATCTGATACAGTAAGCCAAAGCAAAAGAGAAGATTTAACAGATCGTTTCGATCTCTTAGTGTCTGCGGAAACTGGTAAAAACTTGGATAGTCTTAAGGAACGTATCTTTGAGAAAATTGGTCTGATACGAGTTTATATGAAGGAGAAGAATCAGGATCCGGATGAGGACGAGCCCCTAATGTTAGATAAAGGAAGCACGGTCGGAGACGCACTTGAAACCCTTCCAGGTGATATGAAACAGAAGTTCAAACATGCCAGAGTAACTGGATCTAGTTCAAAGTTTCCGGAGCAGAAAGTCGGTGAGGATCACCAGTTGGAAGATGAAGACATACTTCAGCTTAACCTGAAGAGAATATGAACTGAATCTTTCTGATTTTCAATCCATAAATATAAGCTTTCACCATTTTTTATGATGTATGGCTGAGTCAGAGTTTATTGACGACGCCGGCCAGCAGATACCGATAGATTTTGACAAAAGCAGCTACCTGAGCAGAATCGTTAACGCTGCAAAGAAGGTAGTCAGCTAGAAGCGGCCGGAAAAAATCCAACCACTTTTCTTTCTAATTATACTATTCCCAGGAAAGATTGAGGAAAAACGGAATCTTTACTTTACGAGCTCTGCGTTTATTACTCCTTCTTGACCGGGCCTCGATGTGATTCTGGCTTCGCCCTCTGAGGTCTGAATGATTGTTCCCTTAGTCAGCAGTGATCTTCTTACGTAGTTGTCGTTTGCAGGATTATCTACAACTGATTCTATCTCCACGTTCTTCACTTCTCCGTCGACAGGTATATTTGCATGGTTTTCCTCACGGACAACATTCTTTTCCGTGTTTCCTCTGGAGTCTTTCTTTTCTGTTCTGGTTTCTCCTAGACTTGGGCTGGAAAACTCGCTTCCAAGGTCATATTTTCTTGACTTCCTATAGCTTCTTGTTTTTCCACCTGTCTTCTTTGTCTCCGACCTGTCGTGCCTAATGCTCATACTCAAATTTAGAGTCATGAATTTATTTAAATAGAATCCAGTTTTGTCCGGATGCTTAGATGCTGAAATGGGTTTTTAACGGCTGAGCAATTCTCTCATGATTTATATAAGTTATGAGGTGATTAGAAGCTGTAGGTGTTTATATACAATGGGAAATGACAATAAACGTCCATTTGACGTTCTAGATGACGCAAAGGAAGGAAATGTATTGATTAAGCTGAAGAAGTTTGGAGATGAAGAGACAACAGTCTCAGGAGAATTACAGGCATTTGACAAACATCTCAATGTCTGGCTTCAGAATGCTACCGTAAAAGGTGAAGAAAGTACTACAGAGCACGGACGTTTATTTGTCAGAGGAGACAACGTGCTGTTTGTCAGCCCTGAGTAAGTTCAGGATCTGACAGTTTCAAGGGTCCGTAGCTCAGTCTGGCAGAGCACCGGGCTTTTACCAGCAATACGCAGCTTGCAGCGACCTGTGTAGAATATGGCTCCAATATACACGTTTTAGTTGGTTCTGAAAGATACCCGGCCGTCGTGGGTTCAAATCCCACCGGACCCGATCAAAACCTCTTTGAAACAACACATATGCTTGAAAAATGAACATTTGGCTTGCACTCTGTCTGCTTCTGCTTATTCTAGGGTTTGTAGGTAGTTTCATTCCTGCCTTGCCAGGATCTTTACTTTCAGGCCTGGGTGTAATTATCTACTGGTGGAGTACCGGGTATCAGCAGCCGAGGCATTCTATTTGTAGGTATTGCTGTATTTCTTTCCGTCCTAGGTCTGCTTCTTGACTGGTTTTCGGGTGCGATCACTGCCAGAATCGGCGGTGCGTCGGATAAGACTTCTATAATGGCAGGATTTGCTGGAATTATAGGTTTTGTCTTTCTTGGGGGTCCTATAGGGGTGTTGATTGCGGTCGCTGGCACAGTTTTCCTAAGAGAATATCTTGTATCGGGAGATATCTCAAAGGCGAAGAAGGCAGGTATTTACTCTGCGGTAGGGTTTCTATCCTCCATGTTTATGCAGGCTATAATCACTTTTGTTATACTGATAGGTTTTGTCATCACTCTGATAATCTGAGTGTTAGGTCTTAAGTTCTTCTGGAAATCCTACTACCTTGGTTTCGTACTCCCCTCCTTCTCCGGCAGGATGGAAACGGTACTTATCTGCAAGATCTATAAGCTCTTCGATGGACTCCTCGTCGAGGACTTTACCTATCCAGCTCTCATCGAGGCCTCTAGCTGCTACATCTGTAATCTTTACCTCAAAGCCTTCTCGGATAAGCCAGTGCATGTACTGTTTTCTGTTAAACTGCCATAGAGGTGTGTAAACCTTGAGACCCACTTTTTCAGCCACCCTATCAACTCTATCTCTTTGATATGTTGATTCTATAGCTCCAGAAACAACTCCATCAACATCAAATTTCCTCTTAACCTGTTCAAGACCTCTCTCCAGATCCTTTAGCTCCTCTTCTTTCTTGCCTTTTGTGTTCTGTTTCCTGAGGGGTATATCCATCCTATCTGCCTGCCATTCCAGGTCTTTCTCTTCTTTTTTTGAGTCAAACATGTAGCTGTCTTTATTCTTTGATCTCAGTGTGAGAAGGCATTCTAGTTTGTTGTTTCTGCGCTGCATTCTCAGTAGCGCTGCATTGGAGTCTTTTCCCCCCGATGTTAGGCCTACAAGTTTCTTGTTTTCTACTTCTCTGTATTGATTGAGGTAGCCTTGCTTGTGTGAGTAACCTGACTTTTCTGTGAGCTTATTTAGCGCCTTGTCGAAGTTGGAGCCGTACTGTGCCGCTACTTTCTTCCTCCAGGCTATCGACTTGGGTACACCAATTTTTTCAGCAGCCTTTCTCAAGACAAGTTTTTTGTATTCCTCATTTCTCTTCATGTCCTCTGGTATCGTCAGTGCGTGTTCTACTAGGTCTTGGTCGAGAAACGGGATTCTGAGTTCTCGGGAGTTTCTGAAGCATATTACATTGTCTCTGTATAGATCGTTGTGGAATATTCCTCTTAGGTCCGATAGGCATTCTTTGTTTAGGTAGCCTTGCTGCCTTGTGTATCCTGCGTAGAGCTGTTCTGAGCCGAAGCCTGTGAAACAGACTTTTTCATCTCCACCTTGGTCTAGAGAGAAGTGAATTGGGAGAGCTACACCGAGTTTTACGGTGTTTGTGGTTGAAAGCCAGTTAGAAAGTTTGGGTAAGGCCTTTTCAACATCCTCTAGGGTCACTTCTTGAACCTTAAGCTCTATATCCATCTTCTCTGCTACTTTCTCTGCTTGTTGAACATCTCTTGGTTTATCCACGTTTCCGTACTGTATTCCGGCTGTGTATGCTGTAAAGCTCTTTCCTAGCTCTTGAAGCGCTGCTGCAACCATGGTGGAGTCGACACCTCCTGAAAGCAGCAAGCCAACCTCCCCTTCTGGTATACGCTTTTTGACTGCGTCAAGAAACAGATCCTTTATCTTTTCAGCCTCTTTATCTATGTCTGTGTTTTTGTTTACATCTATATCGAGAAATTCTCTGGTCTCAAATGAAATAGTCTCCTCTTCTAGGTTGTAGGTAAGAATTTTTCTTGGATGAAGTTCACGGATATCTTCGTATCCTGACTTCTCTAGAGCCTGCTTTTCTGAGGCGAAGGCAAACTCATTTTCGTTATCCACATACCATATTGGGTTTACTCCGAGCTTGTCACGCCCTAGTATTATTTTGTCGCTTTTCTGGTATGCGAAGGCATAGATTCCGTCAAGCTGTTTCAGGGCTTTTTTCCCTTCTTTATCTAATAGCTTGAGCAGAAGTTCAGCATCGTTTTCCACATCAAATCCATGGTTCTCTGCTAGCTCCTTCCAGTTATATATTTCGCAGTTGGCTGTGAGCGTGCCCTGCCCCTGTACAGGCTGTTTTACATGTCCGACAACAGAGTGTAATACGTTGCCTAATGTGAAGTTTTCTGCCTCTAGGGTTTCCTTACTTTGGCCTCTATGACTTTGCTTCTCGATGAGTTTTTTGGTTTTCTCTTGTTGACAGGATCCTGCTATACCGCACATTACAGTTTCAGGTGGTACAGAAAGGTTTTTGAGGATTGTTAATCGACGGAGTAGTCTGCGTCAAAGTCACTTAGACCTTTTTGTGAGTTATCTATGGCCTCGTAGCTTGCTATCACGTTTTCCATATCTACTTCAACGTACTCTAGGTCTCGATCTTGGAGGTAGTCTAGAATCTTGTCAGTTATTTTTGGTGCTACTAGTATTCCTCGTACTTCTCCTTGATACTCTTTTTCTATCTCGTCCACGTACCTTTGTAGCTGGAGTATTGTGTTGTAGTCAGGGTTCCGTTTTACCTCTATGACAATCCATCTATCTTTTTTGTCGCGTCCAAAGACATCGATGAATCCGGCTGGAGTTTCTTTTTCACGCTCTACAATCGTTAAACCATCTTCTATTATATCCGGGTTTTCCTCTATTGATTCGTGTATATCGACTTCGTGACCACGGACTTTGAGCTCTGATTTATCTATAAGCTTGTCCACAGTTACAAGATCGATTTCCTCAAATCTTACCTTCACGACTTCCTCAGGATTGGTTCTTTCTGCCTTGAGTATCAGATGCTTTTCTCCTTCAATTTTCTCTGTTTTTACGTTGAAGCTATCGACTTCGGGCTGCCAGTTTTTCGGCTGGTAGTTTTCTGGTCCGTGTACAAGGGTTGCAGTATCCTGTTTTTTGATTACTAGTCGCTCCCCACGGTCGAGCTTTGACTTTGCTCTTCCCTGGTAATTTACCGTACAGAGCCCGTTTATCTGTACCGTAAACTCTCTTCTCAGGTGTTCATCGAGCACCTTCTTAGCCTCAGAGAGGTCTGGGTTTTGTAGTACTGTATCCATAATTATTGAGTTTGTTGTAAAGCTCTAAAACATTCCGTGATATCGGTCTGTCTCTTGCCTACTGGTGAGCCGGGTTCTAGGTGTCGCCAGAGTGTTTTTCAACTAGCACCCCATAAGTTTTCTTTGATGGATTATACGATTAAGGATTTGCCTGAGTCGGAGCGTCCTAGAGAGAAGCTTGAAAATCAGGGTGTTGATGCTATGACTGATGTTGAGCTTCTTTCCATTATATTAAGGACAGGTACTTCAGGTAAGAACGTTAAGGAACTCTCCTCGGATATATTAAGTAGATATAGCGTAGGCGAGCTTGCTGATCGAGGTCTTGACAAGCTTAAGGAGTTTCAGGGTGTCTCAAGGGTTAAGTCAGGTCAGCTTAAGGCTCTAGGTGAGCTTTCTAGAAGGATGGAGAAGCAGGATAGGGACAAGGTTGAATCTTTCAGTGATGTGAAGTCTATGACTGAGGATATGAAGTATCTTGAAGAGGAGAAGCTTAGGACTTTCTACCTGTCTTCAGGTAACGAGTTACTGGGCTCCGAGGATTTTGATGGTTCTGTGAGCTCTGTGGGTGCTGAGCCTAGGAAGCTGTTTAAACATGGCTTGAGTCTGAATGCTTCTGCATTTGTTATGGTCCATAATCATCCTTCAGGAAGATGTGAAGCTACTGATCAGGATGTTCAGGTAACCAGTCAAATTCTGGATATAGGCCAGGATCTGGGTCTTGAGCTTCTTGATCATGTGATAGTTGGTGATGGTTTTCTCTCGATGCGAAACTCTTCAGAACTAAGCTTTCAGTAGAGCCATTGCAGAATATATTTTAGACCCATCTTTCCCGTGGTTTTTAGTCGGACTACCCTTTTAAAGTTTAGTAGGGCTTGTTTACATGTTCATGAACAAATTTTCTTCATGTGCTCAGGAGTGATCTAGATCATGGCTATGGATGTACGCGACCACAGGCTTGTACCGGAACACCGAAAAATGAGTGAGGAAGAAGTCGAGGAACTGCTGGACAGGCATGGAATTGAGAGGGAGAACCTGCCTAAGATAAAAAGTAATGACTCAGCATTAAAGCAGAAGGATTTTGAGCCCGGTGATGTGTTTGAGATCACTCGAAGCAGTCCAACAGCAGGAAAAACTAAATACTACAGAATGGTTGTTGAGTAGAGGTAATATTCAATGAAAGAAGAATTTCTTGAACAGCTTATTGACAGGAATCTTGTAAAGCATCAAATCGAGTCCTACAATCACTTTGTCAGCGAGAGAATAAAAGCAATACTAAATGAAGTTGAATCTATCGAACCGGAGCTTCCTGAGGGAGAAGACTTGGTTATCAAGATTGTAGACGTCGATATCAAGCGGCCTAAAATACATGAGGCAGATGGATCAGTCAGGAAGGTTATGCCTCGTGAGGCCCGTATGAGAGATCTTACATACTCTTCACAGATTGAGGTTACCCTTACACCTATATTTGAAGGTGTGAAGCAGGAATCTGAGGAGGTTACTATTGGGGAAATACCTGTGATGGTTGGTTCTGAGCTCTGCTGGACTAATGAGATGGATGAGGAAGAGCTTAGGGAAAACGGTGAGGACCCCAAGGACTCTGGAGGTTACTTCATAATTAACGGCTCCGAGAAGACGATTATTGCTATGGAGGAGCTGGCTAACAACAAACCTATTTACCAGCACGATGACGAAAACGAGAAATGCCGTATTAACTCAGAGAACCAAGGCTACGTTCAGAGACATATTCTGAGAAGGAAGAAGGATATTGTCAATATCAGCTTTGCTAACGTGAAGAAAACCCCTGCGGTCGCTCTCATAAGGGCTCTAGGTATGGAGACTGATAAAGAGATTGTTGAGGCGATTGGAGATGAGTACGCCTCTGACGTATACCTGAACTTGTACGAGGTCGATGCTTCAAGCAAGGAGGAGTCCTATGAATATATTGCAAACAGAGCAGGGATAACTAACGACGTTGAGGACCGTGTGGAGAATATCTTGGATGAGTATCTCCTGCCGCATATAGGACAGGAGCCTGAAGTAAGAGAGGAAAAGGCTGAGTTCCTTGCCAAGATGATCAGAAATACTATTGCACTAGGCAAAGGAGACATTGAGGAAGATGATATCGATCACTACGCAAATAAGAGAATGAATCTTGCAGGCCAGCTTCTGGAGATGCAGTTTAGATCTGTTTTCCTAGGAAAGTGGGGTCTTGTTGCACGTATGAAGTATAATTTCCAGAAATCTGCAAAGAGAGGACGCTTGCCTTCACTTCAGTCCACAATTGTTTCCGACAAGCTTACCTCCCAGATCATGGGAGCTATGGCAACAGGAAACTGGGTTGGAGGAAGAACAGGTATATGCCAGAGACTTGAACGTAACAACAGGATCAAAACTCTCTCACATCTGAGAAATATTGTATCTCCTCTAAGCTCGGACAGACAGCACTTTGAGGCACGAGACCTTCACCCAACACAATGGGGACGTGTATGCCCAATCAAGACTCCCGAAGGAATGAACATCGGGTTAAGGACGCACTTGGCTATGTGTGCTGATGTCTCAACAGGCATGACTTCCAAGGAGAGAAACTCGCTAAAAGCCAAGCTTGAGGAAACAGGAATTGACGCAAGGTGAGATAGAATAATGAAACTAGATAATGATGAGTTTAGTACAGCACTGGAAAAACACAACACTGCTTCCACAGGTGATGTAGAATGACTGAAGTATTTCTAGACGGAGAAATAATGGATGACTTGGAGTCACCGGAGGAAGCCAGAGAAGAGCTTATAGAGAAGAGGAGAAACGGCGAGCTCGATAAAGAAGTATCAGTATACTATAACGAGAACAGAGATGAGATCAGAGTAAACACCGACTCAGGCAGAGTCATGCGTCCTGTAGTGATTGTTGAGGACGGCGAACCAAGGCTGACCGAGGAACAGGAAGAACAGCTTGAAGACGGCGAACTATCCTTGGAGGACCTAGAGAATCAGGGAATAATTGAATACTTAGATGCAGAGGAAGAGGAGAACGCCTATGTAGCTCTCAGCGAGGAAGAAGTCACTGGCGAACACACTCATATGGAGATCGATCCAGAGATTATCAACGGTCTTTCAGCCTCTCTGACAGTGTACCCTGAGCACAACCGTGGTGACCGTGTCAACTTCGGCGCAAAGATGGCAGGACAAGGACTTGGAATGCCTACAAGAGAGTTTCACCAAAGGTTTGATACACAGGAAAATGTCCTGACGTACGCTCAGAAGCCCGTGGTTGAAACAAATACATACGATACACTTCTTGGGGATCATCCAATCGGCCAGAACATGATAATTGCCTTAGCTTCCTTTGACGGTTACAACATTGAAGACGCCGTCATCATGAACAAGGCATCAATCGAAAGAGGATTAGGCCGCTCCACATACATGAGAACCTACCAGACAGAGGCCAAAAGATTTTACGGAGGCCAGAAAGACCAGATAGGTGTACCAGGTAAAGACGTCCGCGGCTACAGACGTGAAGAGGTATATGAAAGCCTTGATGAAGACGGAATCGTCAACCCGGAGACAGAGGTTGACTCGGATGACGTTATTGTAGGTAAGACATCTCCTCCAAAGTTCCTTGGTGGAGGAGGCGAGGAAATGAAGATGGGACTTGCTGAGAGAAGAGAGACAAGCCTCACAGTTAGACACGGAGAGCAAGGGGTTATAGATAAAGTAATGCTTTCCGAGACTGGTGATGGAGATAAGCTAATTAAGGCGAAGATGCGTGAGTATCGTGTACCGGAGCTTGGAGACAAGTTTGCTACAAGACACGGACAGAAAGGAGTCATAGGAATGATTGCACCGGAGGAAAACATGCCCTTCACAAAACAGGGCATCACACCGGACATGATTCTTTCTACACACGCTATCCCAAGCCGTATGACAGTGGCACAGATAATTGAACTTATAGGAGGTAAGGTAGGAGCCCTACGCGGAGAAAAAGTTGACGCGACAGCTTACCACAATGAAGACAAAGACGAGCTTAGAGATCAGCTCGAAAAACTTGGGTTTGAATCCTCCGGCAAAGAAACCATGTATAATGGAGTTACAGGTGAGGAGATGGATGCTGAAATCATGATCGGACCAGGTTACTACCTGAAGCTGAGTCACATGGTCGGTGACAAAGTTCACGCCCGTTCAAGAGGACCTGTCACCTTGCTTACAAAGCAGCCTACTGAGGGCCGCTCTCAAGAGGGAGGATTGCGGCTTGGAGAGATGGAGAAAGATGTCTTTGTAGGACATGGAGCATCACTTCTGCTTAAGGAAAGGTTTGGTGCAGATTCCACGGAGATACACGTTGACAAGGACTCCGGTGATATTGGATACCTTGACCGTGAACAGAATAAGGTGGTCAAACAGTCGGGCGAGGACGGAAACTTTGAGGAAACAGAGATTCCTCATGCAATGCTTCTGCTGCTTGACGAGTTGAAATCCTTGATGATTGATACGGATATTGAGCTGGAGGATGAATAGGTGATTTCAAATGGAAAGTATAACAGAACTTGACTTCGGTATACTGAGTTCGGAGGAACTCAGGGAAAGAGCCGCAAAAGAGATCGATAAGGCAGAGGTTTATGACGCAGACGGATACCCTGTTGAGGGCGGTGTTATGGATCCTGCCCTCGGTGTAATCGACCCAGGGATGACATGTCAGACATGTGGAGGCCAGATGCGTGAATGTCAAGGCCACTTCGGGAAGATAACACTTTCCAAGCCGGTGGTTCACTCACTCTACGCGAAAAAGGTTAGAAACCTGCTTAGATTCACCAATATTAACGAAAACGGTAACGTATCCTGTCTCCTGAAAAATGAGAACAAACCTCTCAGAAAATCAAACAGGCTAACTGAGGACCCTGAAACAGGTGAGGAAGTTCCTGACATAGATTTTGACAAACCTTACACCTATTATGAAGACGGCGACAAGGTAAAGCCCAGTGAGATAAAAGAGAGATTCAAACAGATACCGGATGAGATCGCAAAAAAGATAGGTGTAGAAGGATGTAGACCTGAAGACCTCATCATAACACATGTACCGGTTCCTCCTGTAACTATGAGACCTTCAATTACCCTTGAGACAGGAGAGAGATCCGAAGACGATATCACTCATAAGCTTGTTGATGTAATCAGAATCAACAAGAGACTACAAAACAATATTGAGATTGAGGCACCTGACTTTATTATCGACGATCTGCACGAGCTTCTTCAGTACCACGTTGCGACTCTTTTCTACAACGATATGAGCAACGTGCCACCTGCAAGACACCGCTCCGGGAGATCACTTAAGTCCCTAATTGAACGTGTTCAGGGTAAGCAGGGCAGGTTTAGACAGAACCTAATTGGAAAGCGAGTCAACTTCTCCGCAAGGACTGTTATCTCGCCCCGATCCCAACATCGGCATCAATGAGGTCGGTGTCCCGTTCATGATTGCGAAGAAACTCTCCATACCTGAGGAGGTCACAGAGAGAAACTTTGAAGAGATGAAAAAGAGGATTGAAAACGGACCGGATGAGCATCCTGGAGCAAACTATGTATATCCTCCAAGCGGCAAGAGAAAGAGAATTACGGAGGAAAATCAGGAAGAAATTCTTGAAGAAGTTGCACCAGACGCAGGCTGGAAAGTTGAAAGACATCTCAACGATGGAGATACAGTCCTATTCAACCGTCAGCCAAGCCTGCACAGAATGTCTATAATGGCTCACGAGGTCCGTGTACTCCCTTACAGAACATTCAGATTAAACCTGAACGTCTGTGCGCCATACAACGCAGACTTTGACGGGGACGAGATGAACCTACATGTCCCACAGACAGAGGAAGCCAGGGCAGAAGCTGAGGAGCTCATGAAAGTCCAGGAGCATATCAAGTCACCGAAGATGGGTGGACCGATTGTAGGTATGCTTCAGGACTACGTATCAGGTCTTTATCTGCTTACACAGCCTGACAGAACCGTGAGCAGGGAGAAGGCTTTTAACCTACTTACTGAGGCAGGTGAGTACGAGGCAAACCTTCCTAACAAGGATGAAATTTCGGGTAAAGAGCTTGTTTCCCTGTTCATTCCAGAGGATATCTCCCTAACCATAAACGAAGGTGAGGACAACCAAGTTGTTATCAAGGAAGGAGAGCTTGTCGAAGGAGTTCTTGATGAAGATGCTCTTGGAGATTACGGTGGAGAGATTATACAGCAGCTTTCAATTGAGTACGGATCCGACAAAGTAACGGAATTCCTGAACAGAGTCTCACGTGTCGGGGCTATATTCCTGACACAGCGTGGATTTAGCATAGGTCTTGAAGATCTTGAGGTTCCGGAGGAAGCTACTGAGCAGATACAGGATATGATTGAGGAAACGGTTCAGGATGCCGAGGAGCTTCTCGATGAGTATGAATCTGGAGACATGGAAGCCATCACAGGTAAGACTGTAGAGGAAACACGTGAGATAAGAATAACTAAGACCTTGAATGAGGTGTTTGCTGACATCGGAGACTAGTATCAGATAACTTCAGCGAAGACTCCTCTGCTACGTTATGGCAGATTCAGGCGCCCGTGGAAGCATGCAGAATGTCACAACCATGGCAGGCTTGTTAGGCCAGAACTCTGTAAGAGATCAGAGGATTCAGAGAGGATACAAGAACCGGACTCTCTCACACTTCAAGGAGGGTGAGATGTCACCTAGGTCAAGAGGATTTGTTTCCTCAAGTATTCTAGATGGTTTAGAACCTGAGGAGATGTTTTTCCATCAGATGTCTCAGAGAAAGGCATTGATGGATAAGTCCTTGAGAACGAAGACATCTGGATACATGTACAGAAGGGTGGCTAATGCCTTGCAGGATCTCAATGTGGAGTACGATCAGTCTGTGCGTAATGCACAGGGAGATATAATCCAGTTCCGTGCCGGTGAAGACGGGGTTGATCCTCAAAAATCTGACAGAGGAAAGATTTCAACTTCGATTGAATTAGATTAAGAGGTGTGAAGAAGAATGACAGAACTTAACTGGAAGGATCGTGCAGACCAGCTTCCTGAAATGTACCAGGGAAGAAGTCTGTCGGAAGACGAAAAGGAAACTCTCAGGGAAAGATACAGGCAGATGCAGTATGAGCCAGGTGAGTCTATAGGTGTTGTGGCAGCTCAGTCGCTCTCAGAGCCTGCTACACAGCTTACTATGGAGACGTATCACCAGGCTGGAGGAGCGCAGGTATCTCTAACAGCAGGTCTTCCAAGACTTATTGAGATCGTCGATGCACGCAGAAACCCTAAGACGCCTGCAATGGATGTATACCTTCACGAAGAGTATGAATCCAAGGAAGATGCACTTAGCGTTGCGCGCAAGCTCAGGCAGGTTGTTTTTGAGGACCTGATTACGCAGGACACTATTGATATAATGCAGCTACAGGTGGAGTATAGTCTAAATCCGGATCTTCTTGACGACTACGACATCAGTATGGATGATGTCAAACAGCGCGTAGAAGAATCCGTTAGGAAATCAGATGTATCTATCGAAGACAGTAACATGATTGTTGAGTCATCTGAGGATGACTATGATCTTAAAGACTTGAAGAAGATTAAGAACAAGGTTGAGGATTCACGTATTAAAGGCCTCAAAGGCATTGAACAGGTTGTAGTGAATCAGGAAGACGATGAGTGGAGGCTGCAGACAGCAGGCACCTCACTCAGGAAAACCCTCAAGATTGAGGAAGTAGATGAGAATAGAACAATATCCAATGACCTATTTGAGATACTGTCGGTTCTGGGTATCGAAGCCCTGAGACAGTCAATAATCAATGAAGTTAACGAGACGCTTGAGGCTCAGGGAATAGGAGTTGATGACAGACATATCATGCTTCTCGCTGATATGATGACCAAGGAAGGTGACCTGAACGGTACCACGAGATATGGTATCATGGGTAACAAGGAATCCCTTCTTGCACGCTCCGTATTCGAGGAAACCAAGAAGCATCTCCGTGAAAGTTCATTGAGAGGAGAGACCGATAATCTTGAGGGTGTGATTGAGAACATCCTAGTTGGACAGCCTATTCCAGTAGGTACAGGGGCAGTCGACCTCAAGCCAAAGTTTGCACCTGAGGAAGAATAGAGCCTAGGTTTCGAACTACCTATTTTTATCTTTATTACGTGTATACTACAGAGTTTAAACCATGCAAAAACCCTAATGGACGTTTCATATATAAACTTTATGACATCCATTGTTACTACAGAAGAATCATTTGGAGTGCAGTATCTATGACTACAGCAACTTACGACACTGAGATGATAAGGAACATTAATATGTTCGAGTCTATAACAGACGTTGAAGCCAGAGACGCTATAATCAAAGAGGATGAGGCATACTTTGTTGTGCCTGAAGGAAAAGCAGGAATGGCTATTGGTAAAGGAGGAGAAGTAGTACAGAAAGTTCAGAACAAACTTGACAGGGATGTCAAGATATACGAATACAATGATAATCTAGGAGCCTTTATTAATAATCTTGTTCCGGCCGATATCAGGGGAGTAGACATTGACGGCGACAAAGTGGAGATTGATGTACCACGAGATAACAAGGGACGTGTAGTAGGTAAAGATGGCAACAAGATTGACTCTATAAGAGAGATTCTCGCCCGCACACACGGGGTTGAAGAAGTCAAGGTGGAGTAGAGATACATATAGCTGTGTTCTGATCAATAATCGTTTTATTTGAACACAGCGCACTATACTCTATGGGTTTTGTTGAGGACAATATTAGGGATCTCAAGAGGTTTGATGAAATAGTCCGTATCTTGGCTGACTATCAGCTTGGTATTATTCTTGATTACTTGGATTTGAAGCACAGAGTTCCCTATACGAAGAGGTTTGGACTGAGCGATAATGAGCCGGAGCCTGAGAGGCTTCGTCAAGCCTTAGAGGATCTTGGACCAACCTTCATCAAGTTTGGCCAGCTCATGGCTCAACGCCCTGATATAGTTCCTCAGCGGTATGTTAACCAGTTAGAGAACCTGGAAGATAATGTCAAGGAATTTGAAACCCAGAAGGCAATGGATATAATCAGAGATGAGGTAGAAGACTTCGAAGGCGTCTTTGACAGTATTGAAAAGGAGCCTATTGGATCTGCCTCTATAGCTCAAGTGTATAGGGCTACATTGTCTTCAGGAGAAGAAGTTGTTGTGAAAGTCAGGAGACCTGATATCAAGGAGAAGGCTGAGACAGATCTTGATATAATGAAGGCTGTATCAGGTAGAGCGGAAAACCTGTCAAAGGTACTGAGTAATATGAGGATTCACAACCTGGTGCAGGAGTTTGGTGAATGGTTCAAGGATGAGATGGATTTTGAGAAGGAGGCAAGAAACGCAAAGACAATTAGGAGAAACATGTCTGACGTGGATAATGTAAAAGTTCCTAAGGTCTATGAACAGCACTCAACTGAAAAAGTACTTGTCATGGAGTACGTGGATGGTATCAAGTGTACAGAAGGTGAAAAGTTGAAGCAGCTTGACGTTGATATGGCGGAGATAACTCATACAGGGATTGAGATGGGGTTGAAGCAGGTGATAAGAGACGGGATGTTCCATGCAGACCCTCATCCCTCAAACTTCTTCATAGACGAGGAAGGTAGAATCATACTGATAGACTTTGGGATGGTCGGAAAACTTACAAAGAAGAGTAGAAGAAGATTAGGTCTTCTGATTCTGCATATTGAGAACGAAGATGTTGAGTCTGCGGTAGACGTAATCACGGATATGAGCTACGTTTCAGAGGGCGCTGATCTTGAGAAGTTCAAGCAAGACGTTGAAAGGATTACACTTGAGCTTAGAAACTCAAGGGCAAAGGATAACTCTCTAAGCAGAACAATACTTGAAATGGCGGTTAAGGCATCTGATAGAGGCGTCTACCTGCCGATGAACCTTGTTTTAACTGGTAAGGCCCTGGTAACTCTAGAAGGTATACTTCTGACTGTAAACCCGGAGGCACGTCTCACCAAAGAGTACAGAGATCAAGTTGAACAGGTACTGAAGAACCAGTACTCTTTGAAGGATATAAGCAAGTCACTTACCATAAATCTTCTGCAAAACAAAGATCTGATAACAAATGCTCCTTCCAAGATAAATAAGATGCTTGAAACCCAGTCACAGGAGAAGACTGAGGTGCATGTGGAAACATCTGACCATCATGAAGACATACTTACCGCCAGCCTTGTGCTATCGGGAGCTTTTCTAATCGCACAGACTCTTCCGGCACAACCGCTAAAGATAGTAGGAACTTTGTTTATACTGGCGGCCGCAATCCTGTTCAGTAAGAAGATCTAAGATAGAGATGCCTTCCAGCTGTGGAGTGGTGCTCGTATAAAAAGTTTAACTACAGTATATTTTCCATGGGATTGTACAGCGCACGTAAGATGAGGAAAAACAGCCAGCAGTACCGCTGGAGTGACAAATATTACAAGCGGAGGATGCTCAACCTGAAGAAACAGGCAGATCCTTTAGAGGGAAGCCCTCAGGGACGTGGAATTGTACTTGAAAAACGTATTATAGAGGCCAAGCAGCCTAACTCAGCCCTACGTAAATGTGTGCGCGTACAGCTACTTAAAAACGGTAAACAGTTAACCGCTTTCGTTCCAGGTGACGGAGCTATTGACCATATTGACGAACACGATGAGGTAATGATTGAGGGAATTGGAGGAGCCGACTCTGGACCAAAAGGTGATATACCAACGGTTCGGTTCAAGGTTATCAAGGTCAACGGTGTATCACTCGAGGAACTTGTAGCAGGTAACAAACAGAAGCCAACACGGTGATTCAAATTTATGACAGAAGCAGCTAAACTTGAACTGGAAGACGAAGTACTAACATTCGGCAAATACGATGCTTCAGAAGCCGAAGTAACAGATAACGGGCTTTTGAGATACATCAACCTAGAGAATATTGCCGCTCCACGTTCAAACGGGAGACACAGTGAGAAACAGTTCTATAAGGCAGACGTTCCTATAGCTGAAAGACTTCTCAACCGAATGTATGTTGCAGGTCACTCAGGTCAGAAGCATCTCGTTTCATCCGGCCACAATACAGGACATTCGGAAAGACTCTGGAATGTAATAGAAGACGCCTTCAGTATCGTAGAGGATGAGACAGGCGAAAACCCTATGCAGGTTCTCGTTGATGCTATTGAGAACTCTGCTCCTGTAGAGGAGGTTGTCACGTATCAGAGAGGTGGAGCAAGAGCTCGAAAGGCTGTACTAGTCTCGCCTCAGAGACGTGTTGACCTTGCACTTAGACTTCTCGTACAGGGAAGCTACCAGGAGAGATTGACCTCCGAGGAAGAAGCAGCTGAAGCACTGGCAGACGAACTCGTCTCGGCAGCTGACGGCGACAACTCTGTCAAGGCTGTACGTGAAAAAGAAAGACGTGAGCGCGAAGCAGAAGGCGCACGCTAACACGTCACATATACTTCATTATTATCTATCTGAGGAAATCTCCCTCTAATCAAAGAGACAACCTGTTTCAATGTCAAAAGACTCAAGATTCTGCCCCGATTGTGGCTCCCAAGACGTAGGACCGGATACTCGCCGCACAAACTTACTTGGTGAAATGATATTTAATCAGAATAAGTGGATGTGCAACAACTGTGGCTATACAGGACTTATGCCTGAAGGTGATCCTGATCAGAAATACGACGATGAGGAACTAGAGTTTCAGGAGGAGGAAGAAATTGATTCAAGGGATATGATAGATACAGATGCCGGCAGAGGATATCTCAAGTATATAATGTATGTTTCTGTTCCTGCATCTATCCTATACGTGCTTTATACAGTTTTGATATAACGACTCGTTTCCTGAAGATTCAATGCTTGCCTAGTGATCATCCTTCGCGTTTCGTGCCAAAACTGGTTTCTGCTTGGGTATATGGCTGTTTAGGGGGTCTGCGTTTCCCTTTTTTAAATGTTGTAGAGAATTTGCAGTTATACCTAGGTGTAAATCATAGTATGTCTGATAAA